>JGI25129J35166_1000989_pt1 | contig 9319 bp, 7 predicted proteins | sample ETNvirnome_2_130_FD_35166 | JGI IMG/M metagenome (IMG submission 35166) | reverse complement strand
TATCGATCTCACCGTGCTAAACCGGAGCGATATGTTTCTGGTGGTGGGCTTAACGCTGGTTGGGTTGATGATGGGCTTAATGCTGGTAGCATCGTTTGCTTCCTCTGCGCGGCGCTTTTTTCAATCGGCGCGCGNTCAGAAAGGCACCAACCGTACCGCAGGCTCGCTGATGGTAGCGGCAGGTGCTTTTCTCGTTGCGAAAGGGTGAGTAGAGCGGCTTAACGTATGGCTTGGGCAACAATCTCATAGCTGCGCAGCCGATCAGCGTGGCTATAAAAGTCGCTATTAATCATAAGTTCGTTAGCGCCGGTACGTGCTTGAAACTCTTCTAATTGCGCTTTTACTGTTTCCGGGCCGCCAATAATAGCCGCCCCCAAAAACTGCTCTACTTGAGCGCGCTCCATGGGGGACCAGTCTAACGTGTCGACGGGGGGCAGTGACTGGGTCGGTTTACCACGAATTAAGTTTAAGAATTTTTGCTGAGCGGTGGTGGCCAAGTAGTGCGCCATCTCGTCGCTTTCCGCCGCCATGACAGGCAGGCCCACCATCGCATAAGGTGCCTCTAAATGCTTAGATGGCCGGAAATTATCCCGGTATAGGCGCAATGCTTCAAAGAGATAGCCCGGCGCAAACTGCGCAGCAAAGGCGAAGGGTAGGCCGAGCTTTGCCGCGAGCTGTGCGCTGTAACCGCTGGAGCCCAGTAGCCAGATGGGGACATGGGTGCCTTGGCCTGGAACGGCTTTAACGGTTTGGCGAGGGTCCGCATCGTCTAAATAACGGCGCAGCTCTTCAAGTNGCTCTGGAAAATCATCAACTCCTGCATGGGCGTGGCGGCGCATAGCCCGCATGGTGGCACCATCTGAGCCAGGCGCGCGGCCCAGGCCAAGGTCAATTCGCCCTGGGTAGAGGGTTTCCAGAGTGCCAAACTGCTCGGCAATCACTAACGGTGGGTGGTTAGGCAGCATAATACCCCCGCTACCCACGCGAATGGTAGATGTTTGCCCCGCCACATGGCCAATTAGTACGGCGGTGGCCGCACTGGCAATCCCTGCAATGTTGTGGTGTTCGGCTAACCAGTAGCGCTGATAGCCCAAAGACTCCGTATGCTGGGCTAAAGAGACGCTATCACGAAACGTTTCAGCAGCGTTGCCGCCTTGGCGGATGGGCGCTAGGTCAAGAACAGAGAGTGCGGTTGAGGCAAGTTGGCTCATAAGTCACCTGATAAACATGCATGGTCGGCGGGCCAAGTTGTTAGCACGCTTCATAATACTATGTGTATGCGGGCAGCAACGAGCAAAAACAAGGTGTCAAGCGAGCAGAGTTACTCTCGGGGCGGTGTGGGTCGCACTAGGATTTCATTAACGTCAACATGGGGTGGTTGCGACAGAGCATAGATCACCGCATTGGCGATATCGCGGTCTGCTAGCGCGTACTTGGGTGGTTCATCAAAGAAGGGAGTATCGACCATGCCAGGCTCAATCAGCGTCACCCGCATGCCGGTGCCGCGTAACTCCTCGCGCAGATTATAACCAATACCCGTTACTGCCCACTTAGTGGCGCTATACATGGAGCCTGGGATGGTGGTGCGGCCTGCGGCAGAGCCGGTTAAAAGAATATGACCCTGGCGGCGTTTTAGCTCTGGCAAGCAGGCTTGCAGCGTAAGGCCAACTCCGTAGATATTGGTGAGAATCATCTCCCGCCAAGCAACATGATCGGCGCTGCTAAACCCACCCGGTGAGCCACCGCGACCTGCATTGGCGAATACTGCATCAATGTGGCCGAAGGTTTCAATCGCCTGTTCCACCATAGCTTGCTGCTGGCTTAAGTCGGTGACATCAACTTCGCAGGTGAGTACGTTCTCTGGACCAAGCTCTTGAGCAAGCGATGTCAGCTTATCGGCTGAACGAGCGGCAAGTACCAACTGGTAGCCTTCACGAGCCGCTGCACGAGCGGTGGCCGCACCAATGCCGCTGGAAGCGCCGGTAATTAACAGTACGCGGTCATGCATCGCTTACTCTCCTTGCTCATTAAACTGGGTGAGCTTTCAGCATGGCTAAAACCTAATCAGGTTGCAAATCGGGCTCAGCGCTGCTGTTTTTACTCTTTACGTTGCAGCATGGCAGAGAGGTCAAGAATCGACTGTGCCATATCCGCCATGCTTTTGCTTTGGTCCATTGAGGTTTTTCGCAGAAAGCGGTAGGCCTCCTCTTCACTCATGGACTGGTGCGCCATGATTAATCCTTTTGCCCGCTCGATTAGCTTGCGTTCACGGAGAGCCTTGCGGGTATTCTCCAGCTCGTCGCTTAGCCCCTGTAAGCGGCTGGATTGAGCATGAGTGAGCTCCAGTAGTGAGCGGCTAAGCGGAGAGTTGAGGGCGTTGGCGGTTAGGTCGCCAAGCGGCTGAGTAGAGTGAAGGGCTAGTAACTGTTCACAGGGCGCAGGCAGCGGTCTGTCAGGCTTCGCCTTCGTTTGTTCTAGCTCTGCTTGGGCCTGGACAATTTTATGATGGCAAAGGGCCGTTAATTGGGTATTCAGGGTGTCTTCAACCGTTTTAATCGTATCAATACGTAGGGTGGTGAGCTCGTACCAGGTTTCACCTAACGTATTGCCTGATGCCGTTTGGTGGTGAGAGCGCTGGCAAGCAATATCTCGCAACTGACAAATGTCCGCCAGTGTTCTAGGAGAGAGGGATTGTTGCCAAGTCCCCAGAGCCTCTGGGGTGGCAAATTCTACAAAGGTGTCAAAGCAGCGCTGTTGGGCGTCAACCAACTGGTTCAGCAGCGTACGGTGGGCATTGTCGAAATGACCGAGAGTAAAACCAAAGGCGCCGCAGGCGCGCTCTTGCCCCGCCAGCTCTTTACCCTGCATAAGATGAAAAATAGCGACCAGGGCACGGGTAATGTCTGGGTCGACCGCTGTGTCGGCCGCTTCAAAAACAATCGCTAAGAGATTGCTAATGAGATGGTTAAACGCTTGAGTTGCTGCATCTGGCGATATGTTGAAGGTCTCAATTGCATGCCGTAATACATCTAGTTCATCCAGTGACAGCCAGACGGCAGCAATGCGGCGTAATAAGCGCGCTGTCGCCTGTGGCCGTGATTCCTGGCTAAGCGCTTCGAGACGCTGACGCATCGAGGCTTCCGCCGCTTGACTATGCTGCAGGTAAGTGGCTCGTCGAGTTTTAAAACGCTTGCCTTTTGAGGCTAAGTAAATCGTCGAGGCTCCTCGCTCGCGTTGAAGCACATGAATAAACTGGCTGACATCGCTGACGATATCTGCTGTGGTTGCTAGGTGGTTAAGGTTATCAATGTCGCAGCGCAGGGCGGTTAAGAGTAGCTGTTGGGCAGAAGACATGTTGATTTCCTTATTACTCGCCGCCTAAAGGTAAAAAGCCCCCACAGCGATGNGCATGCAGGGGCGGTGTTAATTAATATTAACGCAATGACAGNGCGCCTGCTCCTGTGTCTTTGCCTACCGCATCACGATAGGCGCTGGCTTCTTCTGCTTCGGTGGCATCACTAAAGCGAACGACCAGTACGCAGGAGGCAAGTACCAATACGGTTAAGCCGAGGTAAAAGAGGCCTTGCTGGTAGCTGAGGCTTTCGCTACGGAATAGAAACGCTGCCGATACAGCGCCCACGTTACCGCCTGCACCGACAATACCGGCCACTGCGCCCAAGGCTTTTTTATTGATAAAGGGCACTACACCAAAGGTGGCGCCTTCCGCCATCTGCACGAACAGGCTAAATACCAGCATGATGCCAATCGCCAAGCTGAGTACATGCATTTGCGAGAAGGTGACGAGAGCGATNCCTTCGCATANTAGNGCGATAAAGAGCCAGCGGACGCGTCCTTTTAGCCCACCCTGTTTAGCGAATAGGTCGGAAAAAACGCCGCCAAGGGTACGAGCAAAAATGTTCATTAAGCCGAACAGGCCTGCGATTAAGCCGGCGGTTGCCAGGGTAAGATCGAATTTATCGAAGAAGTAGATTGCCGCGATATTGTTGATGGTCAGCTCGACCCCAAAACAGAGTCCGTACACCACAAACAGCGCCCAAACGCGGATATCCTTTGCCGCCGCTAAAAAGCTCTGGGCTGCGCCATGCTCTCCGGTGGCTGGCGGTAGTTCACCGCGGGCGCGCAGCTCGCTGAAGTTGCCGTCTGGGGCATCTTGAGTGAACAGCCAGTAAGCGATACCGGTAAAAAATAGCACTACGCCAGGCACGACCATGGCCAGACGCCAGCCGAGCGCCTCATTAACGCCTAGCATCAGCATGCCCGCAAAAATCAACGGCATAACAATTTGTGTGGTGCCGCCGCCTAGGTTGCCCCAACCTGCGCTCGTGGCATTAGCNGTGCCAACCACATTGGGCGCAAACATCATGGTGGTGTGGTACTGGGTAATCACAAACGAAGCGCCGATAGCGCCAATCGCTAGGCGGGCCAGCAAAAACGTTTCAAAACTGTTAGCCAGACCAATGCCCATAACCGGAATGGACCCGAGCATCAGTAGGCCTGTGTAGGTTTTACGTGGCCCAATACGATCACACAGCACGCCAATCAACAGGCGCACCACCACGGTGATCGCCACCGAGGCAATAATGGTATTGCCGATTTGGGTTTGGGTGAGTGATAGATCCTCGCGAACCACCGCCATNAGCGGCGCAATGCCGAACCAGCCGAAAAAGCAGATATGAAATGCGAACCAGGAGAGGTGAAACGCGCGCATTTGCGGTGTTGAGAAGTTCAACAGTCGAATGCGGTTGGCTTTATTGCGAATGTCCATGGATGGCCTCACAGAGCATAGAACGAGTTTGCCGAGACACAACGCATCAGGCGTTGCGTGGTTACGAGAACATGCCTTCGCCATTGAAGGTCAGGTTCGACGCACTCGTACCCTTGCGGGCCTGGTCCACGCCTACTACTACTGCATAGCAATAAGCAAATACTCCGCCATCTGTCTTTTTAAATATTTAAATCAGTTGCTTACTGTTTTTTCAAAGCAGTGCTAAGGGAAATAAAATCACTAGATTAATCAAGTGAGCGCACTCCTCATGAGCAGAGTGCGCCAAGTTGGGGCAGTGCTGGATGGCTGAAGGGAGTTATTCGTGCAGATATACTGCATCAATATCCAGGGTTGAGCGTTGGCCGATGGCATCAAAGTTAGCCGTGATCCAGTTGTCGGCGGCTTCTCTCCCTTGGTCAAACAGGTGGCATAAAAATGGCCATTCAGAGTTGAGTTTGCTTGAAACCGATAAGCTATCGAGTGCCTGATCGCCACTAATGCGGTGAAAAAGCGACTGCTGGTAGCAGTTTTCAATACCCTGCTCTTCAAGGGTGCGTTTCAACAGCGCGATCATGCGCACTTCTTTAATCAGCGCGGCATTAAAGGTGATTTCGTTAAGGCGGTTCATAATGGCCGAAGCGGAGGTGGGTAGTTCATCACGGCGAATCGGGTTGATCTGTACCAACAGAATATCCCTTGCGCTGCACTCTTCCATTAAGGGGAAGAGGGCTGGGTTGCCCATGTAGCCGCCGTCCCAATATGCTTCGCCGTCGATTTCCACAGCCTGGAACATAAAGGGCAGACAAGCCGATGCCATGACCGCATCGACGCTCATCTCTTCTCGACGAAACACACGCTGTTTGCCGGTGCGCACGTTAGTAGCTGCCACAAAGAGCTTTAGCTGGTCGCACTGGCGTACCCGCTCAAAGTCGATGTGGGCCGCCACAATATCGCGCAATGGATTCAAATTGAGCGGGTTGAGTTGGTAGGGCGACACCAGGCGAGTCATCAAGTCCATGGCGATATAGCCGGGGGAGTGCTCCAAACTCCAATTGCCGGTTAGTACATCCATCGGCGAGCGGCGGATAGGACTTGCCATGCCCGCGCGGCTTACCGCCTTCCAAAAATTCCTGAGAGATTGCCGGGCGGCCTGTTTACCACCACGGGTAAGGGCATCTGCCATGACTACGCCATTCATAGCGCCTGCGCTGGTGCCACTAATGCCCTCAATCTCAATACGGTCATCTTCCAGAAGTCGATCAATAACTCCCCAGGTATAAGCACCATGGGCTCCACCGCCTTGTAGCGCGAGATCTAGCTTCTTTGCAGCTGCCATCGTCATCCTCACCGTCTGCGTTATGAGTTCCATGCTCAGCATGGCATAAATAACGCATTACGGGAGGAGTGTTATATGGGGAGCAATTTAAGGCGCATCAGCAAGCGGTGAAGGATGACTTGCTGACATCGGTATCTCATAAACAGCCTGCTCCATAAGCTGATCAAGTTGCTTAGCAAGTGCTACGCTTGCTTCCTCCATTAGTGCTAGGGAGGCCAGTTGACCCGTATGATCCCCTTGTCTTGCATAGCGCAAAGCGTCCAAGCCGCTTTCATGGAAGCGGCGGTGAGGAGCCGCCAGCGAGCGATACGCCTCGGTATGTTTGTAGCGCCGCCCCTCGCCCGTAAAGTACCAGCGGCCTAGCGTACAGTGCTGATGATCCACCATGTGGTCCTCGAAATAGGCGGAAAGTAGCTGGTGGTAGATCCGACTTTTCCAAACGGCGTGCTCTAGCTTGGCAGCGTGCAAACAGGCCGTCGTGGTGCTGTGGTGAATCACTTTATACATATGACGTGCTTGATCCATGAGTTGCTCTATCACCTGCTCTGCCGCTTGGGCTGCATTGGCCAGCGCCGTAGATGTTTCCCGCTGATGGGCCTGCACGCGAGCATCTTCTTTTAGCAATATGGCAACCTGCTCAATCCAGTGATCCAATTGGTGGCCTAGATGCTGCGTATGGTCGGCAAGGTGCTGGATATCGCTGACGATAGCAGGTAAGCCAGAGGGCTCCTGGTGTATATGAGCCTCCTCTAGCGCCGTGGTCATGGCAAGTGCACGGGTATGCCCGGCGTTATGGGATAGCTCTACACCGATTTTGCGTAGCTCGTGCAGCGCCTGTTCGCTAGCGAGCGGGGCTGCATAGTGAACATCTGCCTGTTGGAAGCGTTGACACTGGTGTTTGATCGTCTGAGCCGTTTGTTCGGCATGATGAAACCGCGCAAATAGGTCTGACAAAGTGGCCCGTTCACTCGCTAACTGCTCGGCATGGTGTTCGGCCCCCGTGCTTAATGAAGTCAGCATATCTGCTCCTTTGGACTGGAGCATGCTGATCGATTCAACCGGTGTCATCAGGCTAATAGCACGGCAACCATGAACGCTTTTTTCAGTCGCAAGCTGAGTACGCAGCTCGGTAACTTCATGCTCTAAACGGCGGATCGTTTGAAAGGGGTGCATAAAGGCAAACATGACCAATACCTGCAGTAGCGGAGCGTTGTGTGATCTTTTATCACAGAGTATTGCAGAGGGTTTCCATGTCTGCCTGGAAAGAGTATCGATTCACGATCAAAATCAACCTCTTGCATATAAAAAGAGGGAGTATTTTCATGCTTCACGACTGCTTTTCTTAATTGTTACCTACCCTTTAGCGGCGAGCTAACGACAGTGCGGTAGGGCAGTTAATCACCTGAGAAGTAGCTAACCACTCCTCATCAGGGTAGTAAGCAAAGACATACTGGTTCTCTTTCAAACTATCAATCAGCGGATATGTGATGTCTTCACGCACGGCGGGGCAGCCGTGGCTACGGCCAAGGCGGCCGGTTTGCGCAATAAAGTCATCGCTAACATAGTCGGCGCCGTGAATAACAATTGCTCGCTCAAAAGCTAGATCGTTCACTTCTGGCTCCAGGCCGTCCAGGCGCAGCGAATAGCCATTACGGCCGTAGTAGCTATTCATAGTGCGGAACAGGCCAATGCTGGACTGATGGCTGTCAGGTGTATTCGAGAAAGCACTAGCCACCGCATCGCCAGAGCCCTGGCCATGTGACACCAGCTCTTCAAACAACAGGGTATGCTGGTGAAGGTCAAATACCCACATGCGTGGCTCTGAAGAGGGGAGCGAGTAATCAATTACGGCTAGGCGCTCTGCTGATGGGTCTGCACAGCTTAGTGCCTGGGCAGCAAGGCGCAGTGCCTCGGGCGTGGCCCCTGGTGCTAACTGGAGTAACTGGTGGTGAAGAGGAGAAACACCCGCGGGCGGTGCTGTTGCCACCTGGGAGAAAAAACTCGCCGCTTGAAGCGGGTAAGAAAGTAACACGATAGGTAAAGAAAACAGTACAGTGGTTATGCGTGAGCGAAAAAGCATGGGTGCAATCCTGACTAAAGTGGCGAAAAAAGGGTACACACGTAGAGTCATAACGAGTAAACGTAAACGGCTATGATAAAAAACGCGTATCGGTACGGGAACAGCTGATATGACGTTAAGCAAAAAGAGTGAAGCCACACCACAACGCTGCATAGTAACGCAAGGAGGGGCGATGAACGACAATCAGCCACTAAGACGATGGGCGATAGGGGCCGCGCTCTGTCTGACGCTAACCTACCCACTGATGGCCACCGCAAGCGAACCCGCTAGCGAAGCGTTACAGCAAGCGCTGACACAACGCATTCAGCAANGCGGAGAAACGCTGCCGGTAGAGTCGTTTTACCAACTGAGGGATGGGCAGCCTGCTTGGCAGGCTATCAACCGTGTTGAAGCGCTGGTCAGCGCATTGAGTAGCCTCGTGGATGACGGTTTAACGCCGAGTGATTATCAAGCCGCTTCGCTGTTGGATGATTTTCAGCTTAGCCAGCAGCTAGACGCCCAAGCGAAAGCAAGCTTCGATGTGCGCGCTACTCGTTCGCTGCTGTTAGCACTGGATCATTTATCGCTAGGTAAAGTGAACCCTAAAGACGTCGAGCCCAACTGGGACTTACCACGCCCTGAGCGGAGTTATGCACTTCCTCGGGTAGTGCAGGCGGTTGAAGAGGGGGATGTGCATCAGGCGCTGGCTTTCGCTCGCCCCGCATCTCCTGAGTATGCTCAGCTGCGCGAAGCGTTGACGCATTACCGCCGTTTGGCAGAGCAGGGCAGCGTGCCTTACTTGCCGGGGCGTGAGGAGTCGCTGCGTCCCGGCGATATTGATGACGACGTTCAAACGCTACGCCAGCGCCTGACACTCTGGGGCGAGCCCCACCTGCTGGCAGCAGATAGTAGCGCTTACCCCATGGTCGACGTGCAGGCGTCAGGAGCTGACCCTCGCAGCTTCGACCGAGAGTTAGCGCAAGCGGTCATGCGTTTTCAGCGACGCCACCAGTTGCAAGAAGATGGCGTAGTGGGAGAGCGCACACGACTGGCACTGAACATGCCCGTCTCCGCACGAGTGAACCAATTGCGCATCAACCTGGAGCGCGCCCGCTGGATTCGCCCTTCGCTGGAGCGG
>JGI25129J35166_1000971_pt1 | contig 9362 bp, 7 predicted proteins | sample ETNvirnome_2_130_FD_35166 | JGI IMG/M metagenome (IMG submission 35166) | reverse complement strand
AAATTGCATAATGTTTGGCTCTTAAATGTTTATCCTCACCATGCCTAATTCTTATCTGTCTTTTTCTCTTTCTATATTCCAACATATCAAAATGTTCAAGTCTATTTGGTAAACATAAATGTACTGTTTGTTTAGCCTCTTCCTCTACAGTCAATTTATTATTTATTTCAAGTTTATAAGAACCGTCTAATTCTGAAGTGAATTTAAAGTTACTTACTAATCTCGCACCATCTATATTTCTCTCACTATAATTTTCATCAAATTCTACTTCTATATCATATGGGCCTACTAACTGATACATTAACCAACACCATACTCGTATTTCATTTCGAGTTGAAATCATTATAGTATCCTCTATACTAACCGAGGGATCATACTCACCGTGTACTGGAATATTTGCAAATTCTAAATAGGGAACATTATAGTTTATTTTTTTTATATCAAATTCTTGAGGAAACTGATGTCTATTATGTAACTGTTGCCAATAAGTTCCTTGTGTTCTTTGAGGCCATTCTTTATATTGTTCTTGATTAAAAATACTATTTGGATTTTTAACTTTAAAATGTTTTAAATCTTCTCTAACTGTCCAAAAACCAGAAAAATATATTTTCCATATCTCTAAATATAAGTGAGTTAATTTCAGTCTTAAAAATCTATTAATAAAAGTATTCTTAAAATTATCACTAACCCAATCATAAAAAATAGTAGTATATTGAGATATAGAAAAAATATCTCTATATTGATCTAATGGTGTACCTGGAGTTACTCCTGCAGGAAATTGATTTGCTGCTACTACTGGCATATAATGTTTATTTTCATATAAAAAATATAAACTAATTAACCAATCCATATGATTTTCTTTTGGGTATCCTGATATCCAATTGGCGTCCATTCGTATTCCGTGTCTCCAACAAGCTTTCCATAATTGTTCAATTCCTTCTCTCGTTTGTTGTTTTTCTATCAATTCAAGTACTTTAGGTGTTCCACTTTCCACACCAATCGAAAACCACTTAAACCCTGCCTTGGCTGCCTTCTTCATTAATTTATCATCCATATCTGGATGAGTTCTTGCGTATCCACCAAGACTCAATTCTTTTAATTTTGGATATTCTTCTTGTGCATCACACAATTCATCTACTAATATTTTAAATTGTGGCATTGAACCATTAATAAGAGAATCCACAAACGCAAAATGAGTAATATCATACTTAGTTACTTGTTCTATTATCTCATTGGCCAAGGAATGACCTTTTTTAAATCTAAAAATTCTTGTCTCTGAACAAAATGTACATTTTGCTATACATCCTCTTGAACCTTGAAGTGGTAAATGTGCATGTCCCTCATAATGAAAAGGTTTATAGTTCTGTAATTCGACTCCATCCCAATTTGCGGTTGGTAAAACAGTTAAATCTTTTTGTGGTATTCTCATACCCGTAGATAGTGGTTTTCCATCTTTATCCCAAGTCCATATTCCATTAACTTTTTCGTAAGTTTCTCCATTCTCATAACAATCTACTAAATCGTTTATGATTAACTCACCCTCAGTATCACAAGAAACTTTAATCCAATATCTATTAGGTTCTTCTAATGGGTGTGATATTCGTAATCCACCATGTGGTGCATTCCAACAATATGGGCCGCCATAAAATATATGTAGTTTAGGATTTTTCTTATATAATCTCTCAGCAATATAATCCGTTACTACTACATTTGAAAAATACGATGTGAAGGTAACAATATCAAATGTTGCCAATTCATCTATTAAAGTATCCCAATAATCTTTATATAATGGTAGTATTTTATCTTCAAACGAATGGTCGTTAGTCCAAAAGAAATGGCCAGTTGGCGACCATAATTCTTGATGTGTCTCATAATCTACGTGCATGGCAGATAGTAGGTTAATATGATACTGTGTAACTACTCGTCCTTTAGTTTTTAAAGCTCCAGCCAACAATCCAAGACTCAAAGGTGGAGTCTCTAAAGACCACGCTGGACACATTACTATTGCAATTTTAGCTGACATTTATATCTTCTTTCTCAATAACACCATAATCTATTTCCCCATCATATACTTTATGACTTATCTTAGGTATGATAATATCAGTCCCACAAGTACAATGTGATTTAGGACATATGATTGGTGAATCAAAAAATTCGATCCAATCCTCATTAATATTTCCTATTTTACCACTCACCCCACAACTACCCGCACTTATATCACCATATGGATTTATAAAAATTGCATCATTTACCCAACAATGCCACCCTTCAAAATTATTTAATCTTTCAGCTGCTAATCTATTAGAATTTACTGGTTGTATTTTACCATCGTTCCATTCCTCTAAACTATACGCAGGTCTAAATTCTCTGTGTTCGTTGATCGTTCCCCACTTTCTTTGATAACCATCAGTCTTTTCAAAAAATTCTTGTTTCCATTCTTCTTCATAATACCAAGGTTGTGCTCCAGTAGATAATTCTTCTAATAATGGCACCCATTCTAAAACACAATTATCCATTTCTTCCCAAATCTTATTTCCAGCATCAATCACATCTTGAAAATAATAATCATGCATCATCATCCGTAATGCCAAATAATTCATTTTGTCTTGTAAGAATTTAGCATTCTCTAAATAACGGTCATGATTTACATGCTCAATATGATAACTAGCCACCACATCATTAAATAAATGATAATTTTTCTTCCACCAATTTATAGAATTACTCAAATTAGTATTTATTGCCAATAATGGTTTATCACATTTCTCATGAATAAATTCTGCAACTTCTAATAGTGGTTTCCAATATACTGGTTCTCCTCCTGAGAAGAAAACTTAAATGAATCATATCCTTTAAACTGAAATCTCGTGATTAACCTATCAAGGAATTGTATATATTTATCCGTCTCCTCATTCTTATGAGTCCCACTCCAATTACCCTCATTACAATAAGTACATTTATAATTACACCAATTATTAACTTGCCAAGTAACACTCAAATATTTATTTTCACCAGGTAATATTTTTACTAATTCACTCATTTTCTTTTATTCTTAGGTATTTTGTCATCTATCCACCAATTAGGTGTCATTAAATGCTCATCTTGAGCATCATTAAATTCTTTTTTTAACTCTCGCCACTCTGGGAAAGTTTCAAAAAAACTGGTATTTCTAACTCTATCCATATACCGTGTATATTGATAAAACATTTTCCGTTGGTTTAATTCTGTTTGTTCTACACCTTGACAATACTTTCCATAACTTTTGTGTGGCTCCCAATTACTTTCCAAATAAGAAATAATTTTGTTTGCCGTTCCATGAAAATCTAAATATTCATTATCATATGTTGAATAATCATAAAATTCTCTGTATAGTTTCATTGCCTTATCTTTAATTTCCCAAGGCATAAAATTTGTCCTTAAATATAATGGTTGGTCTATCAATATAGAATAAAACCCAACTTCTCTTTTTAACAATCCATCTATTCGTAAAGAATCTAACCACTTCATCATTTTATAAGTCTCAAACATATTATATACTTGAAATACTGTATAGATTTGTATCCTAACTTTAGTTGGTAATTGAATCAACTTCTTAAAATTATCTTCTATTACTTCCCAATTCGAACCATATCGTATATATTCTTGTGATTCTTTATAACCATCAAGACTGACCTGAACCTCACTTCTATCAAAAAATTCTAATTTCTCATACAAATCTAAATTCCAAGTTGTCAAATTTGTTGTAAAAGATACATGACATTCCTTGTTACCTATNNCNATNAAATGATTTATAATTTTAGTATTTGCCTCAATAATACTTGGTTCTCCACCTGTAACATACAATCGTTTTAATGTGGGTGCTACTTTTTTAAAATTTTCTAAGAATTTTGGATCCTCGTGCCACATCATATCTATTTTAGATATATTATATTCTTCTGGATACCACATATTAAACAACCAAGGTGGCATAGTTTTATCCCTATTCTTTAATAAGGTTAATCTCTCTGAATTAATTTTACTACTACTATATCCCCAACACATATTACAAGTTAGATTACAATGATTTCCTAATCTAAGTTCTAAACTTTTTAACGATTCTCTGACCCACCCATATTCTAAAGTGGATTGTATATTTTTTTCAAGTGAATCTCCCATCCAATTAAAAATACCATCTTTTTCCATATAACTTTCTATACTATCTATTCTCGTACTTTTTGGTGCATCATGACCGCCATAATCTTTTTCTGCATTTTCTATATTCCAACATACATTACATTCTTGTATTTGTTCTCCATTTAAAAGTCTTTTTCTAATATCTTGTATATGTCTAGAATTCCAAACTTCACTTATATCATCCTCGTATAAATTAAAAGTTTCTCCATCATCTTTCTTTAAATGTAAGTTTTCATTTTGTGCACAACATATCTTAACAGACCCATCAGTATTACTATTTAAATTCATAAATGGAAAAGGACAAAAAGTTTTACTCTTTTTTAGTTTTTCTATATCAAACGACAAACTTCAAATACCTCTCATGACTATTTCTTATATAATCTACACTATCTTGATGAAATCTACATAATTTTAAATGTAAATCAAACTTTGATTTAGTTTCAGAATCTATTTCTCGATAGGTGAACTCTTTACCTTCAATAAAATCTGGTAATTTAGTTTCAAAAAATGGGGATGCCAATATCTTACCTTTCAAAATTTTACCTTCATTATATTCTTTCCATAATAACTCCATTTGTGGCCAAAATTTCTCTAATGTTTCATTATTATGTGGTATTTCTTTAATTGANTTCCAATCGTTATCTACTTTCTGTGTCCACNCCAAAAATTTTAGATTACTTAAATCTTTTAAATCTAAAAAATATACATTCGGGTTTAATGATAACTCCCATAATGATTTGTGATAATCATCATTCCACATCCAAAATTCAGCATGACTATAATGNATCCAACTTAAATCTGCATAATAATCATGTAATTTAGATATTATTTCCAATCCCACCAAAGTCACCTCNTCTGGGTTTGTAAATGTTGTATAATAACCATATTTAAATCGTTGCCAAAATCTTCTTAACGCGTTTGGATTTAAATTTTCTGGTCGTTCTACGAAATTAAAAAGATTAGTTCCATGTTCAAACTTTTCCTCTAATTCTTGTTTATATCCACTTTTCCATTTATCAATTACATCTCGAATTAACACAACTGTAGTTTGGTTTTTATCTAAAACATCATATTGTCTAAATGGTAAAGTATCCAAAGACCTTGTACCCATCTTAATTCTTTTACCAATTGATAATTGATCTGTTCCTATTGATATAAAATTATCCATTAAAAAACTCCAACTCTGGACAAACCTTAAATAAAGATTCTTCCCTTAATTCATCCAATCCTTTATTCCTACTAATAAATTCTGGTATAAGGTTGTCATAATTTTCTTGTTGTAAAAAATCAAGNANNGATTCAAATCCACTTTTTGCAACTCCATCTCCAAAGTTATCATCAATCCATTTTATGTGTTCATAATATTTGTCTATAAACTTTTTTCTTTCTTTTGGTGGTATAATCTGTATTCTATAATCATCAGGATATGTTAATATATTCATTCTTACATTATTTGGTTCTAATAATCCTCTCTCTACCCAATCTTTATGAAAATCTGGTAAATGATATACATTCATAATACTAACTGTAGGTGTTATCTCAAAATATACATCGGGACATTCTTTTATCATTTGTTTTCTATTTTCTTCTATTACATCCCAATTAGTTCCTGCTCTAATCAACTCACCTCTTTTACCCATACCATCAAGACTTGCAGCTATTCTAACATCATTAAAACTATTCCAATATTCTAATATAGATTTNTNNTTAAANTAAAGATTACTGAAATTTGTTGTATATCGTAATCTCACATCTTTCATCTTATTCTCAATCCAAAAATCTAATATCTTATAATGTTCCTCTGTAATGATTGGTTCTCCACCTGCCCAACATGCTTCCTCTACTGTTAATAATAATGGTTGTAAATCATTCCAAAACTTTTCATTATTTGCTATATTCATTATTCTCGGATTTAATGGTTGTGAATATAGTTTTATATGATCCTCATACCATCCACTACTAAGTTCTGGACTACAACTCCTACATTTAAAATTACAAATATTAGAAACTCTAATATCCATATAACCCATATTTAATTCTTCTACCGTTCCATCTTCTTTAGTTGATTCCACTCTATCCCAATGGTCTATATAATATTTATTAACATTTTTTCTTAATGTCCAAATATTAGATTTCTCCATCTCATAACATCTACTACATTCCTTAGTCTCATCATCATTTATCATATTCTTTCTAAGTTGTTTGTATTTATCATTATTCCAAATCTCTTCTAAACTATTATCATTTAGATTTCCATACTCTACTGTACTATCCGACATACAACAAGGAAATGCCTTACCACTTGGCCACACGTGAGTATGTATCCAGGGCATCATACAAAATACCCTAGAATTATATAATTTAGAGTACTTTTTCATAATAATCTTTTAATTCTGGAAATACTTCACCAAAATTTTCATTTCTAATTTTATCCAAATATGTAGTAAATACTACAAAATCACTTTTATTACTTTCATACAAATCTTCTTCATTCATATAACCAATACAAGTATCAACATAACCTTTAAGATTAATATTATCTGGTAATATACTCAAAAATTTTTCCCACTTTTCTTCTACTTTTAATTTTAACTCTTTTGGTAAAATTCGTGAACTCAATTGTGCGGGTCCAGTTAAAGGTATTACGAACACGTTATTTAAATCTTTTATATCAAGTATTCCACTATCAAGAAACCCTTGATAAAAATCTGGTAAATGTAANGCATTAGTTAATTGAAAAACTGATGATATACCCATATTCACGTGAGGTAAATTTTCTTTAACATATCTAAAGTTATCTTCGATTAATTTCCAATCCGTTCCACTTCTTAAATATTCGGCCCTTTCACCACTTGCATCTAAACTAACTCTTATACTAATATTACTAAATTTTTTCCAATAATCTACAACACTCAATTTTAACTTAGTATTCTTTAACATAGATAAATTTGTATTGTATTCAAGAATTAAATCTGTATTATTATTTTCTATTAAATAATTTAATATCCAATAATGTTCTTTTGCTGCCAACGGTTCTCCGCCCGCAAAATATAATCTTTCTACCGTTTTTAAAGTACCCTCAAATCTATCTATAAATTGTTCTTCTGTTAAATCATGTTTTGGTATATTATCATCCCATATTTTATATGGGTGGTCTTTATTATCCTTGGTTTCCTTTGCCCAATTAGAACTCCACTCTGGTCTACAAGACCTACATTTGAAATTACAAAGATTAGAAAATCTAAAATCTAAATATATTGTCTCAAAATCATCTATTGAACCGTCATCATTAGTTTTTAATAATTCAGTAAAATGTTCTTTAAATTGTTCATTAAAATCGTTTCTATAAGAACGACCAGAACTATTCTCCAAAGCATAACAATCTATACAGTTTTCATTCTTAACATCATTTAACATATCCAACCGCAATTGCTTAAAATAATCATTATTAATAATATCTTGTATTGGTTGTGTCATAACATTAGTTCTCTCATATCCATGACTACCCTTTGTCATAGTTTTATTAACACAACAAGACCACACAGAAGAATCTGTATGTACATACATATGCATCCACGGCAATATACAAAAAGTTTTGGATTTATTTAAAAAGAAATCTGATCCTATAAATTTTATTCTATCTTTTAAATTTACGTTTCTCATTTGTAAATAAAAGGATCTCTTTTTCTTAACTCTTTTATCTTTTTCTTATACCTAATTTCTAATCTTACTTTATTAATAATATTTTTTAACCAAGTACAACATCTACATTTCATTTTTCTCTCCTCACTCTTAAATAGTTACCTTATATAAAGTGGATTTATCAGTCAATTTTTCAGTACTTTCAATTTCATATTCTAAATTAGATAACCCATCATCCAATACTGTATCCATTTCATTATCATAATTAAAATAATATTTTTGATTAACATATGTTTCTGGTTGTTTCCATCCTTTACCTACCCAACCTTCGGTCTTATGAAACAAACATAAAAATTTCGATTCCCTACGAAATGGTAATTTTTTAACTATCCGTTTTGTAAAATACGAATCTTCGTTCAAAACTCCAGACATAACATCTATCTTTTTATTNACTACNTTATTATTACTTAAATCTAAAAATAATTTTTTATTGTGATGATTAAAATCATAATAACAACATAAATTTTTTGATGTATAAGAATTAAAATCTTGTGTCAAACTTCTACCACGTCTTTTAAAAAATAAATCATTAACCTCTTTTTTGGAAAACTTTCTATTATAAACTGCATGTTCAAATATCTGTCCTTTATATAAATATTTATTAGGATAACCATTTGGGTTCTCTATTCCCAAATACATATTTTCTTGTTTATCTACTTTATTCAAATCAATAGTAAGAGTATCTGCCAACTCCCCATTGATATAAAAACTTAAATCTTTATTCTTACTATCATAAGTCACCACACTAAAAATAGGTACTCTATTAACCAATCTAAATATTTCCTGACTAACTATCTTTTCTCCATCTACATTAGTCATTATCAAATCTACAGAACCTCTATCACTAAATAATAAATTAAAACCTAATTCAGGTATTGACCATATACATCCAGAATTATCATCTACATAAGATACTTCGTCGGGTAAAAAATTATTCATTATTGTAAAATCTTTATTAAAAACCTCTTTTAACTTTTTATTTCCAAACAATATATCACAATATGAAGTTTCTCCATTAAAATATGCAGTTCCCATACCATAAGTAACTGGAAGTTTAACTTCTTTCTCCTCTATTGGTAATCCAAAATTAACACACCGTCTTAATAAATCATCATCTTCAAATCCCCAACCCCAATACTCATTAGAGTATCCATTAATATTTATAAAATCTTCTTTATTGAATAAAGTTACTCCACCAAAATAGTATTCCCAACCCTCTTTATAATCATCTTTACTTAAGTTTGTAGCAAGATGAATCGGATATTCTGTATAAGAATAATCTACTTCGTCGGGAATTAAATCAACATCATGAAAACAGAAATAATCACTTTCATTTTTGGATATATCAAATCCAATATTTAAAAGTTTTCCTCTGTTAAACGATTTATCGTTATTCTGTTCCACTATACTAATAGTAAAAGGTATTTCACTATCATCAAGATATTGTTCAACTGATGGAATAAACCGTTTTAAATGTGATTGTCTGTCAC
>JGI25129J35166_1000965_pt1 | contig 9407 bp, 16 predicted proteins | sample ETNvirnome_2_130_FD_35166 | JGI IMG/M metagenome (IMG submission 35166) | reverse complement strand
TGCAAGGGATGAGAATCTTGAAATTACAGCTCATGCTGAGGTTGAAAAGTTTTTTAGATCTGACAATGGTAAGTTATTAAATGAATATCGCCAGCTTATGAAGATGGGCAGTAAGAAGCAAAAAAATGATAAAGGGTTTTTTGTTCCTGCTGAACTTGATATTGCTATAGGTAAAGGATATAAGTATACAGATCCAGCAACAAATATAGAAAAGACAATTAAATACAATCCAAGAATTGTTAATGCTGTTAGAAAATCGCATGAAATGCTGGATGATTTAGGTAGGGTTAATATGTTAGCTTTAGATCAATTAAAAAGAGTCATTGATATAAAGTATTCTAGATTTTCTGATCAAAGAAAGCCTATTGTAGACAGAATAGAAGCAGCAAAGGAAAGAATAAAGGAAGGAATAGCAAGGGGTGATTACTATCCTAAAATTACACTTGAAACGATGCACGATATTAAGGTAAATCTTGAAAAGATTATTCCAGCAAAGACTGGGAATGATGCTATTCGTCATTTGGAACAATTAAATACAATTACTGATAAATTATTAACAAATGTTAACAAGATGCCACAAAATGTAAAGGCAGGAAATAGTCATTTGAATCTTTTATGGGATCAGGATCCATATGTTATTTTGGAAAAATATTCCAGGGATGCAGTTCAATTTAATAAAAATTTGCATATACAGAGATCATATCTTGAAGCAATGAAGAGTATTCCAAATAGAACTACTCCATTTTTAAAAGGATTGAGGAGTTTTATTATAGAGGAATATTCTGTTGCTAATCCTGCAGGGGCTGCAGAAAGGCCGCAATGGGTTAAGGATTGGGTAAGAACTATAAATGGATTACAAACAGCACGAACTATGGGTCTGAACATAACTGGTGGTGTGAAGAATGCAGCNAGTGTACTTCACTATATGTCTAAAGTAGGTCCAAGAGCAATATTTGCTGCAAAGAGAGGGTATCAGGATAATGAGATAAAGGCTGTCTATGATAAAGTAGCAACGGAAGCAGGGTTCTTATTTACTCCTAAGGAGAGTGCTATTTTAATGGAAGGTCTCATTGGTAGAGATAAGTATAAACAAAGTGATTTAGTATTTAATGAGCATGATCAAGAGTATTATTATAAAGATACTAGAGTAAGGGATATAATTGAGACTGCTGGAAATAAGACTCTTGGTGGGTTGTTAATGTTTCACAGATGGACAGAGAATGGTCAAAGAAATTTCATGTTTAGAACTTCATTTATCAATAAGTATCAAGAATTAAAGGATACAAGCAATTTAACATCTGTTGATAGAGAAAGATTTGCTAAAAACTTTGCATTAAAAATGGTAAATGGGTGGGCATATGAATATGCACCTTTTGCTAAAAGTAAGTATGTTCGTGGAGATGGTCTTATTGTAGATGAAATTGGAGAGGTGGCTATTGTAAAGCGTCCTGTTAAGGGGCTTGTGCAGGAAGTAGCATTTCATTTAATGCATTATCCTATGAGTCTACTAGAAACTCATATAAAAGAATTAAAGGGAGCAGGACAGTCTATTAAAGCTCAAGCTTGGGATTCTCCAGAAATGCAGTACGCTATGCGATATGCAGGTTTATTTGGTATGATACAGCTTGGATCTATATTATTAAATGTTGATTTAAATAACATGCTTGAAAATGAAACTATAAATAGATTATACAGGATTGAGAAAGATATTGTTGAAGAGGGAAGTAAAGAAAAGGCAACCTTTGGATTATTATCAGAATTTACTGGTCCAACTATAGGACATTTGAAATATTGGAGTATTACAAGTGGTCTTACAAAACTTGACACTCCTTTGAAACGAAGATTATTAGGTAATATAGATTATACTTTAGATACTGAAGANAGTAGAAGATATACTGATTATCAATACAGTACTGAATATGGTAGATTTAGACATAAGATCCTTCCTGCATTACGTGACGGAAGAGGAGTGGATTTACTTAGACATTGGCTTGCTCTTTACCCAAGCAGTTGGATAAAGACAGCTAGGAGGAGTATAGGATTACAAAAAAAGCCAAAAACATCTAAATATACCACTGCACAAGTGCTTTCCTCTCTCCGTCAATTTCCATCATAGATTAGTCTATTTCTATAGTTAGAGATAACTTAATATAATTAAGTATATGTATTCTGAAACATGAAGATACATTGTTAATTATAAACATAATACTAAAAGGGAATATATTTAATCTTATAAACCTTTGTTGTTCATTATCTACTTGTGCTTTTCCAACCCAAGCTCCAAGAACTACTCCTCCAAGTCCATAAGTTTTATTATCCATCTATTCTCCTATCATATTTATTAAGTCTAACCAATCATTATAACGCATTACAATGAAGGTATCTCCCCTATCTTCCTTTACTGCAGTTACATCACAGGATTCAGGAACTTTAATCCACTTAGCTATTCTAGCCCTGGTCTTGCATTGAACCTTAAAACCACCTACAAGGCAGTCTACGTCCTCTTCTAGGCCCAAAGACATCCCATTGGATGCATATGCCCTCTTTGATGGTAAACCTGCCTTAGCAGCCAAATTTACCACCAGTCTTTCAAATCTATTTCCTTTTGCTTTACTCGGTGATGCCATCTTCTTCTCCTTTTAAGTTATGATCAATTATACCAAGTGTTAGTCTACTGCCAGCTCTTGCTGTAAGTGAACTCTTTGCAGTCTTACTGATCTTATCATCTATACTCCAGTTTCCACCTTTTAGTATAATACTTATTTGTGGATTAGGATCTCTCTTAGATGGTTTATTTATTTCAAATTGCATGTAACAACCATTCTTTATTGTGATAACTTTATCCCAATCTTCAAGAAGTATTCTTCCATGACTAAATCTACTTGTACCAAGAGACATGAACTGGTATATATTTTTATCTGTAGGATCATTTAGTGACATTGATATTCCTTTCTAATTAAATGAACAAATATTAGCCCCTCATCTCGCAATCAAGATGTTAACCGTGTGTGTTTATAATCTGGCATGTATACAGGGTGATATCTTATTACGTCCGTTTCAGACCTGTACTGCCTAGCATTTTTGCTCCTAGGAGCTCATCGGTGTATTTGTTCATAGTTATTGGATCCTAGGAGCTCATCGGTGTATTTGTTCATAGTTATTGGATCATGTGTACACGGGTAGTGTTTTTCAACCTACCCCACCACGGCCTACGAGTCCTTTGACTCTCCACTACTCTGCTTAACGCAGCTCCCTCTACATGATCCAAAATCGGGGATATTGGTGCCAACCTAACAATATGATTCACTTGTAATTTCATCAAATTGTCTATCCCCTCAATTTTGGCTCTCGTGCCTGTCCGCCATGTATGACAGGTTTCATTTCCATTCGTATAGGAACCTTAACAGTGGTGGCTAAACCGACCTTATACTGTTTTGCCCGTATGGAGGGGCTAATATCTTGAGAGCCATTAATTTTTATTTTCCTCTTAATCTATTTAGTTTACTATCCACATATCTGTCTTCATATTCTTCAACTATACCTTTAGAAGTATATTTAGTGCCAAATAATTTGAATACTTTCTTTGTGAATACTTTACAGAACTCTTCATCTGTTTGTGTTCCACCATCAAGATCACTTACTATATTATTAAATCTATCATGGTCTATCGTATCTATTGTTAAGTCTTTAAACAGTCCCATTTTCTTCCTCTTCTTCCTTTGGTTTATCAAATAACCATTTACTTACAAAATCTTTAATCTTCCCTTCTACCCTCTTTTTAGGCAGTGTACTCAAATCTTCAGTGATCCACGTAATTTGTCTAATTTCCCAATGATCAGAATTACTATCATAGTAACACTCAACTGTAAAACTCTTATCATTTGCAGATCCGTAATAACGTGTAGTTTGAGTATAATTATCTTCCATTTCTATATGTATCATTTGCTACCTCATATGTTTCGTATTTAACTGTTAGTTCTTCACCTTTTTTAATATTTCTAAGAGTATAAAGAATCCAGTCAAAGGATGTTTTGTCTATTACACAGTTTGGTTCATTGGAGTGATTAATAAATCCTCCTAGCGGAGTTCTCATTAAACCACTCCAAATTTCACCATTAAGATCGTAATGAGTAGTTCCTATCTTCTTTCCTTCTTTAATTGCCTTTAGAGCAAATAACCCTAAGCCATTAATCTTAGACCTTTTAACAGTAAGATATCTTGGTAAAGGTCTATAGGTTTTCATATAGGAATGCCAACTCTTGCTTCCAGTTTCTTTACTCTGTGAGATACGTTAACTATCTTCTGTTCAAGAGCATCTACGCTATCAATAAGCTTTAACATATCTTTCTTTATCTCTTTTAAGCCTACTTCTTTGGGCGCATTACTTTTCTTTTTTACAACCATTTAATACTCCTATTTTTTAAACGCTGGACTAAAGAGAGCCTTTGCTCCCTTTATAACTTTACGCATGAATCTATTCCAGGGATCTATAGTGTACTTTCTTTTTGCTTTTGTTTTTTTCATACTTATTCTCCTTTTAACTGCAATTTAGTGGTTTAGTATTTATTTTATTATTATCTTCTTCATCATCTCCAAAATGTGAATACTGTTCTTTATTAAATTCATCTGCTGTTGTTTTCTCAGTTACTCCATATATTTCCTCATTGTTGCATTTACGTTCAATGGTCTTAACAGCAGTATACCAAGTATGTCCACCAACATCTTGCACTTCAACATAACCTGAATCTAAATCAATAGATTTAATATTGTAGTAATCTTCTTCATCTGTTACTTTTATCCAGTCACCTATTTCATAATCAGTCATGCTAATCCTCCTTTAAATATGTAGTGTACTTACCAATAGCAATATTATAGGTTGAAACAGTAAGTCTTTTAACATTACCATCTCTGCATCTGTCAGCCATTTGTCTTATTTGTTTATCTATATCATGTCTGATAAGATTAATTGCATCAGTAGATAGCTGTACTCCACGATCATGAAATACTTTCTTAACTTTTGTGATCTGTATCATCTTTTTCTTCCTTCCTGTATAACTTTATATATGAAATAAGCTATAACAATTTGTATTAAAAGGAATAATTCAAATAGTAATATTGTTTTCATCTTTGTCTACCCTTTCTTTGATCTTTTTTACGACTTAGGTGTCTTCTTTTCTTTGCTAATGTAGTGCATTGATCCCAATACTTGATTAAAAGATAACAATCATTTATCCACTCATCAGTATCTTTTTTCTTAGTTTCTTTCTTTGCTACTGAAAGACCTCTCATAAGAAATCTCATAGCAGATTCCATGGTTTTAGATTGTACTATTGATTTGTCAAATCTACCATATTCTCCTAAGTAAACATAATCTCTAACATAATCTCTATTAGATAATTTTTTAATCTTCACATTGCTTTCCATGTAAACCTCTAATCCTTTCTTCTTTAGCTTCTTTAATCATATCTTTTATCTTTTGAAAATCTTCCTTTAATTGCTTAGATCTATCTGATATAATACCTTTAGAAATATACATAAAGATTGTATCAATTTCTTCTTCTGTTAATTTTACTGTTACTGTTACCATAATGCTTTCCTTAATAAAAGAGGTGGAGTTGTTAACCTTTACGAGAATCTCATTCTCCACCCCTTTATATCTGAAGTTAGAGAGTGGAGAAAGGAGAACCTCATAGTTGACTTTTTGCTCAAGGAGTTCAGCTCAAAACCACTCTCTATCTTCATAGTTTTCATTAAGCTACAGCTAATTCTTTATGCAGCTTAACATGACGTGTTAGCACTTCTTTTGGTGGTGACAATTTCAATGCTTCAGTACAAGCGTTATAGAAAGACCACATATTCTTTTCTTTGAATGCTTCATGTGTAGGTTTTTCCCACTCTCTCTTTGCAACTGATAATTGTCTTGGAAGAAGAATATTCTTACCAAATAGTAATCCTAATTGTCTATAAGCATTATTATCAGTAAGTTCAATGTCTTTCATTTTCATTGACTGATCATTCATTTTCTTGAATTCAGTATCAGCATTCTTCATTGTACGCATTAAGATAACTTCAAGATCATCATATACATTACCAGTATGTTTTCTTAGGTATGTTACTTGATCTCCCCTGAAGCATAGATTATCACAGATNAATACATTCATTCCAACTGCAATACCTATTGTAGTGCTNTTATCATAACTATTTCTACCACCAATAGTTAAGCCTACATCTTCAGTACCATTTTTATAGTTTAGACAAAAGAACATATGATTTCCTTTTCTACCAAGGGCATAATTCTGACTTTCAAGTTTATATCCTTGGTTCTTAAGAAACATATTTCCCATATCTGCTGTATTTTTAACCAAATCAAAATGAGATACTGGCTTATATGTTCTTGTCTCTTCTGGCAAAGGAACTTTATCAAGGTCACTTAATAATACTTCCTCTGCTCCACAATGTAATGTTAATTCACTCATTGTTTTTCCTTTCTATATGATTCTGCCATTTTTTCTTTGATCTACATCAAGCCTGCAATTGAGTCTTTCTTGTTCTCTATTNTTTAAAGTAATGAGTTCAAGATGTTTTATTACACCTTCACTACCCCTGATTGGCTTTAATGCTAATATCTTATTGGCATTGTAAGATATTCTAAATGATCCTGATGGACTTGATATATCTATTCCATTCTTAAATGCATCCTTAGATAATTCCCATATTCCTATTACAATGCAGTCTAAATCTTTAGATAGATTCATTATGCTTTCAGAAATATCTTTATCTTTTGATATCTCATCTCTGAATCTTGACTTCATTAATCCACAATGGTCTATGAATATTACTTCTGGCTTAAAGTTAATAACATCAAGCTTCTTCTTTATCTCCCATGGAAAACAAGGCTCGAAATCAAACTTTATATGACTCATCTTAGGCATTCCATTTTTACCAGTTTTGTAATGATTCTTTAGATCTTCCTGATTCCATCCATTATGTATCATTGCTATTCTTTCAATTACCTGCTTCCTTGACATCTCAAACTCCATAAAATATGATTGTTTTTTGATAGCAAGCAGCCAATTTAACATTAGCATTGATTTCATTGATTCTGGAGGAGCAGTAAGAAGTACAGTTTCACCTGGATATATAGGAAAATGTTGGTCATACATCTTACCTATATCTAATGGAACTTGATCTGTTGAATAGAATTTTATTAACTCTTGTTCAAGATCGCTTACTTCATAATTACTGATTGATTTCTTAGCTTTATATAGTTTGCATTCTGGAGAACACATTCTATCTTTAACTTCAGAATGACATCCAAAATGATATCCTTCACCACTATTAGCATTGTATACTGAATGCATTATCTTTTCCATCTCATCCTCAGTAAATGGATTGTCAAGTACAGATATTTTACTTCTCCAATATTCCATGAATATTCTTACAGCATCTTCTGGAAATCTTATTCTTAAATGAGATCCAAGAGTTAATGCAGCTTTATGCCTGAAACCATATGGTACATTTTCCATCATCCTTTGAATGCATATATATTCATTAGAGATAGAAGCTCTTCCCTGAGAAACAAACTTTGCTTTTGGAAGAGATACAGTCACATCAAATACAGGTTCTGTTTCTAACTCTTCATAGTTAAAGTTATCTTTAGGTCTTGCAGCATTTATATCTAACCAATGCTCATCTACATCCATGATTTCAGATTGCTTTATTGGAACTTTCCAATATCCAGAATTTATCTTTAAAGTATTAGGAATTCTAATTAACCTTACTCTATCTATAACAAGCGGATCTGCATAATCATATATGCCTTTATTCTTTAAGATATGTTTAACCTTTAAATGCAAATCATTACATGGTTCCCATTTGAATGCAGAACCAGATATATGAACATGGAATCCTTTCTCTCCAGAGAAATATACTTGTACTGGAATGTCTAATAGATTTATTAGTGCAAGAGTTAAATCTTTAGCTTGTTTTATATTTGCTCCATCAACATCAAATATAAATTCATCAGGCATATATAACTTTCCTCTATATCCAGATAAGGTTTTCTTTTCCTTCACATGTTCAACTACTTCTTCATCATAATCCCATAAGGACATGAATGTATCAGAAGATATGTTATAAAATGAGGATACTTGGCTTGGTGGGAAGAAGTGGTGACGATTAGTTAACGAAAATGCGTATTCTTTTAATATCATAAGCTATGTCCCCTTAATAACCATACTGAATCTTTTTTAGTTGATTTTTCTTTTACATTGATTATGTTTTTCTCTTTCATGTCTCTGAAGACTCTTTCATATGTAGAAGGAGATCCTAACCTTCTTCCATATAATTTCTTTCCTCTTCTTGAAAGACCTTGTATATCTCTGGTACGAAATCCTAGTTTTCTATTATTCCAATACCATTTGATCATTATTTCTATATGTTGTCTTACAGTTGGTACCATTATATTTTCCTTTCTTTTAAAAGAAGCTGGCAGATGCGGATGATGCGGGGTTCTATATATGAGATAGATGTCTACCAGCTTCTAATATTATTGGATTCTAGAATGGTATTTCAGTTGTAGGAGGATCTGTTATTGATTTAATAACAGTCTCTATTGAACTTGGGCTTTCTCCATTCATAGATTGAAATGTGTTTAGACTTCTTTCAGCACGACTNTTCCAGAATGCTACATTTTCTTCTGTATATGAGAGTTTATCTGTATCCATTACAACAGGAGCAGGTTCACGCCATATATCGCTATATTTACCATCCCCTCTGCTATCTTTATAAAATAACACATTTATTGTCATTCCATTAAGATTTGCTGGATCATCATCATATGTTATTACTGGCTTTTTGGAATCATTATCAATGACTTCTTGTATACCAGCATTAGCAAACATAAACCAATTAGAGATTCTAAACTCTTCATTTGTAGTTTTATTTATTGTCTCATAGGCACGAGCATTTTTGTTATCTGGATAACCTTCAAACCAAATATCTATAAATTTAGTACCTTTATAAGTACCATATTTGGCTTGCCTTATTGTTAACTCTTTCCATCCTGGCTCATAATCAGCACCACTACCAGAACCAACTGTTACTGTTCTAATTGCCATTTTCTTCTCCTTTGTTAATTAGTGTAGATAGACTCTTTGTTTTTCCAGTACCTGGGCTACCGACAATTAGAATTCTTACATTTGAGAATCCTTTCTCTTTAGCAGCTCCAATTACAAGCTGGAAATCTTGTTTCATATCTGATGGAAGTAAATCAGTTCTATCTTTAGCATGTTCATATATTTCAGAATGTTTTGTTCTCCACATGTAATCTTGAGAGTTACCATTCTTCTTTGTATATGTATAAAACACAAAATCAAACCATTTACTTATATCTTCTTTAGTACTTC
>JGI25129J35166_1000940_pt1 | contig 9506 bp, 10 predicted proteins | sample ETNvirnome_2_130_FD_35166 | JGI IMG/M metagenome (IMG submission 35166) | reverse complement strand
ACATACGCTTCTTTCTGTTCATCACTCAACTCTATCTCACGCTTGGTGTACACCTTGTCCGGCAGGTCAAGGCAGTCTTTCTTCAATATGCGGTATGAGTGGGGCGATACGAGTTGTCCTAGCTGCTTCAGGTTCTGAAACTTGACTATTCTCTGATACGTATGCGTCCCACCGGCCGCGTTTGACGTGACCATGATTGCGTAGCGTGTTCTGAACGCGTAATAGCTTGATTGTCCCAGTATTTCCGGATCAAGAAAATCCATCTGTGACCAGAGGTCCATGGGCGACCGGGTGACGGGAGAACCAGTCAGTATTCTTCTGTATTTAGTGTCTCTTCCTAATTTCAATATTGACTTGGTTCTTTTTGCCTGTGGATTTTTTATAGTAGTGCTTTCATCCACGATCATCATTGATCTTCCAATCAAAAATAATCTTGCAAAATCAGTTCCCTTCCTCGTGGAAAAAGCTTCAACGTTCATGACCATGATTTTTAATTTATAGTCCTCTCCGTTAATTATGTCTTTTAACTGTGCTTTATATTTCTGGCTCGTGGATTGCTTCCAGGCGAGTACTTTCTTTTCTATGTAATCTGGAACATGTACGGGAATTTCTTGTTCCACCCATGTCATGTAGGCTCCTTTAGGAGCTATCACCAGGACACGGTCAATCTTTCCTTTGTTGTACAATATGCATGCGTTATCCAATGCTATCTTGGTCTTGCCGGTTCCCATTTCTGCAAACACGGCAAATGCTTCCTTGTTCCAGCATTTTTTTAACGCATCCTTCTGATGCTCATACGGCTCTGTTTTAAATTTGTACATTCTTATTTCTAATGTTGACTCGCATTATAACATATGCTATAATGCAAATCAAGAAATAAAATTATGACAGTTTACGTATTGCAAGAAATGGGCAGAAATACAAGGTCTGCTGAAAAATTTGGAGATCTTAAAGTTTGTCTTCCGGATAACAGGCAAATGGTTTTATCATCTGGTCCTCTTACTTTTAAATTAAAACAAGAATTAAAGGACTTTAATGATGATGACTACTTGCTTTTAATTGGAGATCCTGCTATAATAGCGGTTGCTGGAGCAATTGCTGCAGATGTAAACAACGGTCGCTTCAAGGTACTGAAGTGGGACCGCAACGAAACAAGATACTATGATATAGAAATAGATTTGANAGGAATAAACAATGAAAATAGAAGTTAGAGCTAAAGATTGTGTTTACATAACTATAAACGGTACCGTTTACTATATTGACGATTCAACTGGTGAACGTATTATGAAAAAATGGAAAGAGAAGAAATAGAATGAATAATTTAGTAAATCAAATGGCAAAGGATGCCGAGGGCGTATCCCAAGATAACTTAGGCAAGATTGGCGCAGTTGCAACGGATGTCGCAGAAACAGACAAAGAAATAAACGATATAAAAGAACAACTAAAAAAGAAAGAAGAATATAGGAAAAAACTATCAGAAGAAGTTCTTCCTAGTCTTTTTGCAGAAGTAGGTTTATCAGAATTAAAACTAGCAGATGGAAGACTGATATCCGTTAAGGATTATTATGGTGCTTCCATTAAGCCGGAGAAAAAAGCAATGGCTTATGCTTGGTTAAGGAACAACGGATTTGGGGATTTAGTAAAGAACCAAGTCTCTTGTAGCTTTGGGAGGAATGAAGACGAGAAAGCTAAAGGACTTTTAGAACACTTGAATAAAGAGGGATATGAGTCTTCACAACGCGAGTGGGTCGAACCTTCCACCCTTCGCGCCTTTATACGTGAACAGCATGAATCTGGTAAGAAATTACCAATGGATCTGTTAGGGGCGTATGTAGGACAAAAAACAACTATTAAATCTTAATAACTTAAAGAGGAAATATTAATGAATAAAAAAAATAATAACGTAGTCGATGTGGCAGTGATTGCCGAAGACTCTAAAACAGCAAGTGGCTTCGGATCTTTGAACCTTGCAAGGGATACGGCTATTCCTTACATCAGCATTCTTCAATCCGGAAGCCCTCAACTAAACCCATCAAAAGCGGAATACATTGAAACAGCTAAAGCTGGTCAACTGTACAACACAGTGACACAGGAAGCAGTTTCTGAACTTAAAGTTATTCCCGTTTTTTATCACTTACGATATGTGGAATGGAAACCCCGTGAACAAGGTGGTGGATTCATTGCTTCCCATAGTGCCGACAGCGGCGTTCTTGGGAGAGCAGCTAGGGATCCCATGACTAACAAGTATGTTCTTGAGAATGGTAATCACATTGTTCAAACAGCATACCATTATGTCCTTGTTCTCAACAATGGAGGATACCAAAATGCCGTGATCAGCATGGCTTCCAGTCAGCTTAAGAAAAGCCGACGTTGGAACAGCCTGATGCTGTCACAAAAAATCAAGGGTCCGTCTGGGATGTTCACGCCTCCTACATATGCATTTACTTACAAACTAAGTACAGTGAGTGAATCCAATGATCGAGGTAGCTGGTTTGGCTTCCAAGTAGAAAAAGGAGAGCAGGTGACTGATTCTTCCATTTACAATGAAGGTAAATTATTTTCTACTGCCGCGTCAAGTGGCGCAATCGAAGCAAAACCGGAAGAACCAAAAGTAATCGCAAAACCGCAAACACCTGAAAGCAACGTAGACATTCCATTTTAGGAATATCTACTTATATAACTGGGGGTTTTGTGGAAGTTGAGAAATTCAAGTTCATATTTGAAGGTTTGGATATAGCTTATGGTCAGCACCAGCCCAATGGGTCACGTGCTGACGGTAAGCAAGAAGGCCAATCTTCTGTTGTNAGAAAGGAGGTAATGGATGAACTCTGGGAAAAACACCTTAAGGGTGAGGGTCCGTCTCTTGGGATNATTCCTATTAGGGCTGATAATACTACTAAGTGGGGATGCATTGATATTGATGATTATCCTATTGATACTCATAGTCTCATTCTCAAAATCAGAAAATTAAAACTACCATTAGTTTACTGCAAGTCAAAAAGTGGAGGTGCCCATCTCTTCTTATTCATGAAAAATACNGTCGCTTCGAAGACCATGAAAAATAAGCTTTCCGCTATTGCAGCATTGCTGGGCCAATCAAACGCAGAAATATTTCCAAAACAATCAGGAATACAGCCGGAAAAAGGGGAGGTGGGTAATTTTCTCAACCTTCCATATTATAATGCAAAAAAGACAGTGAGATTCGCCATTAAAAATAATGGAGAATCCGCAAATTTAAACGAATTTTACGCGATGTATGATAAATACGTTGTCGGGGATCTTGATAAAGTCAACATCAAAGGAGACGAGGAAGCCATAAAGGACGGTCCACCATGCCTGCAGGCGTTGTGTGACCAGGGATTTCCAGAGGGAACGAGAAATAATGGACTGTTCAATATTGGAGTTTACTTAAAGAAATTTGATCCCACCAACTGGGAGAAGCTGCTGGAGAAGTACAATCAGAAATACATGGAGCCACCATTGGACCACAAGGAAATTTCCATCATAGTTAAACAGTTAAATAAAAAGGATTATCGCTATAAATGCAAGGATCAGCCAATTGTTTCCTATTGCAACGCCTCCGTGTGCAAGTTCAGAAAANACGGTGTCGGAAAAAACAATGTAATGCAGGAACTTGGAGTCTTAACCAAGCTGGATTCCAAGCCACCCATATGGTGGATGGAAATTCCAAATTCAAATCCTGAGAAACCTGATTATAAAATTCAATTGAGTACAGAACAATTGCAAAGTCAACAAAAATTTCAACTGCGTGTCATGGAGGATACAAATAGCATGCCGCCGTTGATGAAGAATTCGGACTGGCAGCAACAAATCGACGCTAAAATGAAAAAAGCCCAGATTACGCCAGTCTCGAGTGATGGATCTGTGTCCGGACAGTTTTTAGCTCACCTCCAGGAGTTTTGCACTGAAAGGGCGCAGGCCAGAACTAAGGAAGAAATCAGGCAGCGCAGACCGTGGACGCAGGATGATACTGAAGCGCCGGATTATGGCACAACATACTTCAGGCTCAAGGACTTGCACGCCCATCTTATAAGGAACAGGTTCAGTCACTATGGAAACAGCGGACAGATCATAGCGGCGCTGCAGGACGTCATTCCAGGGTGGAATGTAGAAAAAGCGCAGAAGTTTTTCAAGATAAAAGGAAGGGGCGTGAATGTATGGGGCATTCCGTCTTTTGAGAAACAGGAAGATGAACATGAAGTAAAATCAAAGGAGGAGTTTAATGTATTCTAAAAAGACGCCATACCGTTCTAAAGAATCCATAGCGTACAATAAAAAAATGAAACCCATATGGGATGAAAAATACTTGAGGTCCGAGAAAGGTTTTTTTATGGAAATTTGGCACACTATTAAGAAGAGGTGTGATAAAAATTCATATTGTTGCAGGGTAGGAAAAAGAACATTACAAATTAACAATGGAATAAGAGGAAGAGACCATCTTCTGGAGTTGTGGGAAAAGCAGAAGAGACTTCTCGGCGGACCCTACTGCGCATACACCGGTGTCAAGCTCACAACTGAAAGAAATAATGGAAAAGGGTACATCGGGAGTACAAACACAAACATATCAATAGACCGCATCGACCCAAGGCTACCATATCAGGAGGACAACATAGTGTTCTGCTCATGGGAGTTTAACGACAGAAAAAGCGGAGTCACCCCTGAAGACTGTAAAAAAATACTGAAGGTACATAAGGAGCGCCATGCCGGAAATTAACATCATACTAGGCCCACCCGGCACGGGGAAGACGGAGAACCTGCTGCGGATCATGGACCGGGAACTAAAGGAAAAGACTGCGGATCCAGGAGAGATAGCATTCGTCACATTCACTACAAAGGCAGCAAATGAAGCATCCAAACGGGCACAGGAAAAATTTAATTTAACCGAAGATGACCTTCCTTATTTCAGCACTCTTCATGCGTTTGGAAAGAGGCAANTAGGAATGAATAATTCTGAAGTAATGAGGGTAGCGGATTATAGAAAGATGGCTGACCTGTATGGAATTGATCTGGAATATGTAACACAAGACTGGGAAGACACGGGAATCATCCACACTGACAATAAATTTATCAGGGAGATAAATAAAGCTAGAACTAAATGCATGGAGCTGGATGAATATTACAACGCCTCTTATTTTAATTTTGATCTGTATGATTTACTCAAGGTATCCAAGTCATTGGAAGAATTCAAACACAAAAACAATAAATATGACTTCACAGACATGCTCACCCAATGGGTAAAATTTGGTCCTACTCCTAAGTTAGAGGTGGTCTTCATAGATGAAGCACAGGATCTTACCAGATTGCAATGGAGCATGTGTGAAAAAATATGGAAAAATGCAAAGAGGGTTTATATCAGCGGTGATGATGATCAGGCAATATACAGGTGGGCCGGTGCGGACATAGAATATTTTATCAATCTTAAAGGAAAAGTGACCACGTTGAAGTACTCATACAGATGCCCGCAAGCCGTGCATGAAGTTGCATCTTCAATAGTGAGTCGCATTGGCAACAGAAGAGAAAAGATATGGAACCCAAGGAAAGAAAAAGGTCTCGTGGAACTGCATTCATTCGCTGATTCAGTTGATCTGAGCAGTGGCAAATGGCTGGTTCTCGCGACCTGTGGTTACATGTTCAAGGAAATTGAGGAAAACTTGCAGTACAAGGGACTGCCTTACAAGATAAAGAACAAGCTTCCGGTGGATGAAGAAATTTTATCAGCAGTGGACGCATGGAAAAAATTACAAAAAGGCGAAAACCTTTCTTACGAGGAAGTGGGATATATTTATAGCTATCTCCCAACCAAGACTGGAGTAGCACATGGCTATAAAGGATTGAAATCATTAAATGAAGATGAAACTTATGATCTGGAACAATTAGTTATGAATCATGGTTTGTGCACTTCAAGTGAGCACTGGGATGAAGTATTTGAAAAAATAGGATCCAGTAATATCAACTATATAAAGTCCTTAGAAAAAATCAATCCGACTTTATCTGCCGAACCTAATATAAGCTTAAGCACCATTCACATGGCGAAGGGTGGTGAATGTGATAATGTCATGCTTTTAACGGATCTGTCACCTGCCAACCAGGAGGAGATGGCAATTAATCCTGATGACACTAATAGGGCTTTTTATGTGGCAGTCACGCGTGCAAAGAGACAGCTGCACATCGTGGATTCACAAAGTTATGGGGGGTTTGAAATATGAGCGCCCACAAGAAACAAGTAGGTGGGGATCACTATAAGAGAATGGCCATACAACCGAGTCATTACATAGTCAGGAACAAGCTTGGCTGGTATGAAGGAAACATCGTCAAATACATCACCAGGCACAGCATAAAGGGTGGAAAGCAGGACATAGAAAAAGTTATCCACTATGCCGAACTGCTCCTAGAGGATCAGTATCCGGACGATGAAGGAATGAGAAGAGGAAGAGAAACGTGGGAACACATCAAAAAACTTAATGAGGAAAAAAATGAAACAAAATGAATTCATATTCGCTAATACCATAAAATCAGAGTGGGTTCACCCTACTGAATTTCCATCCATGAAGGGTCATCCTGTAGTGGCTATTGACTTGGAAACATGTGATACGGATCTGAAGAAAATGGGCCCAGGTTGGCCTAGAGGAATAGGCAAAGTCATAGGCATTGCCATATCTGACGGTCAATTCAGTGCTTATTATCCTATTGATCATGACGGTGGTGGAAATATGGACAAGAAAGCTGTCCTAAAATACATTAAATCTGTATGTGAAGACGATTCAATAGACAAAGTGTTTCATAATGCGCAGTATGACATTGGGTGGCTGTGGAGAATAGGAATAGAAGTGAAAGGATACATACATGATACAATGATTGCGGCAGCTCTCATTGATGAGAATAGATTTTCTTATGCATTAAACAGCATAGCATCTCAATATCTAGGAGAATATAAAAACGAAGCTACCCTTAAGAAAGCTGCGGCGGAACTGGGGTTGGATCCTAAGAGTGAAATGTATAAGATGAATGCACAATTTGTAGGGGAATATGCTGAGGCAGATGCTAGGCTAACTTTACAATTGCATGAAAGATTAAAGATTGAAATAGAAAAAGACTCTCTTCAAGGTATATACGACATAGAATGCCGACTTATCAATGTCATATTCAATATGACTAGGAAAGGCGTAAGAGTCGATATGACAAAAGCCTTTACTTTAAAGAGCAAGCTTAAAAACAAAGAGAAAAAAATTTTAAAGAGAGTGAAAGATCTAACAGGATTTTATGTGGATCTGTGGTCAGCTAGGTCAGTTGCGAAGGCGTTTGACACACTTAACCTGGAATATCCTATGACGGAGAAGACTAACGCTCCCAGCTTTACTCAGACATTCCTGGAAACACATGCGCATGAACTTCCTAGACTCATTACAAAAGCAAGAGTATTTAATAAGTTGCAAGGAACATTCATAGATGGAATCGCAAAATACATACACAATGACAGAATACATGCCCATATAAACCAGATAAGGAGTGATACAGGAGGAACAGTCACAGGAAGATTTTCCATGTATTGTCCTAACCTGCAACAGATTCCTATAAGAGGAGAAATGGGTGTAGAAATAAGAAAGATTTTCATACCAGAAGAAGGAGAGGAGTGGCTTTCAGCCGACTATTCCCAGCAGGAACCTAGGCTCCTTACGCATTTTGCTGTTCTTAATAAGAACGACGGAGCACATGAAGTTCAACAAGCCTATAAGGAAAAAGACTTGGACTTTCATCAGCAGACCGCTGACATGGCTGACATCCCAAGAAAACTGGCGAAGACCATAGGTCTGGGGGTTATGTACGGAATGGGATACAAGAAGATGGCCGTTGATTTGGACATCACACCATTGGAAGCAAAGAATATTTTAAAAGAATTTAGAATCAAGGTTCCTTTCATGCAGGGAATGCTGGAAGACGTGATGAACAGAGCCAGTGCCGTGGGTACCATTAGGACACTCCTGGGTAGGAAATGCAGATTTGATCTCTATGAACCTTCATGGTTCACCAGGGAATTTCATAAAGCTTTGCCACTAAAACAGGCGGAAGCAGAGTACACCACAGTAAAGAGGGCCGGAACCTATAAAGCCCTTAACAGGTTGATTCAAGGTTCCGCGGCAGACCAAACCAAGAAAGCCATGGTTGATGTGCATGAGGAATTGGGGATTGTCCCTCTCATACAGGTTCACGATGAACTTAACTGCAGTGTCAAGGATAGAAAAGAGGGAGAAAAAATCAAGGAAATTATGGAGACCTGCGTAGCGCTTGAAGTTCCTTCCAAAGTGGAGTATAAAGTTGACCAAAGTTGGGGTCACGCAAAATGATTGATTTAAGGCATAAAATGGTATATAATATAGGAAGAAATAATGAATAGAAGAGTAGGCTACAGGGAACAGGGAAAAAAGAAGAAAGGCTACACTAATAGCCCCACTAAACCAGGATTTGCAATAAATCAGGAGCAGATGGAGTATGAGAGAAGAAAACTTTTGGAAGAGATGTCTCACAAAGTTGACCGCAAGAAGCTCAACAACATGGCGGCGGTTGCGGCAACGCATGAGCCAGTCTACAAGGACGAGGAAGGAAACGAAAAAGAGCCAGCAATGCGCGTACTTTCGCTCGGGGCAGGGGTTCAGTCATCCTGTCTGGCACTCATGGCGCAAGAAGGACTGACGAAACACAAGCCTGACTGCATGATATTCGCTGACACTGGATGGGAACCATCCTTCGTCTACGAGCACGTGGAGTATCTCAAGAAAGCCATCACGATTTGCCCAATTTACACGGTGGAAAGAAGCAATTTAAGAGAGGATCTTATTCGTGCGGCCAACCCCATTAAAGGGGGGAATGAGGAATGGAAATCTTTCGCAGGAAGGGTGCCAAATCCTCCGTTATTCGCGGCGCGACCTGGTGGAAAGGTTGGAATGCTCTACAGGCAGTGCACACATGATTATAAAGTTATCCCCATCCAGAAAAAGATGAGGGAGTTACTCGGCATCAAACCACGACACCGAGTCAAGAAAGGAACAATCGTCGAACAATGGATCGGCATATCCACAGATGAAGCAATGAGAATGAAAAAAGCAAGGCTTCCATGGTTGGAATCCCGTTGGCCATTGATCGAAATGAAGATGTCGAGAGCGGACTGCTTACAGTGGTACCGTGACATTAAAAAACATCCTATGCCAGGCAAGTCCTCGTGCATAGGNTGTCCTTATCATCACAATGANCAGTGGAAAAACATGCAGAAGAATTATCCCAAGGACTGGGAGGATGCGTGTGAAGTTGATGATGCCATAAGACATGGACTGAAGAATACAACAGCTGAATTGTTTTTACACAAGAAGGCTGTGCCATTNCGAAGCATGAATTTTCTGGAACCACCAAAGCAGAAGGACCTGTTTAAAACCTTTGATGATGAATTCTCCGATGAATGCGAGGGTCTCTGTGGCGTATGAGAAGGGAGTTGA
>JGI25129J35166_1000930_pt1 | contig 9556 bp, 8 predicted proteins | sample ETNvirnome_2_130_FD_35166 | JGI IMG/M metagenome (IMG submission 35166) | reverse complement strand
AACTATTCAAATTATACTAGACTATTAACAAGAAGTACAGAAGGCAGGTTCATAGAATTCATATCTGCATCATATAATGATACTGTAAAGGCATTGCCAGAATTTTACTACAGAACCGATGCAGGAATACATCCGCCAATGGCATTCCCGAACGACAATCTAGAATTACGAAGTCCAACATATAATGCGGCAGCAAGATCGATCAGGGGTAAAAAACTGATCGTAAGCGGAAAAGACGCACCACTAAATAGTCTTAGTAGTATAAAAACCCTTTCGTTTATCGAAAGCGACAGAAATGGTATATATTCATCACTAGACATACACGGAATCAATTTCAATCTATTAAGTGGATTGAAAAAATTGGAAATGATGCCGGATGAAAATATTTCTCTAGAGTCTCTTCCGGCAACCATCGAAGAACTTAATTTACAGGGGTCTAGCAGAAAGACAATAAATGTCACAGTAACACCAAAACCGATACAGGGAAATCAGTATGTCATTGATGGTGTTGAAAGAGATATATTATTCCTTTACCGAGGACACACGTATAGATTCGATCTCTCACACGAAACATTGATCCCTGATACCAATCCTACAACCCACCACCCTCTAAGATTCTCTGAAGTAGTAGACGGTGAGCATGGTGGAGGAATACCGTTTTCACAGGGAGTCGTTGTTAAAAATGCTGTCGGCACTCATGGCGCATATATTGATATAACAATAGATGAAAACACACCAGACGTACTTTATTATTGGTGCTATAATCATAGCAGAATGGGCGGCGAAATACAGGTAAGGAATAACTTTAATAATAAACAATTAAACCTTACGTCTAAACAACTACTAAAGAAGTTATTTGTGAATGATGTTGACTTAGACACATTAATCCTTCCTGGATATTCAGGAGGTTTAAACATATTAGACTGTTCTGGAAACAATATCAACAATATTGATATAACAAACCACCCATATATTTACTCTTTGAATGTTTCGGATAATAATATATCGTCATTAAATCTAAACAACTTTGGGTCGTTTGATGGCGATGGGTCAATTGACATTTCCCGAAATAATATTACTAATCTAACATTACCAATGTTCTACGGAGAAACAAAGTTAAGACATCTTTCGGCGCATGACAACCCACTAGTACTGGTTTCTATACAGGATAATAGTAAAATAGATGTCATAGATATATCATATACAAATCTTGCTTTCTTTGAACTACCATCAGGGACAGGGGTAAAGGAATTGTATATGCATAATTGTAGGTTGGGTGAAATATTAATGACAGGAACTATTGACAATAGCCTGGAACAATGTACAATAATAGATGTTTCTACTAACAACTTATCACAAGTTCCCTTTATAAGTTCAGAAAATCAGACCATACCTCGAAATATTGATTATATGAATTTGGCAAACAACAATCTTTCAACAAGAGCAATAAGTGAATTAATGCGTGCGTTAGTAAATTCCTATTCTGGTCACTTAACACCAAACTTGGTAGTAAATATAAAGAATAATGTAGGAACAGTTTCTAATACGGACATAAATACTTTAAGAGAAATATGGGGTAGTCGTTTAACTATTATTTATGATGTGTGATTTAAGGAGATGTGATGAAAGATAAAGATTTTGGTAGTTCTTCTTTTAAAGAAAAACTTGGTATGATGAAAAATTTTGCGGCCGCTGTTGTTTCTAGAGGACTTAACAACAAAAAAATAGACGAAGCAACTAAGCAACTTAGGGTGTTGAGTTGTTTTGGTAACAATAATGAATTACCACCATGCGAATATCTTAAAAATAGTAAAACTGGAGAGGGTAAGCATTACTGCGGTGGTTGTGGATGCGGGGATAAAAAGGGAACGTGGTTAATGTCAGACGGGGAAAGTTATAGCAAATTAGATTATCCTAAGTTACACTGCCCTTTAGACATGCCTGGATTTGCAAATTATAAAGAGTCTGAATCTGATGAGTCGGTTGAACCAATAACAAGACGGTACTATATTGAAAATATGTCCCCCGAAGATATGAAAGATATATCGGTTTCACTTCCAGAACCACCGGAGCCGCCAGAAAAAAAGCCGCCAGAAGAAAAGCCGCCAGAAGAAAAATAATCAGCAGACTACCATCTTTATAAATAAATAGGAATAGGAGTATAAAGATGGCATCATTATCTTCAAGAGATCAATTAATCGACTACGCTTTTAGGCGGCTGGGTGATCCGGTTATAGAAATAAACGTAGATCGCCAACAAGCAGAAGAGAGATTGGACGACGCGCTTCAATTATTCACCGAAAGACATTTTGACGGTGTTGAGAGGGCTCTGTTCACATATCAAGTAACTCAGTCTGACATAGACAACGGTTTTGTTAATATGGAAGATTTGGGTGCTATTAATGGCGCAAGCGGCGCAACAGCAAGCACCGCTCCAACAGGTAAAGATGTTGTTAGTGTAATCAAGGTCCATAGATTTGGTAAGGGAACAACTAACATGTTCGACGTTCGATATCAAATGGCTCTTAATGATTACTTTGGTATCAATAGAAATCTCTTCATGGGAACGGGTCAGGGTCTTGCAAGTTTCGATAGTACTAAAAGATACATCAGTATGATTGAGCAGTTGTTTGAACCAGAGAAAATGATAAGGTTTAATAAGGTGACAAACAGGCTTCATATAGACATGGCCTGGTCAGAAGATGTTACAGTAGGTAAATATCTTGTAATAGAAGCATATGTGGCTTTAAGTCCTACTATATTTACAGAAATATTCAATGACATTTTATTGAAGAAATATGTTACCGCTCTCATTAAAAGGCAGTGGGGAGCAAATCTATCTAAATTTGATAACGTGGCTCTTCCTGGTGGAGCGACTATGCGGGGAGGAGAAATATTTAGAGAGGCACAAGAAGAACTTGATAAGTTAGAGGAAGAAGTAAGATTAACTTANGAGTTACCCATTGATTTTGGAATTGGTTGAACATGACTATTAACCCATACTTTAAAAAATACTCTGGCGATGCCAATGTTGTAGAAGATTTAACTATCGAAACCATAAAGGCGATGGGACACGATTTTGTGTATATACCGAGAACCTTGGTCGATGTTGATGATTTGTTTGGTGAAGATTTAATCTCCAAATTTGATGATGGTTATGAACTGGAAATGTATATTCAGAATGTTGATGGGTTTGAGGGTGAGGGTGACATACTAACAAAGTTCGGTTTGGAAATAAAAGATAGAATGACTCTTGTGGTTTCTAAAAGACGATTTGAAAAAGCAGTAGCAACATACGAGAGTAAGATAAAACGACCAAGAGAAGGTGACTTAATTTACTTTCCCTTCAGTAAAACTCTATTTGAAATTAATTTTGTCGAACACGAAAACCCATTCTATCAGTTGGGAAAACTCTACACATACGTTCTGAATTGTGAAGTCTTCACCTATAGTCAGGAAGATATTGATACGGGTATTTCCGATATTGATAAGGTTGAATCAGATCGACAAGACTTTATGATTAATCTACAATTAGGAAATCTGATAAGTGGTGCAACGGGTTACTATCAGGGAGAAACAGTATTCCAGATTAGTGGATCTACTGGTGGAGCATATTCATCGGCAACATCAACTGCAAATGTTGTAAACTGGAATGCAACAGGAAAGACACTTGGGATATCGAATCTTTCTGGAACACTCAGTACAGGCGCAACCGAGAGTATCAAGGGGGCAAGTTCTGGTGTCGAGTACTACATCTCATCCACAGAAACAACGACAGTTATTATCCCACAAGAACCGGCAAGTACCGATGAAGACAGCGGTGAAAATGACGAGTTTGGATTTGAAGCAGATAAAGGAAATATATTTGACTTCACTGATATAGATCCTTTNAGTGAGGGCAATTACTGATGTTTACTCATTTTTATAAAGAATCTATAAGAAAGATGGTTATAGCCTTCGGTTCGCTTTTTAATGACGTTCGCGTTGTTAGGAAGAATGCTGACGGCTCTGAGAAGGAACAAATTCGTTTACCGCTGGCGTACGGGCCCAAAGAAAAGTTCCTTAGAAGAATACGAGAAACAAGTAGTATATCAGATGATAACAAAGTTATAGAAGTGCCTAGACTATCGTTTGAAATAACAAACTATATTTACGACCCCAATAGAAAAAGAAACTCACTAACAAAGAGAAAAGCACAACAACTAGCAGGGCAAGGGGGCAGATACTCATATACCTATGCCGAAGTGCCTTATGATATATCGTTTACACTACAATCGTATGTTCGGCATATGGATGATGCACTTCAAATAACAGAACAAATATTGCCGTACTTTGCACCAGATTTTACGGTTACGATAAACTTTAACGATATTAATAAAAAAGTAGATGTCCCCATAACATTAAATGATGTTGCATTAATAGAGGAGTTCGAGGGAGCGTTCGATAGCAGAAGATTAATTACCACTCAATACACATTTACAGCAAAAACATATGTGTTTGGTCCAACAAAACAGACATCCTCCGAAGTTATTCAGAGCGCAGATATTACATACTTTGATCTTGAAGGATCTAATTTCAAAACTACAAGAGGTGTGGGTGGAACTGGTCCAACCGGTGCTGTGTTTAGAAGTATATACGGCGTAAGTGGTGGCGACGACACACTACTACATACATTCGGTTACACTGGTGATATTAAGACCGAAAAGTTTGTTGGTGGGGCCACCGGTTCTGATGGTATTGGACTTGATTACCTTGGAAATACATATGCGTGATGTAAAAAAAGAAACGGATGATATAATTTCAGATTCATTAGGTATATCTTTCGATGCTGAACCCGTGGAGAAGGCTCCATTGGCTAGGGTCATAGATGTTCCAAAGGAATTGATGACTATTGATACTAAATCTGACAAAGACTTCAGTGATGTAAGAAATAATCTTATAGAATTAATAGACACAGGAAAGATTGCTATAGAAGGCATTCTTAATGTTGCAGAAAATGGCGACCAACCCAGGGCATATGAAGTTGTATCTCAGATGCTGAAGACTGTTTCCGAACTAAATAATGATTTATTGGGCATACACCAAAAAGCAAGAGATGTGCAAAAGATTGATAATAAGTATACCCAAAACACTACTAATAACTCTATCTTTGTTGGCTCTTCCAGTGAACTTTTGGATATGTTAAACGAAGGTAGAAGTAGGACCAAACCTTTACAGAATGATACAGAGGATATAAATGAGTAGCAGAAAAGGCGGATACCTTGGAAACCCAAATTTAAAAGAGGGGGGAAAATCAATTGGGTTTTCCAAGGAAGAATTAAAAGAATTTATAAAGTGTTCCAAAGATCCTGAATATTTTATTAAGAAATATATCAAGATAGTTAGTCTTGATGAAGGACTTGTTCCATTTAACCTGTATGATTATCAGGAAAAAATGGTTGACATCATCCATAATAACCGTTTTGTTATAGCGAAATTGCCTCGTCAATCCGGCAAGTCTACAACAATCGTTTCTTATATTCTTCATTATGTCTTATTCAATCAGAGTATGTCAGTAGCAATTTTGGCGAATAAGCAAGCGACAGCGAGAGAAATTTTACACAGACTCAAACTTGCGTATGAGTATTTGCCCCTATGGTTGCAGCAGGGAATTATTGAATGGAATAAAGGTTCTATTGAATTGGAAAATGGTTCTAAGATTTTGGCATCATCCACTTCAGCGTCTGCCATTCGTGGTGGTTCATTTAACCTTATCTTCTTGGATGAATTTGCTCACGTTCCAAATAACATTGCAGAGGAATTCTTTAGTTCTGTATATCCAACGGTCACATCCGGTCAAACCACAAAGGTATTGATGGTGTCAACACCAAATGGATTGAATCTGTTCTATCATTATTGGATAGGTGCAAACAGAAAAAAAACGGACAAAGGTAAGAATGACTATATCCCCTTTGAGGTTCATTGGAGTCAGGTTCCCAAATATCCCGGTGGACCCCTGAGAGATGAAGCATGGAAACAGGAAACTATAGCAAATACAAGTGAAGAACAATTTGAATCAGAATTCGAATGTGACTTTCTTGGTAGCAGCAACACACTTATATCGTCTAAGAAATTGCATGAACTAGCATATAAAGATCCAATGATATCAACTCAAGAGGGAGTCGATATATATGAGAAGCCCAAAGAAGGTCATCAGTATGTTATATGTGTAGACCCCGCAAGAGGTGTGGGCAAGGATTATAGCACATTCACCGTGATTGATATATCAGACCCACCATATAAAATAGTTGCTAAATATAGAAACAATCTTATATCACCAATGCTTTTCCCAACTATTATTCGTTCTTTAGCAAAGCAATATAATAGATCATACACTCTAATAGAAATTAATGATATTGGTGCGCAGGTAGCAGATGTTCTCCATGATGATTTAGAATATGAAAATGTTCTTATGTGCGCATATATGGGGAGAAGGGGACAGACCATTACTGGTGGTTTCGGCGGTAGTGGACAATCACATTTTGGAGTAAGGACAACTATACCGGTAAAGAAGTTGGGCTGTTCTGTTCTAAAAAGTTTGATAGAAGAAAATAAACTTATCGTAGAAGATAGAGATACCATTCATGAACTTTCTACATTTGTAGGAAAACGTCAATCATACGAAGCAGATGATGGTCATACGGATGACTTGGTGATGACTTTGGTGTTGTTTAGTTGGTTAACTCGTCAAGATTATTTTAAACAATTAACAGACGTAGATGTTCGCACAGAATTATACGAAGAAAAAATTGAGACATTAGAAGAGGACGTATCCTTTTTTGGTTTTATATCTGATGGATCAGAAGAAGAAAGCACTTGGGACGGAAATGACAGATGGTACGATGAAAATAACAATTCTTATACATATTGATGACATATTCTTAAGAAAATAGCCATTCGAATCGAAGGTCTTAAAGGAGTTTTAATATGCCTTTCTCAGTAAGCCCAAATGTTAACGTAACCAAAAGAAATTTGTCCAACCTAAGCACCAACGTCTCTGACGTAATTGTGGGCTTTGTTGGTCGTTTTGACTGGGGACCGACCGGTGAAAATAAAGTTATAAGCAGCGAAGCAGAATTATACTCCATGTATGGCGCACCGGCGGCAAGTGCTACTGGTGGAATGGATTGGTGGATTGCTGCAAATGCTTTAAGTTATGGTAATGCTCTTACTGTTAGAAGATCGATTAGTTACGCAAATACTGCTAGTAAAGCCACTGCTNNTGGTNTGACAGCAGANANCGNCAGTGGCTTTCCTGACACAACAAATTCGCTACAGGCTCTTTACGCTGGCAAACTAGGAAACAGTTTACGAGTGGCTATAGTTGGATCCAAGGCGGGCCACGCTAACTGGAATTCGGGTCCAAGTGCTTCTGCATTGGGAACAACTCTTGGTGTTTGGAATTCCAATAATTATGGTTATGCTCCAACGACGACCGTTTTTGCTTCTGATAGAGGCGTGACCGGCGACGAACTACATATAGCAATTCTTAATGGCAGAACAGAAACAGCACTTGGTGTTGAGGATAGTATCTTAGAAGTATACACAGGTCTTTCAAGATGCACAAATGCGAAGGCTATTGACGGAAGCAATATCTATTATAAAGACTATGTTAACAACAACTCAAACTATATCAGAATACAAGACACCAACCTTTTTCTAGATACCGACCCAACAATTTCCGATAATTCGGAGGATAATGCTTCGGTTACATTCTCGAACAACTGGGCATTGTCGAGTTCGCCTATTGGATTAAATGGTATGACAGCCTCATACAGTGGTGGAACTGGTGGTGTAACAGGAAATGTTGCAGTGACCTTCCTATCAGGTGCGGTAAACTCAACCAACTGGTATACTGCTGGTCGAAGTGCTGATTGGAGTACCGCGTTTGGCGATCCAGAGCAAAGTGATGTTGACATTCTGTTGGTTGGTGATCCCGCCGACGGGCTGAATAAGAAAGTCTCTAGTATCGCTCTAGACAGAAAAGATTGCGTAGCAATCTGTTCGCCCAATGGTGCGACTACCACAACCTTCCATGTCACCAATGATTCAACACCAACCATAACTGTTGGTCAAGCAAAAACAGGACGCGATTTAGTGGGTGATAACTCATACGCAGTCATGGATAGCGGTTGGAAGTACATATACGACAACAGAAACGATGTCGGAAGATGGATTCCAATGTGTTCTGACAGCGCAGGTATCGTTGCAAGAACAACCAACAACAAAGATCCTTGGTTCTCTCCAGCAGGATTGAACAGAGGCGTTCTAAACAGCGTAATAAAACTCTCACTGAACCCAACAAGAATTCAAAGAGATGATCTTTACGCAAGTCAAATTAACCCCGTGACTACCTTCCCGGGTGAGGGCGCAGTATTGTTCGGTGATAGAACTCTACAAACAAGACCAAGCCCCTTTGATAGAATTCATGTTAGAAGGTTGATGAATGTGTTAGAGAAGCAAATTGCTACAGCAGCAAAACTGCAACTCTTCGAGTTTAACGACAACTTCACACAAAGATCTTTTGTGAATCTAGTAGAACCATTCCTGAGAAGTGTACAGGCAAGAAGGGGTATAGATTCCTTCTCAATCGTCTGTGACGATACCAACAACACTCAGGGGGTCATTGATGACGGTAGATTCGTAGCAGATATATTCATCAAGCCACTCAATGCGATTAATATTGTTCAACTTAACTTCACTGCTCAAAGTAATAGTGCAGCCTTTACTGAGAATATTGCATCAAATAGGGTTTCTTCTAACGAACTTTCTGGTTATTGAGTATAAATAATTAAGAAAGGAAAGGGAAAACGATGGCAGTAAACGATATCACAACAATGTTGACTCAGGGGGGCAGTTTAGCACGCCCATCTCACTTTAGTGTAACCTCTACAAGACTTCCCAGCGTGAGTAGTTTCTTGGTTAAAGCGGCATCTTTGCCAGCAGCAACATTGAATACTATTGAAGTACCTTACTACGGAAGAAAAGTAAGAATTCCATCGACGAGAACATTCGATACATGGAACATAACCGTAATATATGGTAGTGATGGCGGCAACATCAGAACCGACTTCGAGCAGTGGATGTATGATGTTCAACCCTTTGAATCAAACCTTATTGCAGGCAACGATGTACTGGATGATTGGACGGTATCATTATTAGATCCAGCGGATGAAGGAGTCATCAGAACCATAAAAATGGTGGGTTGTTATCCGTCAGAGATGGGTACTGTAGACTTAAACCAAGAATCTGGCGAAGCATTATCAGAATTTACTGCAACCATACGGTACACTTACCATATAAACGCATAGGAAGAAATGAACAATGTCAATATCAGATATAATCGACACCACCAGCAATGTTTTTGTTCGTCCTTCCCTGTTCTTGGTATCTACGGACTTCACAAACATGACTAATAATGTTGAGTCTAGTCAAGAACTTGAGGGTGGTTTACTTATAAAATCCACTACCTTACCAGGCACATCAATCGGCACAGTCGAAATTCCATACAGAGGAA
>JGI25129J35166_1000902_pt1 | contig 9688 bp, 9 predicted proteins | sample ETNvirnome_2_130_FD_35166 | JGI IMG/M metagenome (IMG submission 35166) | reverse complement strand
CAACAACGTTAGGCAGCATCATTATAATGCCGGGTTAGCGCCAAATGAATCTGAGATTAGATACAAAGATTCTAAAACTGTAGCCAAATTTTATTGACCACCACAGGGGGAGTTACAAGAGCAATGGCTAACGGTGCATACTTATAATTATTTAGTAAGGCTTTGTGAAATCAAATAGGCCCGGCTTGGTACCCTAAAACAGTTGAAGTGAGCTGCACTAAGGTACCTTTTAAAGCTGAGTAGAGATTGATGCGGATTATTCGTATCGTAGTGCTTCAATAGGGTTTAGCCTTGCCGCTTTAATAGCAGGAGCTAAGCCAAATATAATACCGATAAGTGACGTAAAACCGAACGATAGCATCACAGCCCAACCAGGTATGTAAGCATCCGGCATACTGGGAACCATAAACGAAATCAATGCGGCAGCACCATAACCTATAGCTAAGCCAATGAGTCCGCCAAATAACGATAGCACTACGGCTTCCACCAAAAACTGTAGCATAATAAAGCCGGGTGTTGCGCCCAATGCTTTAAGAGTGCCTATTACTCGGGTACGTTCAGTCACCGATACCAGCATAATATTCATTACGCCAATACCTCCTACAACAAGGCTTATACCAACAATACCAGCAGTGATTGCCGTGGCGCTACCTGTAAACTTATCAACATTAGCACGGGCTTTTTCAGCGGTTTCAAATTCAAAGTCGTTTTCTTCACCGTCTTTTAATTTATGTAATTGGCGTAAAATACGCGTTATTTTAGCTAAAGTAAGCTCTTCATCGACCCCTTCTTTAAGTCTAAACATAATTTGTACATTACTAGTGCTACTTGCACCCTCTAATGCGCTCATGGTACTGATGGGAATATTAATATAATCGTCTTGATCGAACCCCAATAAACTACCTTGTTTTTCAGCCACGCCAATAATTCTAAACCACTCGCCGCCAAGTTTAATATATTCGCCTACAGGGTTTTTTGGCAGGTTTAGCTTTTCAATAATGGATGGACCAATAAAAGCGACTCGACGGCGCTTTTCATCATCCTCTGCGCGAATAAAGCGCCCAAGTTCTGGAAAGGTTCTATACGCTTTTTGGTAATCTTGCTCTGTACCCATTACTCGTGATGAGTGGCTTTTATTTCCATATTCAGCGCCACCAGAAAAACGCCAGGTAAACATCAGTGCAGTGAGTGTTTCAGCCTCTTTTACTCGGGCTTTTAAGACTAAAAAATCGTTGTAAGTGAGTTTAGCATTTTTGCCCACCATTTCTTGTTCAATGCTGGTAAAGGGTTTAATTGTGGTTACATCAGGTGCCATATCTGCGAGTTGATCGTTAATTTGCTTAGTAAAGCCTTGCATAACGGCTACCACTGTAATAACCGCGGCAACCCCAATTATAATCCCTAAACAAGTGAGTGCGCTTCGCATGGCATTGGCTTTAATGGCCATTAGTGCTGCTTTTGTTCCTTCCATAATTGCAATAGCAGATTTAAACATGCTGTTTGTCTCCTTCACCTTTACGCACATCGCTCACTACCTTGCCATCAACTAAGCGAATAACTCGCTGGCAATGATCTGCAATTTCTTGTTCATGGGTAACTAAAATAATAGTGTGGCCTTCATTATGTAGCTCATCAAATAGCGCCATAATTTCGGTGGTGGTTTTACTGTCTAAGTTGCCAGTTGGTTCATCGCCAAGCAAAATGTGAGGCTTGGTTACAAGAGCACGGGCAATCGCAACACGTTGGCGTTGCCCACCTGACAATTGGCTAGATAAATGATCTACTTTATCGCCAAGGCCAACTCGTTTTAATGCATCAAGGGCTTTTTGTTTGCGCTGTTTAGCTGGTATAAAACGATAAACCAAAGGCTGCATCACATTTTCAAGTGCCGACGCACGCGGAAGTAAGTTAAAGCTCTGAAAAATAAAGCCAACACTTTCGTTACGCTGATGAGCGAGCTCGGTTTCTGTCATACTTTTTACAAGTTTATCTTTTAAAAAGTAATCCCCAGTAGTTGGAGTATCTAAGCAACCCAATAAGTTCATTAAAGTTGACTTACCTGAACCTGAAGGACCGATTATAGCGACATACTCGTTTTCATTAATGACCACGTTTACATCATCTAGGGCCTTAAATATTTGCTCACCCATTTTGTATTGCTTGTTAATATGCTCAAGCTTGATTACCGCCGACATTATTGCGCATCCTTGGCAGTTGTTTGCTTAACTTTTACCGTATCATTTTCTTTTAGTTTACTGATAGGACGTGCAGGGCCAATAACAATTCGCTCCCCTTTATTTAAACCTTGGGTAATTGCTTGCTCTATATCTGAAGAAATACCCACTTCTACATAGGCTTTGCTTACAGTGTTATCGTCGTTTAAACGCCATACAAACGTTTTGTCATCTTCTTTTTGTACGGCTTCGATAGGGAGCTTTAAGCCATTCACAGCAAGGCTTGTTGCGATTTCTGCACGGCAGCTCATACCTGCATATAGTTGCCTATCGGTATTATCAAGTAACACTTTCACTCGAAATGATAAACCTTGTGAACCTGCTTGGTTTTTTGCTGAGGTTCCAATGTTAATGACCTTGCCAGTGAAGGGTTGATTGGGGTACGCAGCAGCATAAATATCTGCATGCTGGTCCAATTTAATGCCAGCAATATCAGTTTCATCAACTCTGAGCTCAGCTAAAATAGCGCTTGGGTCGGCAACCAGCATTAAATCTGAGCCAATAATATTAGTGGTGCCGGCAATAACGGTTTCGCCTTCTTTAATATTTACTGAGGCGAGCAAACCACTCATTGGAGCACGAAATACACTTTTGCTAAGTCTATCTTCAGCGATTGAAAGAGAGGCTTTGGCTTGATTATAAGACTCTACTCTGGCTTCAATATCTATTTTGGCAAGGTCGCGTGCATTTTGTAAGTTCTCGTATACTTCTTGCCCTGCTAGGCCTACGTCATAAAGCTCTTTTTGACGTTTAAGCTGACGTTCAATATTCAAAAGGCGTGTTTTACTATGTTTTATTTCTATTTCGCTAGCTCGCAATACCGCTTTATTACGTGTTACTTCTGACTCAAAAGCAGTGGTATCTAAGCGCATTAAAATGTCGCCTTGTTTTACACTTTGCCCTTCTTCAACAAACACCTTGTCGACTCGTCCGGTTACCTCTGAACGTAACTGCACTTGAGTATTAAAGACTAAATTGCCAGAGGCCATAATGGAGTCTGCAATACTACCTTGCTCAACCTGTGCAACATTTACCTCTGGTGCTTTTTCATCACCAGTAATTTGCTTTGATACAACAAGAGCAATAAAAGCTGCAATTGCAAGGGTAATGATAATCGCTTTTTTCATTTTTATTTCCGTATTTATGAGTAGGCAGAAAAGTTTGCCTACATTCCTTTAAGCAACAATAATAATTGTCCAGATGCTGTAAATGATAATGGTCGGTAGCGCAGCAAAAAGAAGTGCTTTATTAAAGCTGAAATTAGTCCAACACTTTAACCCAATAGCAACCAAAGCTATGCTCCAAAGACTAAAAATACTTAAACTCTCCATCATATTATAGAAGCTATCTCCAAGCTCTAATCCCAGAAATAACTGATTTATAGACGCGTAATTGAATAAACTAATAGGTAATTCATTGTTACTGGCTGTAAGAACTAGCGCAACAACACCTAAACTTGAAATAACCATGGGCATCATGCTCCAAACACCAAAACCATACCACGCACCATAGCTATAATTAGCATCAGGGTCTTGCTTAGATATCAACATGTAATACCCAGATAGGAGTGCATTTATAAAAAGAAGGCCGAAAATACCCCCGCCAATTGCAAACCACACTTGGTTATCGAGGCTTTGCTCCATACTTTGACGGATCATTTTTTTCTCGCCGATTGTGGCATCCACACTCGCTGCAGCAACCTGCTGGTCTAAAATAAATTGTGAGTCTGCAGTGGTATAAAATGTATAAGCAGAGGCTGCAAGGGTTAGAGCGAGAAGTGCAAAAGCAAGCCAAGACCAGCCTTTAGCTTCTTTTAGCCCATTAAAAGCCTTGCTTGGGCTGATAAAAATGTCGATACAAGCAGATAGCGCGTTAGATGACTTCATGATTATTCCTTTATGATTTTCTCAATAGTGAACTATATAGTTATCAGTCATATACTAAGGTAAAAGCGAGGTAAGTTGATTTATTAATTGTAACGGTTTGTTAACAAGGTGTGGCGTGATTAGATCTAGTTAAGTTATTTAAAACGATAAAAGGGCCTTACGGCCCCTTAGTGTTGCAGCAAGTAACACATTCTTTTTATAAGCTAAAGTCGACAGCGTAGGCTACATAAGCCTTAACATCTGAGCCGTCCATGTCGTTATCAGATAGGCCAAAGGTAAAACCATCTTTAGACACTGATACACCATAATCAATAATATTGTCATCACCGATGAAATCGCCTGAGTAATGCCCTATGTGTAGCGCCATTTCAGTGCCATTGCTACCAACAGCGAAGCTGTAATCGGCGTTTAAATACAGTGAATCACCAAAATCAGTACCATCACCACTGGCAGCAGATGTTGCAAGTACGGCTGCACCAAATGTAAAACCTTGCACACTAATGCTACCGTAAACTTCTGAAAAATCAGCATCTGCACCTGATGCCGCATCTGGGTAAGCGTAATAAATATAACCTACGTCATAACTTACGTTTTCATTAATAGCGCCGCCAAAACCTGCGTATAAATCTAGTTCGTAGGTCATTTCATCGGCCCAAGACGCATTTGACGCCCAGGTACCCGCATAAAAGCCAGATTCATTAGCGTAATCAATACCACCAGATACAGCTGCATCGCCCCCAGTTTGCTCTTGTCCGCGCCATAAGTAGTTAGAAGTAGCTGCTGCATTGGCTGTTACTTCGGCAAAGGCCGTTGTTGATGCCATTCCTGTTAATGCCAATGCACTGATGAGTATTGTTTTTTGTAGTTTTAGCATGTTTCATTTCCCATTGTATGATTTTGCACGCCAAGGTTTTTATTATAAACGACTACAACCTTTTGAATGGCGGCGTATTATTAGGTTACTGCAGGGGGAATTGCACTGTATGTGCCAGCTTCCATTTATTTAATAAAAAATAAATTTTATATTATAAAACAAAGTGTTGAAATTATGCGCAAAGACGCTTTGTGAAAAGTATGTAAGGAAAGAACACACTGCTGGTGCAAAAAAAAGCCTGGCTGCACCATTAGAGCGCTACCAGGCTACCTATATTAGGGTCTGTTAAAGCTAATTGCGTTTGATATACGTCTTATCCAAAAATGGTACGCATAAGTGTAATTGTTTCGTTTACACCACGGCCTTTTTGTACTTCGTTAATAATAGAATCACGCTTAGCACGAATATGCTCTGGGATATCATCAGCAGCAAGTGCGCGGTCTACTAATATTTCAGCCGATTCTTTTCCTCGGCGTGGCGCTTTACTGCTGCTCGAAGTACTACGTGTAGGTTTATTAAGTAGCTTAATGTAGTTAGAGTTATCTGCAGTATTCGTATCTGCATAATAAAAAAAGCAAGGTATTAGCGCTTTTATATCCACTAACTGAGTTTCTAGTTCATTACCTGCATTGGCCATTTTAAACCATGACATAGCGTGAATGCTTTGTACTACATCTTGCCAGTAACGCTCAAAGTCACGGTTATTTAATTTGGTGATACCAAGTGCGGAGCAAAGTGCGTCTAAGCGACTGTTACTAATTGGAGTAAACACATCAGGGCGACGCATTGCTAATAAACGGGTGGCAGGCGCCAGAGTTGGTTTTTCATCACTACCATTAAATGCACTCAAATAAGCAATTACAAATTGTTGGTAATTACCTAGCGCTACATCACCCTCAAGTGGAATGTTGCTGAGTGCATCGTCGAATGCGCCTGGCAAATCAGCCAGCATCTGGTGAAAACCTTTGGCGCTTTTGGTAGAGGCAAACCATTCTACATCAAAGTTATAAGTACTCGGATCGAGTGATGCCATGTGCTTACCGCTAAAAGCGAGTAAGTCTTCAGGGATCATCTCTTTTAACGGCTTTTCACGTAGGCCTGCAATATAAGTAGTTAAACGTAGCTGCTCATCAAGTGCCACCAGTTCTTTATGTTGATCTACAAACATACTCACTACTGGCCAAGGTGCTACCCGTAATGTTTTTAACTGTAAAAAGCTAATGGCTGAAATAAGTTGGTCATGCAGCTTTTTTAATAGTGGTAATTGTTGGGTTTCGAGTAAGTCGTAATTAATACGGTCGCGGCTTGCACTTAATAGCTCATAACACCAACCTAAAAAGTCTTCTGGATGGTTTTCCACTTTCACAGCCATCAGGTTTAGGCTTAGCTCTGAAGATTGCTTCAGAATATTTTGATAAATTTGACTTTCTTGCTCGCCTAATGCCATTTTTGACGGTGAAATTAGCAGTTTCTTCATGCCTTGTAGACTCTCCGGTTAGATATACTTTTTAGTCGCTTTATTTTAGCTTATTTAGGCTAAATACAACAGGGGCGCGCATCATACCGAACAATTGCATCAATGTAATCAGGAGCATGAATCTTTAAGTTTATTAAAGTGAGCCTTCAAAACCTGATTTAGAAAGAGAAGAGCTATAGTTAATACATTTTTTATTTATTTAACAATGCTTTTGGCGCTAACTCCCGCTATGATAAGAACATTATTTGCACGTTTGAAAGGATGATCATGAAAACCTTATTTAAAGTTATTGGTGTCATATTATTGCTATGCATAGCGTTAATTGTTGCTGCACCATTTTTAATTCCTACTGATACCATTTTTAATAAAGTGTCTGAGCAGGTAGAAAAAACAACCGGGCGAACATTAACGATAAAGGGCGATAAAACCCTCAGTGTATTTCCTGCATTAAAGCTGGAGCTTAATGATGTGCATTTTGCCAATATGTCCAGTGGCTCTCGCGCTGATATGGCAAGTATGCAGCAACTTGCCGTTCATATTCCTTGGCTTTCATTACTCGGTGGCGAACTAAAGCTAGAAAAGTTTGTAATTAATGAGCCTGATATTTTGCTAGAAACCGATAAAAGCGGCAAAGCAAACTGGCAGTTATTTGATGCAGTGGCCAAGCAACCTGAGCAGCAAGCTCAATCGGGTGAGGCAGTCAAACTACCTGAAAACTTTGATATTCAATTAGGTGAAGTCGCTATTTATGGCGGGTCGTTTACATATTTAGATGGTCAAACGGGTGCTAAACAACAAATTAGCGATTTAGAACTGGCTATATTACTGCCTTCACTGCGCAAACAGCTTGAAGTAACCGGTGCTATTACTTATATGCAAGAGCGATTTGAGCTTGATGTAAAACTTGATACTCCAGCAAAAGCGATTGAAGGTGCCACATTTAATGTAAAGCAAACGCTTAACTCACGTTTAGTAGATTTAACATTTGATGGCAGCATAGCCAAACAAGGCCAAGATATTAAAGGATTATTAGCACTTAACGGTGATTCAGTTAAAAATATTGCTAACTGGCAAGGGGTTGACTTAAACGCTAAAGACAATGCGTTTAATGCCTTTAGTATCAATGCCCAAATGCACTTGCTCAGTGAGGAGTTTAACCTAACTGAATTAGTTGCAACGCTCGATGCACTCGAGATTAAAGGTAAAAGTAAGGTGAATCTAGGCCGTCGTTTAGCGGTTAATGCTGATATTGACCTAGGGATGCTTGATTTAAATCCTTACTTACCAGAAACCGTAGCTAAAAAAGAAGCCCCTGCAAAAGACGAGTCTAAGCCTGCAGAGCCAATAGTGTGGGATGATACTAAAATTGATTTAAGTGGCTTGAATGCATTAGATGCAAATGTGATTGTCCGTTCAAGTGGCTTAAAAGCGAACGATATTAAACTCGGCGCAAACCAGTTTACTGTGGCACTAAAAAATAGCGTTGCTAAATTAAGTTTAGACAGCTTTGCGGCTTATGAAGGAACAGGTAAAGGGGTGGTGACTATCAATGCTCAAAATACCCCTTATAAAATAGCAACCAACTTCGATTTAGATAAAATAGACGCACAGCCATTACTTAGCGATGCTGCAGGCTTTGATAAGCTAATGGGCAAGGGCTCTTTAAACTGGAATCTAACCACAGCAGGGCAAAGCCAAAAAACGTTTATTAACGCGCTTAATGGTAAACTAGGATTCAAGTTCGCTGATGGTGCAGTTAAGGGAGCAAACGTAGCAGAAATGGTGCGTAAGGGGAAAGAGCTAGTTAAAGGCAACTTTAATGCCGTGTCTGAGGGATTAGATACAGGATTTGAGGAATCTGAGAAAACAGATTTCTCTGCACTTTCTGGTAGTTTTAACTTTACCAATGGCGTAGGCAAAAATAATGATTTATCGTTGATCAGCCCTTTAATACGCATTTCAGGTGAAGGAGACGTTGATTTACCGCAAACGCTTGTTAACTATCGACTAGTAACAGGCGTCGTTGACTCTATTGAAGGTCAAGGTACAACCGATGACAGTACTGGCTTTAAAGTTCCTTTGCGCATAAAAGGCCCGTTTCATGACGTGAATATAAAGCTTGATGTAAGCAATGCTTTAAAAGATGAAGCTAAGCAAAAGCTTGATGATGCAAAAGACAAAGCTAAAGATAAAATTAAAGACAAATTAAAAGGTTTGTTTGGCTAATTTTAATTACTGATATAAAACAAGGCATCAACAAGATGCCTTGTTTGTTTTATAACCACCTGTAAATTAGATAAATAGCATAGAAAACCTCGTTTTAATTTAGCATCCCTATTAAATTAATTAAAAAATAACCTACCACTCCCCCCTCAATGCTGATACAATTGCCCGCCCTTAAGAGACATCTAGTATGTTTTTTGAGTGGAATTCAATCGAAATGTCTTGATTTTAAACAAATTTAAGACAAGTTGTAATTACTACACCGGAGGTCATTAACATGATCCAAATGCAAACTCAGCTGGAAGTTGCTGATAACAGCGGCGCTCGCAAAGTGCAGTGTATAAAAGTCCTTGGTGGTTCACACCGTCGCTATGCAGCGATTGGCGATATCATTAAAGTTTCTGTAAAAGAAGCGATTCCTCGCGGTAAAGTGAAGAAAGGTGATGTTAAAAACGCGGTAGTTGTGCGTACCAAAAAAGGCGTTCGTCGTCCAGACGGTTCATTGATCCGTTTCGACAGCAATGCGGCTGTTATCTTAAATGATAACTTGCAGCCTATTGGTACTCGTATTTTCGGCCCTGTGACTCGCGAACTTCGTAATGAAAAGTTCATGAAAATCGTTTCACTAGCCCCAGAAGTACTGTAAGGAGTCTATCATGGCAGCAAAAATCCGTCGTGATGACGAAGTAATCGTACTAGCAGGTAAAGACAAAGGTAAGCGCGGCAAAGTGCTTTCAGTTGTAACCGAGTCTGGTCGAGTATTTGTCGAAGGCATTAACTTAATCAAGAAACACCAAAAGCCGGTTCCACAGTTGAACCAAGCTGGCGGTATTGTTGAGAAAGAGGCGTCTATCGACGTATCAAACGTTGCGATCTACAACTCGGAAACGAGCAAAGCAGATCGTGTAGGTTTCAAGATTGAAGATGGTAAGAAATTACGTATCTTTAAATCTACTGGTAAAACTATCTAATAGTTGGAGTAGAATGATGGCGA
>JGI25129J35166_1000878_pt1 | contig 9767 bp, 4 predicted proteins | sample ETNvirnome_2_130_FD_35166 | JGI IMG/M metagenome (IMG submission 35166) | reverse complement strand
TTCTCCAACAACGGTATTTATTGCGTTGTTTTTAGAATCTATGACATCATAGGTAACATCTGTCCCAAAAGCTCTTCTGCCTCTTGTCACAAAAGACCTTTCAGCGGGAGCACTAGTAATCTGAAATAATTTTTCTAAGTATTCAGATTGTATTCTTTGTGTTCTTGCCTCGACTCCTTCAACATTAGAGCCTAGTTTGCTAAATAGCCTGTTACCTATAACCTTAACCCATCCTCCCATAGCGTCCATACGAGCAGCAGTAGAGCCGCCAGTAATCCACTTTAGATGTGAAGCCGCATTTCCAAGAAAGCCTTCTCCTGCGTTTCTTATTGCTTGCTCTCCTGTAGCCTTATTTATATCAGTAAAGGTATCAGAACGCTGTATTCTCTTGTGAAGAACGCCTAGAGACGCTCCTACACCAACATACGACATAATATGTCCCCAGTCGTCATCTTTGTCCATATTGGAAAGACCGAAAACACCTCCTGCTACTCCAAAACCAATAGGTCTAGCAGTCTCTTTCAAAACCTTTTGCATAATACGAGAAGTCAAGGTTCCTTGTTTCGCCATATCTTCTAAAACATCTACATTTAAATTGGCTCTCTGTTGACTAAGCTTAATTGTATGCTGAGAAAGCTGTTCTCTAGCTGCCCTGCTTTGTTTTGTTAAACTTTCTATTTGCCGATTTATATCTAGCAATGCTTCTTCATCTTTAGCCTTTTTAGCCTTTTTAGCAGCCTTTTTTAACTCAATTAAAGAGGCTCTTAACTCTTCAATTATCTTGGACTGTTTAGCAATAAAAGTAGTATTAATAATATCGTCTTCGGAAACCTTTGAATCTTTAACTATTCTAGAAGTAGATACTTCTAAAGCATCTGCCTCCTTCTCAGTTAATCTAACAGCCATAGACTGCGGCCTACCTAGACTTACACGATTAGCTGCTCTTACCCAATCTGCTTGAGAACTTTTATTAGTTAACAAAATTTCTCCTGAGCCTTTTCTCGCAGCATCATTTAACCCTCTTCTCCATTCTTTTATCACATCTCGCATAGGAGCTAGAGGAGTAGGTAAAACTTTTACAGGGTCAGCCAAGTCTTCAGCAATTTCCTCTACAATCTCTGTTGGTTGGTTATTCTTTTTTCTATTTGCTATAAATTTACTTATGCTGCTTTGCGCTGCTTCCGCTCCAACTGCAACAGTTCCACCTATAACAGCGTTTAGCAGAACAGTTTGGGCCTCTACTTTTCCATATAAAGCATAGTCTCTTGCAGCAGATTCAGTTCCTGCAAACGCAGCACCTGCTCCCACAACAGCAGCTTTACCATACTTGGCAACCCTTGCCCAAGGAATAAGCCAGCCAGCTAGATCCGTAAAACCCGATCCTACCCTCCCTGCTAACATAGCACTTGTTTCGTCTTCTTCTTTTAAACCTATAAACTCTGGAAAGTCTTCGTCTATTTCTTTTTGCCGCTCTTCTTCTTCTTCCCTAAAAGCTTCTCCTACTGTTTGATCCGAAAAGGCACTTCGCGCAACAGCCCATAGCCCTCTGTAAGCAGTGCCCAATAAATGAGGCTCTTGCTCGAACCCATACCCCATCTGTCTTGCAACAGAAGTATCCTCGTAATCCACTTCTTCATCATCATCTAAAATAGAAGAGAAATCAAAGACAAGATCTTCTCCTTCCTTTGACTCTGTAGCAAGATCAAAAGGTTCAACAGTAACATCAAGTTCATCTTCTTCTTCATCATCATCTAAAATAGAAGAGAAATCAAAGACAAGATTAGTATTAGCCATAATTAAAGCCNGTAGTCTAGCGCAGGAATGTTAGGATATATCTGACTCATTAGTCCTTCTTTTAATCTTTCTAGTTCATCTATAAGTANAGGAGACAAATGAGCACTTCCATCTTGGTTTTTATGTCCTAGCCCTACAGCCTTATCCTCTAACNCTTTAGTAAGCTGGGACAATGCGGTATTTAGCATACTAGCTCTGTCNTCTCTTTTCAAAGTAGCGTCATTTACAAAGTTCAACAGTTCTCTAGTTTTAGGCATATCTACTTTTCTGTAATAAGGTTTAACCAACTGTTTCTTACTGTTACGTTCCTCTTTAGCAGCACCTGATTTATCAGCCAAATCAGCTAGATTTTCTACTGCGGCGCTTCCTGATACTCTATTAAGAATAAAAATACGACCTGCATCAATATTTCTCAAGCTTCCTTTTTCGACGCCTTCTTCGCCAGTGAAGGGGATATTAAATAATCCAATGAAAGTTGTTGGAGCTATATCAGGGGAACGATATAAATTGGTTTCAAGTTGATGAGTAATATACTCAAAAGCTAACTGACGTTTACTTCCTACATTAAGGTTTAGCTCTTCTACTAATTCAGGTTTAAGATCCTTCATAGCCATGCTTAAATCTATACTAAAGGTAGGCAGTAAAACCTCTGAAATAAAAGCCTTAGATTCCTTTTGAATCTCTATATAGTTCTTTTCGTCATAAGTACCCTCCTTTATGTCCTTTAGATCGCTGTCACTTACGTCAAATAAACTACGGCCCACCGCTGCTTCTAGCTTAGTTACTGCCGCCGCATTTTTAGAGTCGTAAAAAAAGGCAGCAGCAGCTCTGGTTGCTTCCTGAGAAGAAATATTTGATACACTTTCAGAAAAAGCAGAAAGTAAAGCTTCCATACTTTTAAATGTTTTGCCTTCAGGACTTTGCATGAAGTCAGTAAGGACAGGATTCTTAGCACCAATCCTCTCTAAGGCCGCGTTATATTCAGCCTTATATTGAATGTCCGAAGTACGGTTTTCAATCTCTTCTTTCTGAGAGGTGCTTAAAGCGGCAAAAAGCTCTGGGTTTTCTTTTTCATATGCTAAAAGAATGTTACCTAATTTGCCTCTTTTAAAACTTTCAACATTTCTCATCTTTTCTGCAAGCTTTTCCTCGAAGTCTTCTCCTATTAAATCTACATATATTTGTCTATTAAGAGAATCAGGATCAGAAGACCCAGTTAAAATATACCTTGCTCCTTCAGCCGCCAAATCTTTTCCTGTAAACGTAGAGAGTAGCTGACGCATAGCTCTTTTTCCCTTAGATTGACCGTAAAAATTATCAGTATTCTGCGCTCTTTTTACTAAGACAGATACATCAGGGCTTTTACCAGCATATGTAATTAACCCATCTATATTCATTAATCCTTGTTCCGCAGCGGCTCTTATTTCATCGCTCTTACCGTTAACCACGTCATCAATAAGGAGAGCATTTTTTTCATTAGACCCATATTTTTCGTGTAGCATCTCTCTAAAGGTTTGTTTATAGAGGGCATACTGTCCTTCTGCGGCACTTTTACCGCCTGTAGTAAGCTGACCACGCTTTTTCCTTAACGCTTGTTCAACCGTATCAGCGGTTCTGGCTTTCTGTGCGGCAATTAAACCTTTTTCAGTCTGAAAATAATTCTTCGCATTAGGGCCTAAAACAGCACCACTTATTAAGTCAGTAACACCTCCAGCAAGTGCCTCTCCTGCGCCTTTTAAAAGAGGTTGAGCAAAATAAGCAAGCAGTTGATCTTTTCTGGCATCTCTTCTGGCTCTGCGTCGGGCTTTATCTTCTTCCCTTTTACGCCTGTTATATTCAGCAGTAGTTGCCTGTCCTAAAATAGAATAGGCTCCCCCTAATGTTCCAAAGCTGTTATTAGCCATTTATCTTTCTCCCAGTAAAGAAACTTTTTTAGGAACTTCTACACTTTGTAATTTATCAGAAATATCTTCTGGTAGTTTCTCGTCTGAAGAACCTTTTGTAATATTTTTATTTAACACAGAAAGCTCGTTCTCTTCTCTTTCTGGATACTCATCATCNTCGCCCATTATAGTAAAGTCTATGTCTGCTCTTTCTGCTAAGGCGGCTATCATATATGTCAGAGGTTCCGCAAGTAACAGCACCATATCAGGATTAAAAAGCCCTTCTTGGAAGCCTTGTATTAAAAGAGGTTTAACAATATCCATTAAAGGAACATCAGATTGTATAGCATCCATAACAGATAGATACGTTTCTTCTTCTGTTAAAAGTTCAAAATAATACTCTAAAGCCTTTGTTCTATTTGTAAACTTCGGTGGCCTTTCAGAAGGCATCGGAGTCTCTGGATCACCTGTTAAAGACTGACCCGGAATTGCCCTTTTAAAAGATGTACCAGCTTTAAAGAAAGCATCATCTAAATTATCTTGTGGTAGTGCTTCTGGCATTTTTAAAATTCCTCTATTGTACCTTTCAATTAAGCAAAGCTTTGCGCCCGTCTCATATAATCAGACCAAAAGGCATTNCCTAACCAGCTTCCATTTGGATCAGTATTAAAAGACTGGCCCATTGCAAACTCTGAAAAAGCAGAAGGCATTTGCTGTGTTTGTTGAGGCATTGACACATATTGCTGTGAAACGTATTGCGGCGCATAACCTCCCCACTGAGGGCCGGGATCTTTTTGTTCTTGAGGTTTAGGTAAGAACCCAACTGCTTGACCAAGTCCAGTAGTAAGGGTGCTTGCTACAGCCTGACCCGGAGCAGCTAAAAGGGATTCTCCTGTAGTCTCAACCAGCTTCCCTCCTACACCTCCCCAAGTCTTTTCTCCTGTTAAAGCTTCTAAACCTTTAGAAATAAGACCTTGTTTTTTTTCACCTACAATACCTATTGAGTGCTCTGCAAGACCTTTCATATCTACATATTTAGCGAGTTGCTCTGGATCAGCTGCTGGATCTAAATAGAACGTCTGATCTCCTATTTTAAATTCCATATAGCCTTTTTTAGCCGTAGTACTAAAACCTAATTCACTAAAGTTTGGAATTGATTCTACATTAGCTGCCTTTTGAATCCTCCAACCATCTGTAGTAGGAGTAGGCTCGACTGTTGGTGGTGGTCTTTTCCTTACATCTGGTATACCATCCCTTTCATCGAACTCATATTCACCTAACTCAACTTTATCTGCAACTTGTTCTTTTGGCAAAGAACCTTTAATATCCATATCCCAGAACTCTGTTGCAGCATCTCCAAGCTTTGAAAAGCTGTCAGAAAGTTTCCCAGTATACTCCCCCCAAGCTTCGCCCATTGTCATATTAGGAAGATCGCCTATATTTAGCTTTCCTCCGATATACTTACCAGCAGTACCTAAGAAGTCTGTTACAGCCCCTGTTACAGTTTTATAACCAGCACCAACAAGCTTGGCAAATTCATGCGCCTTCCCAAGAACCCAACCAGCGGCTTTACCTATTCCTCCTAAAGCACCTCCTGCCAAACTACCAACTAGGTTACTGAACATTCCCGATAACGCAGTACCTATTCCGGGAAGAATAAAAGACATAGCTATTTGTCCTACGATACCTATTTTATTCATGAACTTCCCAAAAGATGTAAATACCTTCTTTATAGGTTTAAAAACCTTCTTAAAGCCTTTTTTAATTCCTTTCCATATCTTACTAAAAAATCCCATATTTAAACTCTCCTAATAGTTTTTTGTACCCTTTAACGTCCACCCTTACCAACCCAAACCCAGTCGGGGCGCGATCCCGTCTCTGCCATCTACAACACCATCATTATTAGTATCGCCAAGAATACCAGTATCGCCTGTATCAGTAGTATCACCTACAGTTCCTGCTGCTTTATTTAACATGTCAAAAAGAGCTGTTCTTTGAACCTTAAAACTCTTATGAGTCATAAAAGACTCATTAGACAATGCAGAATTAACAACATTAATCATCCTGTCCCTTTCTGCCTGTCCTCCTTGAAAGTTATACATAGCATCGTCCCTTAAAGTCAGCCAAAAATTTGCTTGTGCCACCTTATCCATCGAACTGCATTGCTACATTCTGCTGATTACCAGCATTCTCAGCAGCAGAGTTAATGGTGTTAGCCTGTCTTCGCCAAGCGATATTAGACTGTTCAATTGCTTGAGCATTCGCAGCGTTCCACTGTTCTCTTTGAGTCTCTGCTTGTGAATTAAACTGTGCTACTTGTGCAGTTATCTGTGAATTAAATCTATCGGCCTCTAAATCGTTACCAGCATTAATAGCTGATTGCCTGTTAGCCTCTGAAGCATTGAACTGTTCCATTGCATTAGCTTGAGAAGCATTAAACTGACTTACTTGTGTAGCCATGCTTGCCATAAACTGATTTGTCTGGTTCTCTGAAGTAGCATTAAACTGTTTAGAAGCGTTGCTTGCTGCTTGATCCGATAACAGCCTTTGCTGTTCCATTTGGGCATCAAGTACCAAAGCTTGTTGTTCATTAGACAAATTAGCCATGTCCATCTGTAAAAAGTTCTGAGCATTCGTTATAGCCAGTTTAGTTCTTTGATCTGCTGAAGCAAGATCCATCTGAGCCATCATTGTTGCGTTTTGCAGTGCTGCTTGCTGGCGATTGTCCATATCTTTAACAGTCATTGTCTGCATGAATTGGCTATTAGCTAACTCCATCTGCTGATTAGCATCGAACTGCTTCATGTCTAAGTTAGCATCTATTTGACCGTTGAACATAGCGGCCTGTTGCTTGTTAGAAAGGTTAGCTAGGCCCATTTGTTGTGCTAGTTGGGCATTAACTTGAGCAGCACCCATCTTCTTCTCAAACATTTGAAGCTCTGCGACATTCTCTGCCGACATATTTTCAGATTCTGCTTGATTCTTGTGGTGTAGATTGGCTAACGCTATCTTTTCTTCCATAGAAAGGTTAGCAAGGTCTGCTTGTTGCTTAAGCTGTTCGTTCTCCGACATAACCTGAACATGAGTATTTAGCTCCTGTAACCTGAAACGGTTTTTCTCAGTAAATTTAGCAGCTTCAACAGCAGACTTCTCAGCTAGGTTAGCAAGCTCCATCTGTTGCTCATTAGCCATGTTAGCCATATCCATTTGCTGGGCCATTGCAGCATTAGTTTTCCTAAAGTCTACTAAGACATTAAGGTTTGCTAATCTTGTTTGTTGTTCAGCAGACATATTAGCTCTAGAGGTTGTATTACGCTCTGAAAGCTCTGAAAGCTCTACTTTTAAACGTGCATCAAGATTAACTTCCTCCATGCGTTGGTCTAGTTCAGCCTGTCTTGAAGCCCTTTGAACCTTTGCAGTTAACTCAGCTAATTCAAATTGATTATCTGCTGTGAAATTGGCAGTATCTTTTGCTGCTCTATCCTGTAACTCTGCAAGACGCATTTGCTGGTCATTAGAAAGATTAGCAAGTTCCATCTGCTGTGAAAAAGAAGCATTAGTCTTTTTAAAGTCTATTAAGGTTTGTATGTTAGTGAGTCTTTCTTGATTTTCGGCTGTCATTGTATCTTTAGCAGCCATGTTCCTGTTGTTCAGGTCTGTCATCTCAATCTGTAAAGAAGAACTAAGGTTAACTTTCGCCATATCCTGCTCAAGCTCTGCTTGCTTCATGACCTTATTAACTTCAGCTTGATAGGATGCTAGTTTAACCTGTTGACGAGCAGTAAGATTCTGGCCTTCGGCAGCGTTCATGGCCTGAAGGTTTGCTAAGTCCATCCTAGTACCTGCATCTAAATTGGCTAATGCAGTTTGTTGTCTTTGACTAGATTCTTGTTGTGCCTTTTGTTGAGCAGCTTGAAAGTTAGCCATTTCAGTCTGTTGTAACTGCTGTGCAGAAAGCATCTTAGCTTCTTGTTTAAACTGCCCTTGCTGGACTTTGATCTGCTGTGACATCTGTGCAGTCTGCGAGGCTGCTGTTTGACGGTTAGAAAGGTTTTGCATCCTAACCTGCATAGTATTCTGAGCAGATGCTAGGTTAGCTTGTTGTTCGTTAGAGAGGTTCTGCTGTGCTCGTTGCTGTAGGGCTTGTGCATTGCTTTGAGCCATCGGTAACGCACTTTGAATGATAGCGTTAAAGAGTGCATCACGGCCTACTGTAGAAGCTGATAAGCCTCTAGCAGCCATCTGTTGCTCTATAGCGGCTACTGCGGGTCTAGCCCATGCAGGGGTTTTACCCTCCTCCATACCTGCTAACAGGTTCTCCATCTGCACAGATACAAGAGCCTCTTCAGGTAATGCTGCTACTGCTGCAATTACTTTAGGATCTGGGTCAGTATCTAACTGAGCCTCTACGGTAGCAGGATCTTCGGCAATTGCTGCGGTAACTTCTTCAGGCATGTTAGCAACAACAGAAGCCATATCCTGTGCAGCGGCTATTCTAGCGGGGCCAGTAACCGCTTGCATCTGAGAAGCTGCCATAGTAGGAATACCGCCAATCTGAGAAGCATCCCCTTGCGGAGCAGTTCCTAAGATAGCTTCACGGCCTTCAAAGTCTACAGAGGGTGCATCACCTAGTTGAGCCGCAATACCTTCAGCAGCTACACCAACTTGGGCGGTTCTTTCTGCTGCCTTTTTAAATGCTGGTATCTCGTCTATTTCAGTGTTGCCGCCTTGCGGAGTATAATCAACACCATAGAACTCTGCTTCTGCCGCTTCTTCTTGTGGAGCCTCGCCTAGTTTAGCAGCCTCTCTAGAAGCCGCTGTGCCTTCTTGAACAACTCTATCAAGTACAGGATCAAAATCAGGAATCTCCGTTATAGGAACGCCACGGCCTTTAGCAATCTGTCTGAGCCTTTCTAGTTCTTCAGGGCCTACAACCTCTGCAATTCTTTCTCTTACCTTGGGGTCATCGGGGTTATCAATAATGTATTGCTTGTCGGACTCTTCTGCTTTTACATAATCTTTTTTCTCAGGACGCTCTGCAGCAGTACCCATAGCAGCTTCTTCTTGCTCTGTATCTCTTTCTGCTGCTTTAGCTCTTTCAGTAAGTGTAGGGCCGTCTGCCTGTGCCATTTTAACATCTCTAGTTGACCCTTCAGGGACTTCTCTACGCTCTCCATCGGGGCCATAAATAAACATCATTCCTTCTTTTGGCTCTACTGGGGGATATATCACTCCCGGAGGTGGTGTAGCAGAAAAGCCTTCTGGGATACCTCCCATTTTAGCGGCTTCTACAGTAACCGGCTCATCGACTACTAGTGTAGGCTCATAAGAAGCACTCGCCATCTCTCTATAGGAGCTAAGATCTAGTTCTGCTTGTTCAGCCAGTTCCTCAGCCGTTAAGTCTTTAGTGACTCCAAAGGCCGTTAAAGTATACTTACCTGTTTCAGGGTTATAGTCTACTGTAGCACTACCATCTTGGAAAATCTTTGCTTCTCTAACAGCACCTAAAAACCCTTCTGTATCTAGCTCACCTGCCTTTAATTCTGCTTTAGTAACCTCTCCAGGTGTTGTAGTAGCTTCAGTGGGCACTACAGGGGTAGGATCGCCTATAGAGACATACGCCCCCAGCTTTTCTATGTCCTCATCTTGAGTTTGAAGGGAGGGATCGCCCTGCTGAAAATCTCCCATATTTAATTCAACTTGCCTAGCAAATTCTTCAGGATTCATTTCTTTGGTCACACCAAAAGCTGTAACAGTATAGTTACCTGTTTCAGGATCATAGTCTACTGAGTTCCCTTCTTGCTGGAATATTTCGGCATTTCGTGCTTCTTCAAGCATAGCATTAGGATCAAAAGTTTCACCAACACGAGTAACTTCTCTTTTAGGGGGTTCATAGGGCATTGGATCGGGAAACCCTTCATCCTCTTCGTCATCGGTAGCAATAGGAGTATCATCTACAGGATCTACAGGATCTACAGGATCGGTAGTAGGAGTATCAGCAGGGGGGGCCATACCCAACCTTTCTTGAGCAAACGCCGAAGGACTATATCTTTTATAACGATTGTCCCCGGTGAAACCAAACCCGCCCAG
>JGI25129J35166_1000872_pt1 | contig 9787 bp, 10 predicted proteins | sample ETNvirnome_2_130_FD_35166 | JGI IMG/M metagenome (IMG submission 35166) | reverse complement strand
AGGCTCGCGGTCCTCGTCCAATGAGGCGATCTCCCCCTGCTCTAGGAGGTAGAGCGCCCCATTGTAGAGGGTAAGCTGGCTTGTGGTAGCCATCAGGCCGCCACCGCCCTGGAGTGGTTGACGAGCCACTCGTTGGCGTCCTCAAAGGAGTTGTGGCCCTTGCTGATGACCTCCATGTCGGCGAGCCGGATGACGCGGAAGTTCTCACCCGTGGTGAAGTCCACCGAGAACTTCTTGTCATCGATCTCGTCTGCGAGGATGACCTTCATCTCATGCCACTCAAGTTCATGTAGGCTCGCCATGACCTTGTCGGCATACCGCACGAAATATCGCCCATACCACGATCCATCCTTGGGGATGACCACGATCTCGGACATGCTCGGGATCTGGGAGGCGCAGTGGCGCCAGTAGGTCTTATCCAGCACCTCTTCACGCTTGGTGCCGGGTGGAACCTGTGCGACGAAGCGGGCTACGACCGTCTCCGCGTAGTGGAAGTCAACTGCCGACAGCGCGAGTGCGCGGGCTGGGTTTGGTTTTGCCTTCTCTGGAGCTTTTGTTTTGGTTGCGGCTTTCGCCATTGTTCAAGTCCTTTTCCTGTTTAAGAGAGCAAGGGGCGCCCCTCTCGAGACGCCCCCCGTGACTACCCAGTAGACGCCGGTCTGCTGGGATTCTCAGGAGGCCGAGCTTACCATTAGCCCGGTCGTCAGGCTCGTATAGGTCGCAGCCACAACAGTCACAGCGTGAACGCTGGTTGTGTAGGTGCCGAGCGTGGACTCGATCGCGATAACCGTGTCCCCCGGCGCCATGCCGAGATCCTGACCATTTGAGATATGGTCCGAAGTCCCGACCACGGCCTGGAGGTGCGTCGAGTTGTACTTCCAGGTTCGCGGGGCTGCGACCGGCTGGTCGCCCGCAAGATGCGGAGGATTGCCTGTTTCGTAAGCCATCCATTTCCTCCTTGGTTACGAGGCCGAACTGATGACAAGACCAGCCGACCAAGTCGTAGTGGTTGCAGCCACCGCGGAACAGCGGTGGAAGGACACGGCGCTCGAAAGCGAGATCGCGCACAACGTGTCATGGACGTTGACCCCAAGATCCTGACCGTCCGTGATGAAATCGGAGGCACCAATATCCGTCTGGAGATGGGTGCTGCGATACATCCAAGACTTGCCGCCGGTCGAGCCGAAGGCGATCTGGTTGTTGCAAGCAACGATGGGGTTGGGGGAGGTGGTGTTATAAGCTGCATATGCCATGGTTCATACCCCCTAACTGGCTGCGTAAGCGGAAGAATCGTGCTTCATCTGCACACCACCGCTGTTCTGCAAGAGGACACTGCCCATGAAGACCGTGCAGCGCGCCCAGGAGTAATCCTGTTCCTCATCATAGCCAACCGGCGATTCCATGGTGTCTTTATCCACGGCGTGGCCGATCGAGTTGCGATGGAAGAGGTAGCACTTTTCGGTCGTACCCGCACCGCTCGCTCCGACAGAGCCAGTGAGGCGGGGATGGACGATCCAGTTGACGCCATACCAACGATGGAACATGCGGGCAGGACCGTTGAATGGCTTCACATCCACATAGTCGCCGCTTGCGTATTCCGGTATCTGCATCAGGTAGTTGTCGAAGCCCGGCGAAATAAGGCCGAACATATTGTCCATTTCCTCTGTGGGAACGAAGTTGTCCCCGAGGATGGTCTTCGACTTCGCGATCATGTCAAGAGTCGCGATCGCGCTGGTGCCGGTATCGTTGGTCATCGTATCCAGAACTTCGATGATGTCATCGTCGATCTGGCGGTTGATGACGGCCATGCTCGTCTCCTGCATGATCCGCTTCTGATCAGACTGGGAGGCAAACACATTAAAGCCGGTCTTCCGAACCAGATCATGCCACTCACGAAGTGTGGCGGTGGTCTGGGTCAGATTATCGGCTCGGGCTTGAATCAGGCCGTTCACGCCACGGGTGACGGCAGATGCGGAGCCACTATCGGCGACGAGGAAAGTTGCCTTGTTGCCTTTGATGACGGTTTCCGTAACGACCGTGCTTCTCAACCGGGTTTGCCGGTCTTCAAAGCCGTGGATGAACTCCTGTCGGTATTGAGTCTGAAATGCAGTTTCTGCCATGACAGGCTCCTTTCGGGACAAGGGTTACGTTCGTCCGGTGGGTTAGCCTATATGCAGAAACGCATGAGGGTTGTCTGTCGCCAGGGCCTCGACGGATCAATAGGTGCCGCCTTAGAACTTAAAATGGTTCAGTAGCCCCGGGGCCGCCGCATCTGTGTATTGGGTGGGTTATCCGGTATTTGCCTTATAGGACACATCATGTTGTGGTGTCAACTATGGTGCCAAGTGCTTCCTCCACATCTTTAGGATCATGGGCGACGAAGTTTCGGAACGCCCGCGGATTCCAGTCAGGATCTATGCCTTCTTCAGTGATATGGCTGCGCCAGACTTCAACATCATCTCGCTGACATTTGGGGGAGCCAGCACGAAGGAGCCGCTCGAGGTTACCAGGGGACACAACGTCCCGAGTAGGGCCATCTCTGCCTCCGCGTCCGTCACTGTAGGTAGGCATCGGCAGTGCGCCTGAACATTTGCCACAGTATGTCTCAACCTGGTCTTGAAATGCATCTGGTTCTTTCCTCCACCAGTCTTTTACCAATGGGTACCCACCGGGTCCATCTAGTAGCCAGTCCTGTGCTGCGGCGATCTCACAGAAGAACGCCCCCTTTGGCGTAATAGAAGCCGACCATCGCGCCTGAAATGGGCAGTTATCAATGAGCGTTCGTCGCAAGTCATCGTCTTTAACAACCTCGTCGATGGCGACCAGAAGTGGCTGGTGTCTACCGGATGGCTGACTGTGGTCGTTGAAAGCCACCCGCTCCTTGTGAAAGGTATCAAGGATATCCTCCTTATACTCTGCCCACTGCCAGCCTGAAGTCCACATTTCTCTTTTATCTTTATCGGGAACCATCTCCCGAAACTTGGCAAGCAGCACGGTGAACCGCGGATGAAGTGCGGGTTCTCCACCCATGATGCCGATACGACCGGGATACCCATCCAGTGACCCAATAGCTTGGATGAAGGTTTTATCGTCCATGAAATACGGCTTCCTGTGATGTCCAACAAAACGGGTGCAGTTGGCACAACCGAGGTGACAGGCATTGGTGATGTCGATCTGGATAACCGTGTTTTCATGGATGCCCCTCATCGAGCCTTGCTCCTCGCCATGTTCTCTTCGACGGTGAGAATCTCAGCATACCGGCGCTGATGGTTCGTCATGCCGTCCTTGCCCTTGGCGTCGGTGTAGTACGGACCCTTCGTCTCCTTCATCATGGTTTCGAGTTCCGCCTTCTCGGCGGCGAGGGACTTCGCATCCGCCGAACCCTCGGCTGGTGCCGTCACGCCGGCTTCCATGCCACGGTTGGCGAGCCACCGCATATGCTCGGGCGAGTTCACGATCAACGTGCCGTCAGGTAGGCGGGACTGCATGAAGTCGGTCGCCGCCTCCTTCGACATCAGACCTATGACGGCGAGGCCGGCGGTCGTCATCGCCTTCGCCTGGTCACCGTACTCGTCCCGTATCGCCGCGGTGGTCGCCGCCTGATCGGTTGCGTCCTGCGTGGTCTGCCCCTCTGCCGTGGTATTGGCGTGGTCGTAGACCGAAACCAGAATGTCATTGACAACGTCAGGCGCGAGGTTGTGCTTGTACGCCACCTCGAGGTAGGAGTTCACGAAGTCCGTATCTCCGTCTGGAACCGTGAAGCCCTCGGGATAATGCTTGGAGTACTCGTCCATCGCCGATGGGATGCCGTGCGTTGCCCGCCATGCGGACTGGTCCTCGGGTGACCCTTCTGTCGGAAATGGATCGGGAAGCTCACCCTGCTTCCACATCTTCTCGGCGTTGCGTCCCCAGTCGGCGACCTCACGCGGGGAGTCGAAGCGGTTGAGGCGCTCGCGGAAGTCCTTGTCGTCGCCAGACATCGCGTCTCGCCAGTCGTCACGCCACTCGGCTTGTTTGCCGGCGGGTTCTGGTGCCGGCTCTGGAGCCGATTCAGGTGCTGGTTCTGGTGCTGGCTCTGGAGCCGGCGCGGGTTCTGGTTCCGGTGCTACTTCTGGTGCTGCTTCAGCCATTGTCTTTGCCTCTTCCTAATTTAAGTTTGTTTAAGAGTTCTGTTGCCTTGGTTACCTGACCAAGGTTCTGGTTGATGATGTTGACGATGGTCCGACCTATATGCCGGTTGCCTTCGTTGAAATCCGTCATGCGGGGCGACTCCTCATCGAACGACATGTCATATGTTTTCGATAGCTCATTGACGATACAGCGTATCGCCCTGATCTGTTCGTTCGGTCCTCCCTCGCCCTGCGCCACAGCTTGGATGGCGTAGGCGTCCTGTATATCCGCCGGCATCACCAGCGGCTTGGTCATTGCCATTTAAATTACGCCGACCTCCTCTGCCACATCCACCTCTTCAGGCGGCAAGTTCATGTTGGCGGCCGCCGTCTCGGAATCCGTCCTCTCGGCATCGGCTACCTTGCCTGCAACCTCGGCGCCGATCGCCGTCTGCTCGGCAAGTTTCATCGCCGCTTCTTCCTGTTGCTGCTCCTCCTGTATCTGATCGAGTTCGTCTTCCTCGACCATCCAGTCGGACGGCGTACCGATGCCGTGCAGCGCATCGCGTAGACCAATGCGCCAGTCCACCATGCGGAGAGCCAGCGGATCCAGCGGCTCCAACTCGAGAGCCATACCCTTGGCCTCAAGAAGCTGTTGGCCCTTGATGCGGTCTATCGCCTCATTGAGCGGGGATTCAAACTCGAACTCGACGCCGACGCCGCGGAGGCTCTCGGGCATCTCTGCCTCGGGTCCGAAGCCGCCGTTCCTCAGACTGATGTCGAAGTCTTGCTGCATCAGAGCGCCGTTGTAATCTGCCTCCATGGGTTGGAACAATGGGAGGGCGTTCCGAATGAACTCCTCGATCCTTTTGCTCACCTCGAAGGCGGTCATGTCGCCACCCTGCGCCTCGGGAAGGTTGAGCCTGTTAAGGTAGAATGCCTCGGCGATCATCTGCCGGGTGTCGGTTATCATATCGAAGCCCAGCGGGATGTACTTCTCGCCGTTCATGTGGAGTGGCCGCACCACCTCGCCCAGCCTCTCGTCATAGACGGCGTCAACCGCGGTGAACCCGCCGGGATAGCTCTCGATGCCGCCCTTGATCGCCTCGCTCACGCCGAGCAGCGGAGGATCGACAGCCTTCTCGCCGGCAGCGAGCAGGGTATAGGTCATCGCCTGGATCAGCCGAGCATCCGGCAGGGCTGCGACGGTGGCTGGGGAGTAGGCGTATTGAGAGCCTGAGACGGTCTGCCACCTCGGGATGACGTAGTATCGGTCCCACTTTCCGACCTCCTCGAGCATGGTTTCGTTGGTGAGGTCGAGATAGACCGAGATGTATGGCTTGTTGCCGAACTTCTTGTTGTCCGCATCGTAGGCGTCAGCCTCTATGATGATGTGTCTGCACTCGACCTTCGCCGATGGGTCTTCCTTCGCCATGTTGTTCAGGGCGTCTGACGCCGTCTCGGGAAATAATGCAGCCAGGTTTCGCGCTTCCGGCTCCCACTTACGGTGGATCTCTCCGATCTGACCGTATGCGTTCTCGGTCCACGCCATATCCCTCAGATGCCAGCACCGATGCAGGAGGATCTGCCCGGTGGTCGGCGCCGTCGCCAGTTCGGACGATATGACAGCCTGTCCGAAGGCGGCGTAGTCGTTGTCTGCCTCCTTCGTCGCCCGCACGAAGCCGCTCTCAATGTCGTAGAGCGTCCGCTTCAGGGTTGCCTCGGCGCGGTCAAGCCACTGCCGCTCATCCTCGAGGCCGGATTCCGCACCCTTCTTCTTTATATGGAACCACTGCTTTGCCGGTGGGCGCAGCATGGAGCCGAACGCATTGGCGAGATCACGCCTCGCCAGCACCGGATAGGATGTATCAAGGTCGGAGGCGAACGTCTCGCCGGCCGTCCTCTGATATGTGAAATCAGCCCGCTCTGGATAGAACTGCTCGGCGATCTCCTGCCACAGGATCAGGAGCGTGTCCCTCTGCGTGGTGAACATCTTGGTGTCGAGTTCGAGGAGGCGGCGGTGCCGTGCGTGGATAAATGACATGATCAGTCTCCCCCGAGGCTTCTACGCGAGTAACCTGTCGTAGCCCCGAACCGTGACTTGCCTTCCTTGCGGCGCTTGGCGGCGGCCAGTTCCATCGATCGACGGATGGTGGCGCGGTTGGGTGCGTACTTGAACTTGGGGTTGGTTCCCTGACCCTGACTGGGGGGAGGCTTTCCGGGTGCGGTCGCGATGCCATGGGCTGCTCCGGCTGCACCGGTAACAGCACCAGCCGTCGCTATCTTTTCCATGGTAGACATGTCCCCAACACCCTTCAATACCTTGCCCATGACGGTGGGGGGTTTGGCGGCGCCGCCAGTGGTTACTGATGTCGAGGCATAGTCAGCAGCGCCCTTTGTTGTAACGCCGGCATCAGTGACAGGAGTCCCTGTCGTCACCGCGTCCAGTCTTGCTTGAACGAGGGACTGTGGGGTTGAGTATGCCATCGGTGCCGGCGCGTTGCTTCCGACCGTCGATACACCAGGAATAACGCCACCCTGAACGCCTGAGACAACCCCCGGGTTAGCAAGTGACGCCGTCGCGCCTTCAGCTACCTTCTCCCCTGCCACGGCTACGCCTTTGCCGAGCGTGTCAGCGGCAACGCCTCCTATCAAGGTTTCAGTGCCGGCAGTGGCGGCCGTGGTCGCAGCAGTTGTTCCGGCGGCGGTAGCGGCGGCAGCGGCCGGAGCGGTGGCGGCGAGGGTAGGAGCGGCGGCGGCTCCGGCGGCCATACCTTTAGTGGCGGCAGCAAGAAGAGCGGGAGTAATGACTGGATCGCACATGGCTTACCTCATATCCCAGTACAACGAGGGACCAGCCTCTTCAAAACCCGAGCGTTTCATTATTGCTATGAACGCCCTCTGATCTCGATCCTTCAGGCCCGCGTTCGCTGTGACGAAGACTTGGCTCACTTCCTGTGCGGCAAACCAAAGCTTGAGGGCTGCGATCAAATGCTTCGACGCAACACCCTTCCTTGCTCTCTCTATAACATAAAACTGTATGACATAGCCAAGTGGTTTTTTGTAGATCATGTTTGAGGCGGCAACCATGACAAGACCGGCAACGCCGTCATCATCAATGGCGAGGAGGATATCATGCCCGTCAAACTCGATGAACGCCCCCAGATACTGAAGCGCCTCGGTCATATCGAACTCGGTGCCGTAACGTGTCTCCCTCGCCCAACCCTTGGCGATCTCGATCAGTTCCCAGCGGTCTGACATTTCAGCGGGGCGGGTGATCACCTCTTCCTCCTCTTCTGCCCGCGCTGCGTCTTCTTGGTCATCACTTCCGGCTTGCGGCCGCCACCGGAACGCCCCTGGAGCCGACCTTGATATAGGCGCCTATCCCCACCTGACCACGCCATGCACACCGCATCGCCCTTATCCGTTGAGCGCCCGAGGCGATCGACGACCTTTTCTTTCGTCTCAACTTGGATACCGCGGGTTCCTATCTCAAAGGTGGGGGCAGTAAGGTCGGCGAGCAACTCTGGGTCACGCGGTAGAGCGATCGGTGAACCTCCATCTTGGTTGGGGTCCAGGGCCTCCCTGAACTGCCATATAACCTGGGAGCGTTTGTTATAGAACCCGAGGTTACGGTCACTCGTTCTGGCAGTGCTTTTCTCTGCCCCTTTATGCGGAATCGGGTCAATGTTGTTCTCCTTCAGTATCTCGTACATCGAGCCGCCGTAGCCGCCGCCCATGTCGATGATGACCTTGGCTTCCTGACGCCGCACCGAAACCACGATGCCTGTGCAGTAGCGGCCGATGCGGTCTTTTGGGATATCCTTTGCCGCCGTCTCATGCATCTCATCGAACCAGCCGTCGAAGCGGCGGGCGATGATCATCGGATCCTTGCCGCCGCCCGAGCAGTCCACGCCCATCGAACACATCGGGATGCCCTCGGGTACCTGTGGGCGCCAGCGGTTCTGAGCCTCTAAGACCCACGCTGTTGGGATAGCCTGATTGACCGTATCCTCTCTTGCCGCCATGAAGTTGCCGTCACGGTAGGCAGACCGCATTGGTTCAGGTAATTGATCCAGACGCTTACTATAGTCGGTGTTAATGAGGTAGGGATTGTCCGAAAGCTCTCCATGTATAAAAGTACGGCTGATCGGGTGATAGTCTTTCCCGTTCCATGTTTTGACATCATGCTCTCCATCCACCCACATGTCCCGCCCATCGGGATCGGTCACCACCCACCTGAGATCACCTTCCTTCGCAGGGTTCGGGAACGTGATGTCCAGCCAGGGCGCAAACATCGGTATGATCCAGTAGCCATCCGCGGTGATGGGTGGGTTCGTCGCCATCACGATGCGGCACCTCTGCTCCGGTACCGTCGATCGGTTCCAGCCACAGAGGTAGCGGACTTGCATCTCGAGGAACTGGACGGCTTCATCAAAACAGTTCTTATTGATAAAGCCACCACCTGTGATATAGTGGTTTACTTCTTCAACCTCGATATCATAAAGCTCTTGAACACCAACAGATTGGACATCAAATGAAGAAACGCGCACTGATTCAGTCGCTTGACGTTTACCCGTCCTATAAGGGTGGTCGTACAATGGTTCTAGGCAAGTATATCCATGAGTTCGTCCCTGAACATCAGGATGCGAACATGTGGGGATGGGTGGCACAGCATCGCCTGATTGGTGAAGATATAGCTGGCCGCCGTCTTCGCAAGGGGAAGAACCCAAAGCGCCGGGAGTGCGTCCACCATATTGACGAAGACCCCTTGAACAATGATCCATCGAACCTTCTGATAATGACCTTCTCTGATCATCGCTCATATCATACAGGAAGGCGGTCCCGTGAGTACTACGCCGCCCGCCGTCCATCTGAGGACCAAGTCCGAAAGGCCCTCGATGGTCGCTCCGTAAAACAGGCAGCCACGCTTCTTGGGTGCAGTCACTATACGCTACGCAAACACTTTCCCATCTTGGTCGGCCCAAGACAGAGGTCATCGCCAACGCGACCAAATGATGCAAGGGCATGGAAGAAGATAGAGCCTTATGCACTGAGTGATAAGCACTCCATCCAAGATATCTCAAGGCGGTTCCATATTGGAGAGCGCACCCTGTTAGAAATGGCAAAACTGAACAAAACCCCTTGGGTACGGAAGTCAAAGAAGGGGATGATACACAGAACTTACCGTGGCAAACCCACCCAGCGGTGGTTAGAAGCCTGTGAGAAGAACCCTGGACTTGTGACGCAATGACATTTCCATCGGCGTCAATGGCAGTCACCTTCACGGCATCCTTGATCTGCTTGGGAAATATCCTCTCAATGCGACGAGGCCCTTCTAGAGTTTTAACCATGTCGCCGGCAGCTAAAGTCTCAACGGACTGATAGCTGCCATCACCCATAAGCACGGGCGTTCCCTTCCCGACACAAACCAAGTCATGCGGCTGACCCTGCCAGTGCTGCTCATCTCCCAGCTTGGCACAGGCTCCGAACTCGATCAGTTGATCATCGCGCCCCGCCGGCCGCAACTTCATCGGGTTGGAGCCTGAGTAGCCGTCACGGGTTCCGTTGATCTCGATCGCCCGCTCGGTCATCGCCCCCATGTCGGTGTACTGCCGGCGCATGATGAGGGAGCGGAGGTGCTTCTCGAAAGCCAGTCCGAGAACGAGATCGGTCTT
>JGI25129J35166_1000871_pt1 | contig 9806 bp, 15 predicted proteins | sample ETNvirnome_2_130_FD_35166 | JGI IMG/M metagenome (IMG submission 35166) | reverse complement strand
GAGATCCTAGCCTGGACTGTGCCGACAGGGTTGAAGGAACAGCGGCAACGGTTGTCCTCGTCCAGCCCCATCTGATAGTAAGTGCCATTCACCTTTTGCAGCTTGCGGAGCTTCACCAGCGTCAGGGCTTCTTCGTAGCCCCTGGAAGCCAGCCGGAGCAGGGCCTTCTCATCTAGCGTGGGCGTAGACTTGCCTGTCTTCCTCCGCTTAACGTAGGGCTTCACGCCGTGCTTGACGGTGAAGTAGTTAATCATCTGCACAGGGGAATCATAGTTAATGTCCGGGCCTACGAAGGCTTGCATCTCCTTGTCCAGCACCGAGATCTCATCCATGCAGCGGTCACTTGCGGTCTTCATCGCGGCTGTGTCCATTAGGATGCCGCGATCTCCCGCGTAGACTAGCGGATGGATGAGGTCCTTCTGATTTACATAAGTGTCCCAGTTCCCGATGGTCCTCAGCTCGTTCTCCTGCCTCGGGAAGATCTCCATGAGGACCGCAGAGTCCATCGCGTTGTAGCGTCTGAACGTGTCCTCGTCCCCGAAAGCGCCTTGCTTCCACACCTTCCCGTCGTCCTTGTAGTAAGGCTCTCCATCGCAGTACATGGCGACAAGGAAGTCCAGGCCCTTGGGGAAGTCGGGGAATAGGATTGCGGCAGCGATCATAGTATCGTGAACGGGATGCACGTTGATGCCGAAGTGCCGATAGAGAAACGTGCAATCGAAGGACAGGTTCTGCCCTAGTTTGTAGACCTTCTCGTCCTCCAACAACGCAGCGATGAGGAGCATGATCTCAGCTTCCTGATCAGGCATCCAGTGATCTTTAGCACCATTGATAAAAGGGATGCAAATAGCCTTATCGGGAGCCAGTGCAAAGCTGATGTGAGATAGATGATGTCCCCTTGTTTCAATGTCGTACGCGACAAGTTGAGCACTGCGACACAGCCGGAGGAACTCCGTCGCTTCAGTAAAGGAAGGATCAATTATCAGGTCTCGCTGTAGCCTGTTGAGGTCAGGAGTGAAGGATTCCTTTCTAGCTCGCATAAGATCGAAAGTGATGAAGTATCCATTGATGTACTCACCCTTGAGAGTCGAGCTAGGATGGTAGGAGGGCATGACCTTTCGACCAGGAACAAGCGTCGACTCGATAATGGAGCCGCGCCACTTCCCAACACCTCCCACAATCCCAGTGAGTGCATAGTTGCTTATCGCTCCCATAGCTACAATGATGTTGGAGCTAGTCTTGAGCAGGCGATCTCGGAGCGCCGCTTGGTGCAGCTTGAAGATCTCACTCTCGGTCGCCCGCTTAGTTCCCAGCTTGATGTAAGGGTCCAGCTTGTCCTTGTCTGGCACGATCTGGAAGACGTTCTCCAGTCTGCACAGCTCCTTGTTAATGCCAGCAGAAGCGCAGAAGCGAGCGAGCGCCTTGCCGGCCTGACCGATGAAGGCGCCACCGTGGGCAGCCTCGTCTCGGCCTGGTGCCTGCCCCACCATACAGATCGGGGCGTCAAGCGGTCCCGCTGTGAAAGGGGCGTGGATAGGAGTGGTGGTCATAGAGTCATTCGTCTCCGTATAGGAATCTGTTTGAATGCAACTCCCTTTGGTGATTTTATCACATCAGACGACATCATAGGACCTATACTGTCGCAGCTTCCCATCTTGCACTCGCTTCGTGAAGTTAGGTTGGTACTCACCTTCCTTGTCTAGGTCAAAGCCGAACGCTGGCATCCCCGCGTTGTTCGCTGCTAGGAGCGTGTTACCAGAGCCAAGGAAAGGAACGAACACTCGGGAGTTGGCCTGAGCGAAGGTCTGCAAGACTTCTTGGATCATCTCGATAGGCCGCTCAGTCGGATGGATCTTCTTCTCACTGGATACTGGCGCATACTCGAATCGATTGTTGCGGCCTTGCTTCACGATGATGCCAGAGCCCTTGCGGCCGTAGAGAAACGGCTCAACGACNCTGCCAAGGCGAGTCTGCGGAGCGTTAGTCTGACCCTGGATAGGCTTAGTCCAGAACGCTGGGATGGGACAGACCTCAAGACCNTGCTTCAACATAGAGCCGCGAACTTCGTACTGCCATTGGTGAGCGTGCCAACAGATCATCCAGCCGCCGGGATGCAGCACACGGACGCACTGCTCAATCACAGCGTCGACAAAGATGGGGTAGGTAGCAGCGTCCGCTTCTGTATAGCCCTCGGTGTTCGAGGCGTGAGTGCGCTTGATGTCTTCCAGGTCGATGCCGTAAGGCGGGTCGATCTCAATGAGATTGGCGGCAGCGTCAGGGATGTTCTTCACGCCCTCGAAGAAGTCCCCGATGAGGTAACCCTTGGCGAGAGCCCTCTTGCCGTTCTCTTCGTCCCCCGCGTGGTCGTTCTCCTCCTCGTACTTCTGTACTGCTTTCTCCGCCTCACCTTGCCGTTGGATCTTCTTCAGCAGCTTGTCCGCATCACTCGCTGTCTTGGCCCTCGCTAGCTCTGGATGCTGGTCGAGAGCGTCCGCACGTTTGATGGCCTTAGAGACAGTAGATCGTTCCTTCCCAAGCAGCGCGGCCGTGTCGGCTTGTGAGTGACCAGTCTTCTCACCCTCAGTCCCACCNACTGCAATACCGTGCTTCTCCTCCATCAGCTTCTGTATCGAGCGGATGAGCTTAGATTCCTCAGGCCACAGCAGAGCCTTGCGATGGATGTTCTCGAACAGCTCGATCTCTTCTTTATCTAGATCACTAAGATCAATGGGAAAGACAATGACTGGAAGAGGCCGTAGACGAGCCATAACAGCAGCAGAATACCGGCGACCCCCAGCAAGCAGGCGAAAGCGATTAGGATCATCAGTCGCTTGAACGGCCAAGGGCTGGATGACGCCTTTAGCTTGGATGCTGGAGGCCAGCTCGGGGAGATCTTCATACACGTCTCTCGCACGGTTCTCGAATATGATTTGCTCGGGTCCTACGTGGAGCAAGGGATGCTCGGGCAGAGTTGTCCAAGCTGCGGCGGCTTCAGTCACGATGATTCCTTTATCTTCTTGAGGGTGTCAAGCATAGCCTGGATTTGCTCTGCGCTCAGGCTTTCGACGATGCCAGCCGTCTTCTCTTTCTTCGCACCTTTTTTAGCTGCTGCTTTCTTCCGCGGCTTCTTCTCACTGCCCCGATTGATCGCAGCGTTGATGATAGTGTTTCGCCGCGTGGTTCGGAGCTTGATGAAGAAGGGGAGAACTTCATCCGTCGAGAGGTCGAGGATCGAAGCCTTCAGAGATTTGAGATCACTCACTCACTGTCTCCGGTTCCTCCAAGACATCCTTGAGATCCCACAAGTCTGTCACGATAAGAGCGAGGGTTCGCTTATGATCTTTACGGAGGCGACGTGCAAAGCCTTCCATGATGTGAGCATAGATATACTTGCGGCTGCCGTGCTTGAGAGTCGAGGACAGGGTGTCCCACGCTTCATCCGAGATGTCAAAAGAGAGACGCATTAGACTTCCTTGTTAGAGTTTCACCTTATAAGTGCGTCCCTTCGAGGGGGCAGGAGGATGTTGAGAGCATCTCGGTTCCGCTTCTCAACGTGGCGCTTCCTCCTGCCCCTAGTGTCTACTTCGTCAACCAGGAACGGACACCATTGCGGAAGGTGCCCGGGTTCCTGTCGTCCTCTTCCTCACTCACCAGGACCCAGCCGCTTAGGCCGATGAGTCTATCGGTGTCGATCGGAGGGGAGAAGGACAGACTGGTGCAGAACTCCTTGAACCTGTTGACCGCCTTGGTGTAGGACTTGTAGTCCTGTTCCTTCCAGTTGGCAGTCGGCAGCGGAATCCAGCACTGGATGTCGTCGACGTCGTCCTCTCCACAGTCCAACCACACGTGGATATTGTGCTCGGCGGGAGTGGAGGACTTGGACTCGTCCAGCTGTGCGCGAACGATGGTGACCTTCGCTTCCGAGTTGTCCCCGAGAGCGCGAAGAGGCTTTGCATCGTCAAGGTCAACGTCGATCATGCTTGCAGGTGTGGCTTCGGTCATTTCAGTTTCTCGTCAGTGTTATGATTGTCGAGCGTTGTCTTTGGTGATATTTTCACCTAAGAGGACCGCCCCGTTCGATGCCCGCTTTCAGAGGGGTTAGCGTGGAAGGCACTTGCTCTTGGACAGCTCGACACCAGCATAGTACTCGTCGATGCGTTGAGCTACCATGAGCAAGTCGTTAGGGATCTTGTCAGGGAACATATCCATAGGGCTCTTAGCGTTCTGCACCCCGTCAGTTTGTGTGGCGAAGTAATGTTCGTTGGGTCCGTTCTCCTTGACGGCGACTTCGCCCCAGAGGACGATCGCGGCTAGGCCCTCCGGCGTGATATTCTGATCGAGGAGCTTGCCGAGGGTCTTCATCTTACGCTGCGTTGGAGTTTCCTCCTCGTGCGTGAGGATGAAGATCTTGAGGCCTGGCCGGCACTGAGAGGCTTGGACTAGAATGTCAAAGACATTCCGAGCCATGATCGTGAACTTGTCGTAGCCCTTCACCATCGCCTTGGACATGAACTCGCTGGCCATGCTGTAGTGCAGGTCGTCAACGACAATGTAGTTGATGGTTTCGTCGGTTGAGAGCTTACGAAGCTGTTCGCGGATCTGCGGGCCTTCGACTAGCGTGGAGAGGTTCTCGCCCTCGATGTACTTGACACCGCCAGGGAAGGGCAGGTCCTTGCCGGCCACGTTGATGATGTGAGTCTCGTTGGGCGGCAGCGTGCGGATGCTGGTGGACTTACCGCGGCCAGGCGCTGCGATGATTAGGACAAGCGTCGAGTGCGCGCCTTGGTAGATGGAGATTGCGGCGTCGGAGCCTGTGATTGGGACAGCGATTGATTCAGCCATTAGAGTTCTAGTCTTTCCTTGACTGTGGGTATGTCTCGAGGATCCCATTCNTCCTTCTCGAATGCAACCGGGATAGGTTGGGCGAGTAGGCGNACAGGGTTCTGGACGGTAGAGCAGACGTTGATGTANGGACAAGGGCGATTGTACTTGGTGCAGGTCTCGCGGTTCCGCGGGAAGCAGTCCATGATGAGTTCGCCTTCAGTCGTCGCTGCGAGCTTGTCATGGTTCCGCTCAATGTCTTCCGCGAGCCTCAACACATCGTGCCGCCAGCCTTCCATCTGCTCGGGCGTCATCCTGACAGGAACTCGGTGAAACTCATTGTCCTTGCTGCCAGCGTAAGGCCGCCCGTCCTTCGTCATCTTCGGCTCATTGTGTAGGAACATCCCGTTGATGACTACTCCGAAGACCTCGATCTGAGGATAGAGCGAATACAAGACATGGTTATAAGTTCCAGCTTGGATCTTCTGTCTCCAATTTGCCTCCCATGTAGACGAGAAGCGAGAACCTGTCTTATGCTCTCTACTTGCGTAGCCGTTAGAGCCTCGGTAGATTGTATCCATCTTGAAATGGAGGACTCGGTCGACGGAAATGTGGACGACTCCAGCAGTTTCGACATGGAGTATCTCGTCATCCTTATCAGCATTCTTATACTTCGCAACGTACTGCGGGAGCGCGCGTAGGAGATTCCCTGGTGTCTTAGGCGAGTTCCCTTCATCCTGCTCCGGCGTGAAGTGCTTGCGGTAGTGATCATAGAAGACCTCGAATCCCTTGGCGCAAGCCTCCGCCGTGTAACCATCAGTTGCGAGAACTTCCATCGCCATGTGGACAGCGGTGCCGAACTCCAAGTGAATGTTGGAAGTCTCTAGCACTCGCCAGCCCAGGACGTATTGAAAGAAGTACGAGCGTTGGCAGGTTGTGTACTCCTGTAACTTCGTGCTGTCGAGGACGGCCCAGAGTTCAGAATCGTCGTGGAGGTCGGAGAAGGCGGCCATCAGCTGCCGTGCTGCCGAGGATGGTGAGCGAGGAGGTCTTCACGGGCGGAAGAGCTAGCGGGAACGCCAAGGCTCTTCATGACCAGCACTTTCAACTCCTCCGCGGCCTCTAGGCAGTCTTCGCCATCTTCCAATGTCGCTGTCAATCCCACCTTTTCATTCTCGTAGTTCCCCAAGTTCTTCAGACGTTCTACTGTTACTCGAGTGACATTCATAAGGCTTCCCTTCTGGTATGTTAAAGATGAGCACTTGATGCACATAGTGGTCAGGCTTATCGCCGCCCTCGTAGCGCCAGGTGAGGAGGTTCAAGCGGCTGTGTCTAGCAGCGAACATCGCGCAGGCGATGGATTGCATGACTGCAGGGCCGCTTGATAGGAGGAAGTCATCGTGGCTGGATTTGTTTAGATACTTCTCGAACGTGCGAAACATGGCGGAGACGTTGAACTTGTTCACCGCACCCTCTGACATGACAACGAGAGAGCCGTAGCGCTCAGCGTCTGAGTAGTCGTGGGCAGAGGAGTTTACGATGAAGACGTTAGGCACGAGCTAGTCACTCCACTTCTGCAGGACGTAGTCCAAGTGATCTCGGCAGCCCACGAGTTGCACGACTTCCTCTGCCGTGAGCAACTTAGCAAACGTCCTCATTGCGTCCTCGAGGTTAGCCTGAATGCCAGCGATCCGCCACTTTGCGGAGCCGCGTGTGAGTGGGGCAGCGGCCTTGCGTTTCTTTCTCTTTGCCACCTTATCATTCTCCTTGTTGGAGGGAGCCGGGTATCCTGCCTTGCTGGCTCCCTCCTGTTCTCCAGGCGTTCCTTAGGCGTGAGGTTTGCTGTCGTGAGGGGACGCTCTCCTCATTGCCTTGCAGGACCTGGAAGTCGAACTACTCTTCCGAGATGCCGCCGATTTCGGCCAGCTTGGCACGGAGCTGCTCTTCCAGCGTCTCCATGTCGATCTTGCCGGACGCCAGGTCCTTCGCCAGTGCGGCGACGGGGTCCTTCGCAGCGCTCTTCGTGCGGGTGACTACACCAGGGACGAAGTTGACACCAGCGGTGACCGCCTCGTCGGGTGACTTCTCGGAGTCGTTGAGAATGCCACGGACACGAGACTGACAGGCGATGACGGCCTGTCGATTGAACAGATTGAAGACGACTGCATCGCCGAAGATCTCGACGGCAGACTCCAGGTCCGTCCCGAAGGTCTTCTCGAACTCGACCTTGCGATCCGTCTTCTTACTCGTGACGCTAATGACACCTTCCTTCGACTCTTCCTCACCGGCTTCAGCGCCGGTATCTACTGCTTCGGTCATTTCTAATTCTCCTGCAAGAGTGTTGGTCTGAAAGCACGATGCTTTCCAAACCATGCAACAAATATATAAAATAAAAGCACAGTTGTCAAGATAGTTTCTCGATTAGAGATGCAAGCCGACGAGTATGATGACAACTATGTATAAGATGATGCCGCCGATAATGAACAGTGCATCAACATCACCCTTCTTCATCGTTAGCCTCCTCAGGTCCCCATTGCTCACGGCAGACCGCTTCGAGAGTGTTGAAGCTCTCCCTTGCCTGCTCAATGGCGAACGTCAGGCGGCTGTCGAGGTTGCGTAGGTCCTTAGCTACGCTTTCCAGGATGGATAGGCGTTGACCTTGGCGGCCAATCCTAGCACAGGGGTTAAGATGTATAATGCGAAGCATTCGCTCCGCGTCAATGGAAGAGATCATGTTACCGTTCACAGCCACTTCGAGAATGGCTTCGAGTTGCTTGACGCTCTCCCCAGAAGGGTCGACGGGTTCCCACTTGAGTGGGAGTTCAAGACGTTCTTCAGGCGTCGTGGACATCAGCGCGAGCGAGCCTCGTTCATTCGCATGATGCTTCCACTCCTTCCGTGATTTTATCACATGAGGGTTCGACCGGCTTCTTCTCTGGCAGCACCGTCACGAGCCGGAGCTTCGCCCTAGTCGTAGCGACGTAGCAGATGTTGAGCTCTGCGTCAATGTCCTTCGACTTCGGGTGAGGCATCAGGTCTGGGCGGAGAATGTAGACAGTGGAGGCTTCGAGTCCCTTTGCCTTGTGGACTGTGGAGAACATGATACCGCGCGCTTCGTCAGAGAACAGCCGCTCGATAGTGTCCAGGATGTCCCCAACTGTGCGGCAGTCATCGTGGTCAGACAGCGCGAGGATTGTGTCGTACTTGTCCTCGAGTGTCTGTAGAGCCTGCTCCCGTCGAGCGCTGGCGAGCTTGGAGTGTTCCTTCTGATAGTACTCTTCCATCATGGAGAGGAACTCGTTGATCTCCACGCCCCTACCGCAGCGAGCCTTCTTGATCAAAGTCTCGATCGACTTCCCGATGTCCCGGCCCTTGACCGTGGCAGTCTTACCAGCACGGATCAGCCGCAGGCACCCTTCGACGAGCGGCGCTGTCGTACGGCACAGCACCATGTCTTCTTCTACTGGGTTGAACTCGTCGGAGTAGATCGTCTCAACAGTTCCCTCGGCAGCATCAGGAGCAGCCTCGATCTGAGGAACGATATGCTTTGCGGCCGCGACGATGTTAGCTCCGCAACGATAGCATATTGATAAGGGAAGCAGCGTGCAATCAAGGTCCGACTCGATCTTCTGCATTGCTGCGGAGTCGGCTCCCCGGAACTGATATATCGCTTGCTTCCTATCTCCACAATAAATTGCCCTTCCGCTCGACTTGAGCGCTCGTTTCGTCAGTTCAATCTGCACAGGACTAAGGTCCTGCGCTTCGTCTACGAGGATGTAATCGTACTGCTCCAGGCTGTAGTTGCCTAGGATCGGGTAAACGAGCTGATCGTCGAAGTCGATGATGTTCTGCTTCTTTAGCGACTCCTTCCAAACTGCGTTGATGTTGTAGAGAAGCTCACCTTCTGTCAGCGCGCTCGGCTGATCAATGTCGTAGGAGTCCATCAGCGCGATCATATCTTGCTGGCTGAAGTCCCACATCATCAAGTGCTTACGGAGTGCTATGATCTTCTTAACTGCAGCGACGGATGAGAAGAACACCGCCCTGTCTTCCTCTGAGTCAGCGCCATTCAAGATGTCGTAGCGGTAGACGTTCGCAGTCTTATCACCGTTGACTTTCACGCGGCCAAGCGATCGACGAACTGCGGCAAAGCCAAACCCGTTCATGGTCTGGACCTTGACGTTCCACTGCTCTTCGAGAGCCTGCTCCAACGGGATCTTGATATGACGGTTGAAGGCTAGGACGAGGACGCTCTTGCTTTCAGGGATGCGGTAGATGCATTCCTTTAGCACAGTGCTCTTGCCCGAGCCTGCGACAGCTTCGACTATGGCGTTGCCGCCGTTCTCCATCTCAACGTAGTCGAAGATATCCTTCTGATAATGCGACCAGTTCATTGTGCTCCTTCAGGAGTAATGAGTGAACTGTTGTGGCGGAGCTGACCGGGATCGAACCGGCGACCTCTGGGTTGACAACCCAGTGCTCTAACCAACTGAGCTACAGCTCCCGAGCGTTGAAGGGCAACGTCGCCCGCTAGAGAACGAGTCAAGACCAAGCCTGTTTTGGCGTCTCATTAATCGAGGTCTGACTCGCGCCCTTACCCTAGCGGGCAAAGCGGCACCCACTTCTTTCTAGAGCGTGGCGTATGCGCTGAACCGCCGCTGGCGCTACGCGGCATATAGCGAGGTAACAGGAACCCCGCTGTGAGGTAGTGTTGCACCTTATTCCTCCTCCTGCTCTATAAGTGGGACATCTTTCCACTCTCCCCATTTCCCTGTTACTACGTTAAGAGATCCTGACGCATTCATGTAGGTTAGAAGCTCTCGATACTGAAGGCGTTGACGGCCCTCATGGATAAGTAGCCATCTAAGCTCGATCATCGCTTTCCTCCTCTGGCAACTGCTGCCCTTGATGAAAGATTGCGAACTCCCACGTGGGAGCTTGGTTCGTGCCTGCGAGGGCAAGCTTGGCTTCCTCCAGTGTGCTGA
>JGI25129J35166_1000852_pt1 | contig 9915 bp, 9 predicted proteins | sample ETNvirnome_2_130_FD_35166 | JGI IMG/M metagenome (IMG submission 35166) | reverse complement strand
CCAGCCTTAAAAAGGTTTCCTATTCCTGGAATCTTTGATAGAGCTTGACCTCCTCCTAAATTAAGAGATCGTGCTCCTTTTATAAGAAATGGTAAAAGTTGTCTAGGATTAGGAACTGCAGCCTGTACGTTGGGGTCGTTAGGATCTCCAAAAATCATATTTAGTACTCTATCTGAAATAGATAGCTCATCTTCTGGGTCAGGTACTATACCTGGTGTACGTGGATCGAATACCATGTTATGCCTCCACTCGGTTGCATTTGAATAGTCTCATTGCCTTACCAATAAGGTTACAAACAGGCTCTCCTAAGAAACTTATGATCTTCCCTGCGATGCTTCCCTTCTTAAGGTAACCTGCACGATATGCCATTTCTGTGGCCCATGCTTTACCTATAGGATATGCCATATAAGTAGCGACTTTAGACACCTTCATTAGTTCTACATATTGAATAGCCCAGATTTGGTACCCTGCTACTACATCAGGATTCATTCCTACTGCATAAGCTAAGTCACCTTGATATGTTACGTCATCGAGTAGGCCTTGTCTGTGGAGTTCACCACATATGACTTTACCTCCGCCCCCGCCTGAGCTAGGTGGCGGTTTAGCAATCTCTGCTCTCTGTAATTCTTCTGCTTCGCGCTGGGCTCTAGTTGATTCGGCTGCTCCTACTTCCGCAAGAATCTGCTGTCTTACACCTGAACGCTCTGCTACACCTTGTGCAACAATGTTCTGCTCTGTGCTTAACTTACCAAATAACTCTTGCTTACGTTGGTCTAGGTTGATAAGCTGACGTCTTAGTTGATCATCTTGTATTTGTCCTTGAAGGCCTTCTAAACGATCTCTTAATGCAGTCTCTTCTGCTCTTCCTCTAGAACGTAAATCTTCCTTAGCTGATGTGCCCCTTTCTCTTAATCCTTCTCTCTGGAGAGTTAAGTCCTCTGCAGCAGATAAGCCACCCAATAGAAGGTCTCTCTCTAAACCTGCTCTAGCTTGTAAAGCTCCGCCTAATGCGTCTCCTACTAAAGCTTGACTAACACCAGACTGTGCTACGTTTCCTGCAGCTCTGATCTGACCTAATTGTCCTTGAAGAGCACGGTTAATCTGCTCACGTCCAGACGAACGCTGAAGCTTAGCTAATTCACTATTTGGATCTGTACGAGCCGCTATGAGTTTATCTAGTTCCGATGTCCCTCGTGTGATCTCTGCTTCTCTACCTTTTACGTCTTCGGCGGATTGAGCTCTCTGACTAATTAATGACTGTTCTCTGTCCCGCTGTAATTGTAAAGATTTACCACTAGGATCTGTGCGCACACGACCTAATGCTTCTTTTCCAAAAAGTTCTTCCCCTCGTCTTTTACCTAATGCCTCGTCCTTTTCCCGCTCTTGTCGTGTCTTGGCAATACGAGTGCCTTCTGTCTCTGTGAGGAGCGCCAACTGTTCTTTCAGGATCAGCTTAGCTTCCTTTGCCTTTTCTTCGGCTGATTTCTCTACCATTGTGTTATGCTCCTAATATTGCTAAAGTTATTGTGACTGCTTCGGCACCGTTATTCTTAAGGTATATATGCTTGGCCGTCCAAGCGGTGGTACCTTTCGTAACTAAGCCGTTCCCGGTCTGTCCCAGAGATATGTAGTATTTAGCTATCTTACCCTCTGGTAGTTGATATTGTATTTGTTTCTCAGCACCTGCCGCAATAACCACGTCTTCTGATATGAAAGACTGGAAGTTGTCGTCAAATGTTAAACGAGTAAGTCCAAAGGAAAGTTCTCTTTTATCTAGATTATAGGAGAATTTCATCGTTTTAAGGTCTCCTTAGTCCATTTCCGAGAGATCGGGCTTCTAGCGCCCACCCCGATAAAAGTACTTGCTCGTTGATTGTATTGTTACTAAATTTTAAACCTAGGGATCTAACCACGTTATTCCCAAGGGCCTCTGTAATCGACCTATCATCAGTAAGTAAAGATGATGTAAAGTTATATAATTCAGTGCTCTTGTTAAAGTCATGATAAACACCAACAGTAATTCCTCCAGTAGGAGTAAACGCCAAATTGGATTCCTTTACAAAAGAGTCTATTGATAATTCTGTGTACATCTTTCTGTCTTTAGGAGATCTTAAGAAATCCCATTGAGGCCAGTATTCCCAGCTAATACCCGATATGGCGGACGAATGATCTACGTAATCAATTTCAGTTTTAGTTAAATTCGTTCTGTGCAATAGATGTGATCCGGCGGCCTCTCTTGAATGGAACCATAATACATCATCACTATTCCCATCATCCCACTCAACGAGTCCTCCGTGAGCGTTTATATTGGACCAAACAAACCATGCATTTCTTTCAATGTCTAATACATATACTCTACTATCTGAGTCGGCGTAGGTGAATCCACCCGCCGTAGTTTCTGAAGGCATATGAAGAACATATTTATTCTCAGCTATCCAAGATGTTGCTACTGCTCTACGGAATGAAGGTCTAAAATCGTTATTCGCGCCGAGTTTAAATACAGGGTCAATTGGTCTAGATACGTTCTCTACCTTATATGTAGAACCTGATCTGGTTATTCTAGCTACACCTTTATTACTAAGGAAATAAATACTGTTGTCTATTGTCGCAATGGTGTGATGTGCCACACAGCCTATATTGTCGGCGAGGATATCGATACGTAGAAAGTCTTCAGCTAGGTTACCTTCACCGATCCATACTCTATCTTCATTAAATATAAATAAGTTTCTATCTAGTACGCCTAGTCCTGTTACTCTACCTCCACCACCTTGAGGTACTTCCTTTGTGTTTAACGCAGGGAAGTTCTCTGGGGAGACGCTATCCGCGAACTCTGAATAGTAAAGCTTAGTAGGATTAGCAGGGTCTCCTGCCATGACTAACTGGTTTCTCCATTGTACTATATATTTGTTGTTAGGAGGAAGACCTTTAGTCTTATTGAATTGTACGAATTCTGCCCCTATATCCGCAGGGATAACTTGGTCGCTATATACTTGAGTTGATGCGAATGGATTATTAGGTAAAGATACGACCAATTTGTAATCTGTTAGGACAGGATCTACACCACCTACAACTTCTGCTCTCCAGATCTTAACTTTAAGTTGGTTAGAGACAGGTGCATTATCTGTTACGCCAACAGTAACNGTGCTAGAAAGAGTAGCNGTACTAGAAGTAACCGCCAATACTTCTTTAGTAATATAAGNAGATGTTTCAGTGTCGTAGAAATAAGCTTTATCGCCGACTTTAAGTGTGTGGGCGCCNCCCGCAGCGTCATCAAGATTAATACGCTCTTGGTTAGTNGCCACATTAGTAGAAGTATGAGTACTTGTTGCCAATCCTGCATTTGTGTTATATCCTTCACTAGCTAAGATATTAGTAGCTGTAACGTCAATAGCGTAAGGCCCGGCGGAGTTATCTATGTCGGCCGAGTCGCTAGAAACTTCCCCTTCAACCACATTAGATATTGCGTCTGTTTGTTCATAACTAACTCGGTAGTTCCATATCCCTGTAAAGGTCGCACCCACACCAGTACCAGTATCAACTGCTCCTGTAGGGTCTGCTCCTTGTTTAACTCCAGCTCTGTAGAGGTTCTGTCCATCATATTTAATCATTGTATCATAACCATCTACAATATAAAGAGCTCCATTAATTGAAACGGAATCAGGGTTTTCAAAGTCATCTAATGAGATACGCTCCGCTACTTTAGGTAATGGGGTGGTCATGGGTGAGTTTATGGCTGCCCAATATCCTCCTCCTATTTCTAATTCAATAGAAGAAGTAAAAGCGGCGGCATTTTTGTAATCTAAAAAGGCAGCAGGGATTGCGCCTGACCCCGTAGCCACAGTGGAACTGAAGTCTGAGACTGCGTCTATTAAGACCTTAAGCGCATCAAGATCCACAGGAGATACTTCTGTACCTGTTCCCAGGTTACTAGTCAACACTGTAACTCCGTTATCAACGAGAGTTAAAGTAACATCTGTAGTAGAGGTCGCTTTGATCGTGACAGAGGCAGCGTTGGATCCCGAATAAGTTATTCCAAAATTAAAAGTTGTCCATTTCTTAGGAACGTCGTCTAGTCCTACTAGATCAAATGATATGTCACCAAAACCAAGAGTGGTAGGTGAGCCAAAAGGTTCTACACCAAACGCAAAATCACCGAAACCTTGCACACCAACAGCGGCCGTTTCAGTTCTTTTTTCATATACGACTAAACCATATCCTACATCGCTAGTCGCACGCAGCTGGTAGCCTTCCCTTTTGACAAGGTCAAATGAAGGGGAAAGTCTCCAATTGAGACCGTCTCTGGCGTTCTGTACATTTTTAAGTGTTTCAGGTAATCTTAGATCTATTCCGCCAGGAGCATATGTGATCGGTATCTGATATCCGCGTGCCATTATTTCTCCTTCTTATTAAATAAATCTATCTATGTCTAGTTCTGGTATACTTTTAATGTCGCTACTCCATTCGGCGAACATGGATTCTAATCTGAATTGTAAAGCTATAAGTTTACGCTCTGATGCATTAATCATTGGGTCACCATTAAGATCATATATATTTCGTTTAACATATTCAATTACGAAAGGTTCTACTGATCTAGGAAATGGGAGATGTGTACTCGCATTAGAGCCTATAACTACATAATCATTTACAGCTACGACTTCAGAAGAAGACGAAGTGAAAGTTCCTAATGTTATAACTCCAGTACCAGTATCATAAGCCGTAACCGGTATGTCTTGCATTTGTATATTACCATCTTTATCTACTACTGAGATGTAAGTTCCTACTAAATCAGAATCAGACAATGCTGCAGTAGCTAAGCCATTGGCTGCTATTGTAATACTCGTTGGATCGTTCCCATCATCTACTGCAGAGACTTTGCCTCTACGTACGTCTACTGTGGGTAATTGGTGCTCATAAGTGACGCGAAGTCCGCTGGTTAGGGCCGATGCGCGTATAGGGCTTAACAGAATTTCATTTTTGCGGTGTACGTAACTTAAGGGATCTCCAGAGCTTCTGGTGTCTCTCTCATGTTCTGATATCTTTTTTAGTTTGCGGTAGTCATTACTTCCTGATCCATACTTGAATTCTACGTTTAAAACGTTGACTCCTAAGAATGCATCTGTAGAGATAGTGACAGCTTCAGTATCGGCAGCAATATTTAATAATGCTTCCTTAATGTGAGCTTGAGTTCCATTATCATATAAAATGCCGTGAACTACTTCCAGTGCCTCATTTAGTAAATCAACAATCGTTTGAGTTTGAAGACCACGCTGAGCAGTAGAAGTAGGAGAATCTGTATAAGAATTTGTATGGGTGAGGCGTCTAATGCTCTCTACCATTTTGTCTACTCTTTGTGACATTTGTTATCTCCCTAATATTGACTGTCTAAAACCACTAACGATATTACCGAAAGCTTGCTGCTGGGCTTCGTTCGCTTCTCTTTCTGCCTTAATTCTATTTTGCTCTGAGTTTGCTCTTATCTGGTCGGCCGTCTGTAACCGCTGACTAGCTATGTTAAGTAGATTACCTTGATGTTGAGCCGCTAACTGAGCGTCCAGTTGTTTAGCTTGGGCGCTAGCTTGTTGTTTTCCTTGAAGTACTCCAAGTCCACCTTGCAGTCCACCGAGTCCTAGCTGCTGTCCGAAGGATAATCCTCCACTGGCTGCTGCGCCTTCTGCCGCTGCTGCACCTCCGGCCGCTGTCGATGCTCCCGCACCTGCTGCTCCTGCCGCGCCTGCTCCACCGGCTGCCGCTCCGCCTGCCGCACCTACTCCCAATAGGGAACCACCGCCGAAACCTAAGGTCCCTCCGGCTAATGCGCCTTTAAGTAATCCGCCTTTTCCGCCTTTCGCTGCGCCTAAACCGCCGCCTAAAGCTGCTCCTATTAGAGCTAATGTAAATGGGTCCATTGTTTAATTCCTTATCTGTATTTTAATTTTTGTTATTACTCTGCTATTTTATAAGTAATGTTAAAATGCAAGTCATCAGTGAGGTCTACGTCTTCATTATCAAATGAGCTTGACTCTCCTTCAAACCACCACTTACCGATCTTATTAGCAGCGGTCGCTCCTGAAACTCCATGGAAACTTCTCTTACTGACTCCATCCGTCCATAACGCAGAAAAATACATCTGAGGATGGGTAGCGGCGTCCTGTTGGAGAGGGATAGTCACTTCTAGAGATCCTGTACCTACTCCCGCTACACTAGTGTTATCATGGAAGGCAACGAAGTTACATTTTTGAGTAAAAGGATCGAGAGTATAAGTTACTGTACTAGTAGTAAAACCAGGAGCTGTACCTCCGTTATCAGTGAAGTACTTTCCTGAAGCTGCACCATATTGCCCGGCGGACATCGTGAAGATTCGCTTCTGCTGGAACTGTCCTATACCATCTTGAACATCGAGGGCTTGAACTGTCCAGTCATCTGAAGCCGACATAACCATCCTAAAGGACCCTATCATAACACATGCATTAGTGTCATATAAAGTTTCGTCGATGTTATCTAGTGACCAAAATGATATCTGAGTATCTGCGACTGCGTCATCCGGTGCACCTATAGCGGCGGTAGCGGGAGAGGTAGTCTTACCCGGTACTCTACTAATCATGAATGCAATGGAGGCTTCGTCATCGCTAGTAACAGCGTAAAGATAAAAAGGGATTGCATCTGCATGTGCAATGCTTGTTGTTAGTCCAAATAGATTACCTATGATCTCTGAGGATCCTGCATCATCTATAAAGTTCTGGTTAGCGGTTACCTCGTACGTCTTTAGTTGTCCTGGGGAAGAGTTATCCTGCATGGCAATCCACGCGGGATTTGTTGCACTCAGAGCAGTACTGTCTGCTCCTGCTATCGTAAGAGTTCCGCCTGATAGCGTTATTCCTAGATTTTCAACTAGGCCTCCTGGTACACCAACTCTATAACGAGTCCTGGCGGCCTTGGTGACGTCTCCCGAAGTGACCAAGAAATCATTCTCGTCGAAGGATGCTACACCTTTCGCACTGTCTGAAGCATCGTCTAGGCTTAATTTAGATTGTACGATAGCTGCAGACGAATTAACATCCGCGTTTACTATAGTACCGTCGGTAATCATACCGGAGTCTACAGTACCATCGGCAGGTAGTTTTTTGTGGCTTTCGCTCATAATTTAATTTTCCTTATTTATGTAGTTTTTTGTGGCTTTCGCTCATAATTTAATTTTCCTTATTTATTCTGATTTTATTGAGTAATGTAGGACTCCCCAGATATCTCTCTGCCCGTTCGTGAAGTCTCCCCACTCTACAAATGTTGAAGCTGCATCTCCGTCCGCTGCAAAACCTATCCCTCCAGAAGAACCGTTTCCAATCATAGCTAACGTTGAGGTAAGTGAACCTCCTGCTCTAGTTATCATAAGCATTCCTGAATCTGATGATACTCCTGATACTAAATCCGTACCTTGTACCGATGCACCTAAAGGCTGACAAACTAGAGCAGGTACAGCTCCTGAGCCGTCTGTCCCTCCGTCATTTCTTAACGATATTCCATAACGACAAAAGCCATCCTTAGTAACTTGATATCTACATTTTGAGATTTGAAATACAGGTGAAGTTCCTCCATTAGCAATAGTATGTGCTCCAGAATCTGCGCCCTTCTGTCCTTGAGGCATTATGAACGCTAAGCCTTCTTGAAAGCGTCCAATACCGTCATTAGAATTTAAAGCTTGTACTGTCCAATCGTCACTAGCGCTCATGCGCATTCTAAAACTTCCTATACATATGCAGGGATTCCCATCATATAATGTCTCATCTATATTATCAAAACTAAAAAAACTATATTGTTCATCCGCTACTGAATCATCTGGTGCACCAATCTCCGCTGTGACAGGGGCCGTAGTTCTATGAGGTATTCTACTACACATAAAAGCTACTGTACTTTCTGCATCATTTAATACTGCATAGATATAGAAAGGGCAATCATAGTCCCATGCTACACCTGTGGTGGCTCCGAATAGATTATTAATAATTTCACTAGATCCTGTATCATCGATAAAACCTTGATCTGCTACAACCTTAATTGTTACACTCAATCCTGCAGTTTTACTAGGAAGACATAAGAACCCTGGATTTGTTGCAGACAATGCTGCCTTGGCTCCGGATACACTGAATATATTACTACTATAAGTTACTCCTAGATTAGTCACTTGTCCTACTACTAAATTCTCAGATATTATACTCCCTGTACCTTTTGCTTGGAATATACCATCTATATTAGTGTCATCTCCTAAGGTCTCGAGGACAGGAGCGTTACCTGTAGCAGCGTTAGCTAAACCTAGGTGATTCACAGCGGAACCCGTGGCTGTAAAGGCCATGAGCTCATTACCGCTTGTATCCTTGAGGATCGCACATCTAAAGTTAACTATATTATCAAAATTGTCAGTGATATCCTGAATAAGAGTTTCCCAGGTGGCATACCAACCTTCAACTCCCTCAGCGGGATATGTAATGGAGTGGTTCTCCGTGGTTGTTGTTGATGGCATCTAAGCTCTCCTTACTCTATAATGGTTATATCTAGTTCACCTGATGTAGGAGCAGAACTATCTGCTTTTACCCAAAGATAAAATTCGTCTGTAGCGTCAAATGCGTTACTAGCGCCCATGTGCTTATTATTTGATTTTAAGTCAAATGAAGCATCGGCGTTAGCTCTAACTGAAGTGTGCGCAAATGTTGGGATACTGTCTAATTCTGCTATAAGTACTTTAGCGTCTAAAGAACTGTCTATCCTACAGATAACTGCTCTATTAAGAACTACGGGTCGTATAATTGTAAATGTCTCAGTCGCCGATGGGGCGCCTGTCATAGCTGATATTAAGGTAATTGTGTTAGCTGTAACTGAACTTACTTCTGTAGCTTCACCGTCCTCCCCGCCGGATGTCATTACGATGACGTCTCCTGCGACTGCCGAGTGGGCTGTAGCGTTGATGATTGTATCTGTAGTGCCCGCTTCTGCAGCGTCTGTTCCTACTTCCCAACCAGCTTTATGCCAATTATCTCCAATAGATGAGAAATTAAGGTCTATGAGCCTATGTGGCTTCCACCTTCTAGTAAAATTGTCTTGTGCCATTTTGTCCTCCTTTATACACCGCAAGCTAAGAATGGCTTCTTATAAGCTCCGCAATATGAGTTTGTCCTTACAGACGGTTAAATATGTCCTAATATATGAACGAATTAGGGGTCGTTTTTGTTCTACTTTTTAAGCCATGTTTCTTTAAATTGTAAATAAAGCGCCCACCGTCAACCCGCTCCGCCGTCTACCTTAAAAGGCAGGGAAGAGCCCACATTCAAATCGTATTAGTAATCATATTCCGCACCACAGAGGTCTAGTCCTTGCGGAACCCTCACCATTCGCTAGATTAAGGTTACACCACCCGCTACTAATACTATAGGATTTTAAGTCCTATTAGCTTATCTACTGTTGTACTCGCTGCTGCTATCCCAACCGAGAACCATGAAATGGAAATCAACGTCGTCTTCAGCCGTAGAACCGTCATCGACCGCGAAGGTCTCAAAAACGATCACGCTGGTAGTGACAGATTTAATCTCAATATGTGTATCAGTTGTTATTGGAGTTGCTACTACAACAGGAACTCTTTTGAAAGTGATGTCCAGAGTAACGGTTACTTCGTTAGAAGTTCCGCCTGAACCTTTCTTGATTTGCATATCGTGTTCACCTTCTAGTAAACCTGTCTTTGCTGTAGTAGTGGTAACTACCGAGCCGTCGACACGTCCACCAAGCAATACTGCTTTTGGTTGTGAACCTTTAATGCTTCTTCTTATAGCCATTATTGGCCTCCTCTATTATTTGATGGGGTTAGGGCCCCTAATTGTTGTAAAAAGGTGGGCAGTTTTTATAGCTTACCCAGGCTGTTTCTTAGCTTGTCGCTAG
>JGI25129J35166_1000845_pt1 | contig 9951 bp, 8 predicted proteins | sample ETNvirnome_2_130_FD_35166 | JGI IMG/M metagenome (IMG submission 35166) | reverse complement strand
GGCTACAAACACCGTGGTTAACGTAAGATGAAGTAACATAACACCAAAATCTAAACGTGCTAATTGCGGGTGTTTAATTAATTGTTTTATGTCATCTAAGGTGGCAAGCGTGTCGCCTTTGGGTGCCTTGTTTACAGCATTCGGAACCAAAAACAAGACAATAAAAATACCTAAAATGGCCAACCCAGCTGTTAGCCAAAAAACGCCAGCAACACCCCAAGATGCCGCAACTATTGGCCCTAGTAGCATCGCAACAGCAAAGCTCATACCAATACACATACCAATAACAGCCATCACCTTTGGACGCTGCTCATCTCGGCTTAAATCTGAAGCCAAAGCAAGTAACGCACTGGCAATCGCGCCCATACCTTGTAATGCACGGCCAAACGTCACCATTTGTACCGACTCGGCGGTGGCAGCAATAACGGAACCAAGCGCAAACACGCACAGGCCTCCAATAATCACTTTTTTACGGCCTATTTTATCCGACAACCACCCCATTGGAATTTGTAACACGGCTTGCGTTAAACCATACGCACCGATTGCAAAACCAATCCATAGCGGCGAAAAACCTTCCAATTGCTGACCATAAATAGCCAGAACTGGCATCAACATAAATAGGCCAAGCATACGGAACGCAAACACGCTCGCTAACGAAACGGCAGCGCGTTTTTCTCGGGAGTTGAGTGAAGATGCTGTCATGAATTACTGAATCTTGCTGTCTATTAAAATGTAAGCGTGGATTCTACCACAAGCGAAAAATAAATAATCACCTGTAAGTGAGGATTTTTTCTTTGATCAAGGATTAATCTTGTCGCGTATTGTGAGATACTGAAATAATCACTTGGTAATAAAACGAGATAGCATGGAAAACATTGAAGTCCGAGGCGCCCGTACGCACAATTTAAAAGACATCAGCCTAACCATTCCCCGTGATAAGCTGATAGTTATCACTGGCCTATCTGGTTCAGGGAAATCGTCTTTAGCGTTTGATACATTGTATGCAGAAGGGCAACGTCGTTATGTAGAATCACTCTCAGCCTATGCAAGACAATTTTTATCGTTAATGGAAAAGCCTGATGTTGATCATATCGAAGGTCTTTCACCGGCTATCTCTATTGAACAAAAATCAACCTCGCACAATCCACGTTCGACGGTTGGCACAATCACCGAGATATACGATTACCTGCGTTTACTCTTTGCCCGTGTTGGTGAACCTCGCTGCCCTACCCACGACCTACCACTGGCAGCACAAACAATTAGCCAAATGGTCGACACGGTTTTAGCTCTGCCAGAGGGCAGTAAACTTATGCTACTCGCCCCCGTGGTTAAAGACCGTAAAGGTGAGCATGTAAAGCTACTTGAGCAACTAGCAAGTCAAGGTTTCATTCGTGCCCGTATAGATGGTGAGGTATGTGACTTATCAGATCCTCCCACGTTAGAGCTGCATAAAAAGCACACGATAGAAGTGGTTGTCGATCGTTTTAAAGTGAAAGATGGTCAGCAGCAGCGCTTAGCCGAGTCATTCGAAACAGCCCTTGATCTTTCAAGTGGTGTTGCGCACGTCGCTGCAATGGATGACTCACTTAGCGAAGACATGCTTTTTTCAGCAAACTTTGCNTGTCCAACATGTGGCTACGCTATGAGCGAGCTTGAGCCTCGCCTTTTCTCGTTTAATAATCCTGCTGGTGCATGTCAAAGCTGTGATGGTTTAGGGGTTCGCCAGTACTTTGATCCCAATCGTGTGGTGCAAAACCCAGAGCTAAGTTTATCGGGCGGTGCGATTAAGGGCTGGGACAAACGCAGCTTTTATTATTTTCAGATGCTGCAAGCAGTGGCTGAACACTATGGCTTTGATCTAGAAGCCCCGTTTCAAGAATTAAGTAAAGATGCCCAAAAAGTCATTCTTGAAGGATCGGGTAAAACCAAAATCGCCTTTAATTATCGAAATGACCGCGGCGACCTTATTACTCGTAATCACGAGTTTGAAGGTGTATTAAATAATATGAACCGCCGCTACCGCGAAACCGAGTCAAACTCAGTTCGCGAAGAGCTGGCAAAATATCAAACCAGCCAAGCATGTCCAAGCTGTCATGGTTCTCGTTTACGCCAAGAGGCTCGTCACGTATTCATAGGTCAAACTAATTTGCCAGCCATCACCACCATGAGTATTGGTGAAAGTATGGCATTTTTTGAAGGCCTAGCGCTTACAGGTCAGCGTGCTCAGATTGCCGATAAAATCTTAAAAGAGATCCGTGATCGCTTATCGTTTTTAATAAATGTTGGCTTAAACTACTTATCACTTGAGCGCAGTGCAGACACGCTATCGGGCGGTGAAGCGCAGCGTATTCGCTTGGCAAGCCAAATTGGTGCTGGGCTTGTTGGTGTTATGTATGTACTGGATGAACCGTCAATTGGTTTACACCAACGCGACAACGACCGCTTGCTAAAAACCCTTATTCACCTTCGCGATTTAGGGAATACCGTGATAGTGGTTGAACACGATGAAGATGCAATTCGCGCTGCAGATCACATTATCGATATTGGTCCAGGTGCCGGTGTTCATGGTGGTCATGTTATCGCACAAGGTACGCATGACGATATTTTAGCGAGCAAAGACTCTATCACCGGGCAATACTTATCGGGTGTGAAAAAAATTGAAGTACCAACCACTCGTCATCCAACGAACGACAAATGGCTTGAGCTATTCGGCGCAACGGGTAATAACCTAAAGAATGTTGATTTAAAAATTCCATTCGGTTTGATGACCTGTATCACTGGTGTTTCAGGCTCTGGTAAGTCAACGCTTATCAACGACACCTTATTTAAACTCGCTCACACTGAACTTAATGGTGCAACGACCGCAGAGGCCGCACCGTATAAATCGATTAGTGGTCTTGAACACTTTGATAAAGTAATTGATATTGACCAAAGCCCGATTGGCCGTACGCCACGTTCAAACCCTGCCACATACACCGGTATTTTTACTGGTATTCGTGAACTGTTTGCTGGCACCCAAGAAGCCCGCTCACGAGGTTATAAAGTCGGTCGCTTTAGCTTTAACGTGAAAGGCGGTCGTTGTGAAGCGTGTCAAGGTGATGGCGTAATCAAAGTAGAAATGCACTTTTTACCAGACGTGTATGTGCCGTGTGATGTATGTAAAGGCCAGCGCTACAACCGTGAAACACTTGAAGTACAGTACAAAGGTAAAAATATTCACCAAGTATTAGAAATGACCGTGGAAGACGCGCGCGAGTATTTTGATAAAATTCCCGCGATTGCCCGCAAGCTACAAACCCTAATGGATGTTGGCTTGTCTTATATCCGTTTAGGGCAAGCAGCGACAACCTTATCGGGTGGTGAAGCACAGCGTGTAAAACTGGCACGAGAGCTATCAAAACGCGACACGGGTAAAACACTCTATATACTTGATGAACCTACAACAGGTTTACACTTTGCTGATATTCAGCAATTATTAGTGGTGCTTCACCGTTTACGCGACCATGGCAATACCATTGTAGTGATTGAACACAATCTTGATGTGATCAAAACTGCTGACTGGATTGTCGATTTAGGCCCTGAAGGGGGCTCTGGCGGCGGTGAAATTTTAATTTCGGGTACGCCTGAAGAAGTGGCCGATTGCGAACGTTCACACACAGGCAGATACTTAAAACCACTACTATAAAAAAGGACGTTGGGTGCGTAGGTATTTAAAAATAGCGAAGTGGCGCGCTAATAAACAGTTTCAACAACAGCAGCGNAGCTGGCAACCTCATAAAACAAGGTTGGTTGAACGTATACAAGCCATTTGGTTTAACTTAAGTACCGCACAAAAGCTCTACCTTTTAGCATTAAGCAGCCTGATTGTTCTGCAATCAGGCTGGCTCAGTGCCACCATCACTATCATTGCCCTCGTTATTGAATTTTGGCCTAAGTTTAATCAGCTGTGGCACTCTTTAGCGGGCAAAGCACTCATCTTAATTTTCTATGCCAGTATCGCNAACTTTGTATTAGCTGGGGCCAGTGGCATTGTTAANGACGTTACCCATGTGTCGGCCAACCACTTTAACTATACCCATAACTTTGCCACCTTACTGTATTTGCCCCCTTGGGCAATGGGGATCACATTAGGTACCCTGCTGTTGTTTCAACTTTTTTTACCCTTCTATATNTTCATTTTATTATTAATAAAACCGTTTGGCTCAGAGCGNATAAAATTTATTAGTCAAAGTTATTCACCATTATTAACGGCTATAGTGCGCTTTATATTAGCGTCAGTGGTCTTTATTAATCTGACTTCGTTCATTAATGACAAGCCACCTGAAGAGGTGCTTGATAATATTCTTACAAGCTTTGTTGATGGCCAAGCGATAGCAAAAGAGTCACCCACTGAGCAACAAAAAGCCGTTGAAGAACTCAGTGAAAAAATAGAACAACACCTTCCAAAGAGCAGCGCAGAAACGCCCCCATCTAAGCGCAATGTTGAGATAGACAGTGAGGGTGAGAGTGATGGTGAGAGTGAAACCGTTGAAAACTTACGTCAATTTTTAAATACCAAGGGCTACTTTGAGCGCAGCAAACGTCTCATTGCCATGTTTGCTTTTAGCTTTGAGGCTGATAGTTACTCTCGTTGCTTAAAAGATGAGACGAGTAAAGCTGTGGAATTGAATGATTATGAGATTGTTCAAATTACCCCCGATCACAATGCGCCGTATGGCTATCGCTTTTCGGTGATCGCTTGTGATTCGCCTGGCGTTACGCCCGTTAAAAAATAGCGGCTCAAACACGCTACTCACTTAGCTTACTGCGCTTTTTTAAACCAATGAAAGAAAGCGCAGTAAAAGCAAAGCCTACTAAGCAATAAAAAACACTAAAAAGTACTGATTAAAAGCTTATTTCCTTTCATAAGATTTAAATATAACCAACTGATAAATAAAAGATATCAATTAAAAAACCTTATCAAACAAATTGCTCATATCTTGATAAGCGACATTCCCCCTCTAAGGCCGTTATTGTAGCGCTATCAACAGGTCACCAACCTTTATACCTGAAGATATACCCAACCAGCTTTGATGAAAATTGAGTCATATTTTAAATGTGATGAGGAACGTAGAATGGAAAAAACAGATAAATATGCTGTGTCACTCATTTGCCTATTTAGCGCCTTAATGGCATTGAGTTTCTGTTAGACGCTTAGATATAAAAATACCGCTTATAAGCGGTATTTTTATATCTTTAAANGCCNTTGTTATATGACTACGGGCGAGGAATAAAACCCACCGCGTCGTACACTGCTTTTAATGTTTTTTCAGCACGAATACTCGCTTTCTCAGCGCCAGACTTCATGATGCTATTAAGTAACGCTTGATCATCACGAATTTCATGAAAACGCGCTTGGATAGGCTCAATCATGCTAACCACGGCTGCTGCTGTATCTTTTTTCAGGTGACCATACATTTTATCTTCGTACTCAGGCACTAAGTCTTCGATAGAACGTTTAGTGGCAACTGATAACAAGGTAAGTAAATTAGATACGCCTGGCTTTTCTTCACGGTCGAAGTAAATACGTGCTTGCTCGTCTGAATCAGTAACGGCTTTTTTCAGTTTCTTTTCAATCTTCTTCGGTTCATCTAACAACATGATGTAGCCGTTTGGATTTTCATCTGACTTAGACATTTTCTTTAGTGGGTCTTGCAAGCTCATTACACGTGCACCAAATTCAGGAATGTATGGCTCAGGAAGCTTAAATACGTCTCCGTACAGGTTATTAAAACGCGTCGCAATATCACGAGTAAGCTCTAAATGCTGCTTTTGGTCTTCGCCTACTGGCACTTGATCTGCTTGATACAACAAAATATCAGCGGCTTGTAATACAGGGTATGAAAATAAGCCCACGTTTACGTTATTAGCATGCTTTGATGACTTGTCTTTAAATTGCGTCATACGGTTAAGCTCACCCATTTGCGCATAGCAGTTTAAAACCCAACTAAGCTGAGCATGCTCTGGCACTTGAGATTGAACAAATAACGCAGATTTTTCAGGGTCGATACCACACGCCGCATACAATGCAATACCATCTAAAACACGTGAGCGCAGCTGCTCAGGATCTTGACGTACAGTAATGGCATGTAAATCAACCAGCATAAAGAAACTTTCGTGGTCTTCCTGTAGCTTAAGCCACTGGTTAATAGCGCCAACATAGTTGCCTATTGTCATACCACCGGTTGGCTGAATGCCACTTAACACTACTGGTTTACTCATGATGTTCCTTTATTTTACTAAACTAATAAGACTAAATTTAAAATGCACTTACCTTTGCGTAAGAACAGGTATTATATCTAAGAAATTATCACAGAGGTACTCTGGATTGAAATCAGCAAGGTTTTCACCTTGGTTATAACCATAACCGAGCGCGATAACATCAACATTAGCAGCTTTAGCTGCTAATACATCGCTTTTAGAGTCACCGATCATAATGGCTTTTTCTGGGCTTACATTAAGTTGTCTGCAAGCAAATTGTAACGGTTCAGCTGATGGTTTTTTTGTCATATCATCGCCGCAAACAATAAACTGAAAATGATGAGTAAGTGCCAATTTATCAAGTAGTTTTTCAGTAAAGCGGCGTGCTTTGTTGGTTATGATGACTTTGGGTATGCTTGCCAGCGCTGCAAGACCTGTCTCAACGTGCTGATAAAGCGCGCTATAATCACCAACAACCTCATCATAATGCTGATAAAAAAGAGTGATAGCTTGCTGTGCCAACGCATCATCTAAATGCTCGCTTATTTGCATATCACCGCTCAAGCCTCGCTTAACAAGCGTTTCTATGCCATTACCAACCCAACCTTCCACTAATTTTTGTGTGACCACTGGGAACGCTAAATCTGTTAGCGTTAAATTCATGGCAATATACAAATCATAAACACTGTCGACTAATGTGCCGTCGAGGTCAAAAAAGGCAGCATCGTATCTCATGAATTAACGTTTCCTAGCTCTGCACGCATTTTATCGATCACCTCTTTGTAATCAGGTTGGTTGAAAATAGCAGAACCGGCAACAAACATATCGGCTCCTGCCTCAGCGATTTCTGCAATGTTATCCACATTAACACCGCCATCCACTTCAAGGCGAATATTTCGACCTGATTGTTCAATAATTTTACGCGCTTGACGTAACTTGTCTAAGGTATGTGGAATAAAGCTTTGACCACCAAAACCGGGGTTTACCGACATCAATAAGATCACATCAACTTTGTCGAGAACATGCTCAAGGTAGCTCAGGCTGGTTGCAGGATTAAACACCAATCCCGCTTGGCAACCACAATCTTTAATTAGCTGTAAGGTGCGGTCAATATGTTCACTGGCTTCTGGGTGAAAACTAATAATTGATGCCCCAGCTTCAGCAAAATCAGGAATTAAGCGGTCAACCGGCTTCACCATTAAATGCACATCTATCGGTGCGGTAACACCGTAGTCACGTAATGCTTTGCAAATCATGGGGCCAAAGGTCAGGTTTGGCACATAGTGGTTATCCATTACATCAAAATGTACAACATCAGCACCACTGGTTAAGACGCGATCGACATCTTCGCCTAAACGCGCAAAGTCGGCCGATAAAATAGACGGGGCAATTAAATACTTTTGTAATGTTTCCAGCATGAGAGATCCCTTAAAATTTGCTACAGCAATGAAAGTGCGCTTAATGTAACCCAATCGTTAGCTGATTTAAACACCGGCACGAAAGCGCAGCGCCCGACAAAATAATAGAGTCAGCCTTTTAGACTATTGAATCTAGGTAAAAAGAACGACCCCATTGCGTATAACCTCTTTTTTAATAACAACTAAAAACAAACAAAAATCAAACATTTCATTTACTTCAAGCTGCTAATTTTACTAAAAAATCATCTAATTCAGCATTAATTAAGTTTGTTATTTGAACAACTTTTATGTATGCTTATCTAAATAACACAAACAAAGGTTATTACAATGCGTGCTTTTAAAACTGGGATCTTAATCGCGTCCGCACTTTCAGTTACTGCTTTTGTATCACTTTCTTCAAATGATGAAGATACATTTCTAGCAGCCACATCAGACTGTCAATGCAATACGATTACTGTATCGTCTTCGACTAATCAATGTATTCAAACTAATAAAGAAACGGGTTGGTTTTCGTGGATAACGGGCGATAGCCGTAGTGCTCAATTTCATTACTTAGATTTACTTGAACTGTTAACTAGCAGCGAAGAATCAAATAAAGTTAGCGGTTTAGGCTCGACGTTCTAAATCGCATGAAAAAATTCTTTAGTGCATTACAAAGTGTCGTTGCGGCATTTTTTGGTGTTCAATCAGAAGACAAACGTCAAGCTGATTTCAAAGAGCATTCACTCAGCTCCCTCGCTGTGATTGCCCTCATCTTATTTATTCTTTTCGTCGCTGCTATCTATTTCACCGTGTCTTTGGTGCTAAATACATAGCCATTAACTCATTGACTTTATTGCGTGAACCGCCTTTAGGGCTGATTGTTCGCTTAACTTGAATCTCGTCTAATGATGCTTGGCTGTAAATTTTACGCGTCCAGACCGTATCATGATTCGAGATAAGCACTGGGGTATTGTTTTCAAAAGCAGCTTGCTCGGCTAAATTTGCTAGGTTTGCTTGATCATCTAAGTTAAACCCCCCTTTAGCATATGACGTAAAAGACGCAGTTTTACTGAGCGGCACATACGGTGGGTCACAGTACACAACAGCGTTTTCAGGAATAAGCTTAAAGACTTCGTCATAGCCTAGGCAGGTAAACGTAGCTTGCTGTGCTTTCTCAGCAAAAAAGCTCATTTCTTTTTCAGGGAAATAGGGACGTTTATATTTTCCAAAGGGGACGTTAAAAATCCCCTTCAAGTTATAACGGCATAGACCATTATAACCATGACGATTCATGTATAAGAATAAAATAGCACGCTCATACACATCGCTACTTTGATTAAACTGCACACGATATTCATAGTAAGCTTCTGGGTGGTTGTTTAATTCAACAAACAACTTTTTAGCGTCGCTAATAAACTCATCTGGCGAGCGCTTTAACTCAGTGTATAAATTGATGAGATCTGCATTGATATCATTCAAAATATAATGCTTAAAATCAGTATTTAAAAACACTGAACCCGCACCAACAAAAGGCTCAACTAAGGTGTCTGCATTCATACTCGCTTGTTTTAAACGGGCGTGAATGTCCTCAACTAGGCTGTATTTTCCGCCTGCCCATTTAAGGAAGGCCCTGGTCTTTTGCTGCATCTGCTCTTAACTTCAATTCAGTGTTGCGCGATTTTACACTAATCAGTTTTAATTTACTGATCTAGTGAAGCGATTTCTTGTTTAATTTTACTTATTTTTTTATAAAAAGGCTGATTTTTACGCACATTTTCAGAAAGTGATAAGGCTGCTTTCTTAGCATCACTTAAGGTCGAAAAACTGCCATAAGTGACAATCCACCATGGCTTGCCACTGCGCATGCTTTTATAAGTATTCACTTGCCCTTGTAAGGTATTTTCAGCGATAAATTTCTCGCTGATCTGTGGGTTCGTGACAGCCAATAGCTGAATAACAAAATTATTGTCTGGCTGTGCTAAATACCAAGCATTACCGCTAAGTCGTGGCGGTTTGTCATTCACAGGCTCTTCTATGAATGAATCAATGTTATCAGTATTTTTCGCATCAGATGTAAGCGCAGCGGCAATTTCATCACTGCTTGGCTTTTCTATTGGTTGTGATGGTTGCTCAATCGTTTTATCTGGCGCGAGGCTATCAACAATTGCAGCAACATTATTTTCATGCTTTTCAGCGGGTTGCTTAATAACCTCTGCNGTTTCAACTGTTGGCGATGGCAGCTCNGGTGCTCGTTCTGGTTCTGGCTGCTCACCGGCGTTAAGTTCGGTGTCTCTTTGCGAGTTAACAACAG
>JGI25129J35166_1000839_pt1 | contig 9981 bp, 9 predicted proteins | sample ETNvirnome_2_130_FD_35166 | JGI IMG/M metagenome (IMG submission 35166) | reverse complement strand
GACAAGCGCACCAGCACTGTTAAGCGCCAAAAGAACATAAACCTCGCGGGATCCCTGCAGTAACAAAAGCTGCTTTGCTAAGACTACCGTCTCTAATAATAACTGTTTCATGTTTTATTCCTCTATACCGACATTGCAAGCGCCAACAATAAATAGTTGTCTGGAGTTATAAGGGTCGCATTTTTCAGGCATTTCTGAAATTGTTCCTTGTTCATTGAGCCAACATCTTCGTTATCGCCTATATCAACCTTCCAAACTTCAATATCAAAATCTAGTAAAGTCTTGATAATCTCCAACTCTTTCTTCTTGGCGTCTGGATCCAAAGCAACATATACACCAGCATCCTCTTTAATAATTTTACGAAGCAAAACAGAGTGTGCATTTAAAGTAGAACCGAGGATAGGGACCGCATTGCGCCCAGCAATAATCGCATCAAAAATGCCTTCGACCAAAATAATATCCGAAGTCCAATCAACAAACAAATCGTTAAATATAATGTTTTTACTTGCTGGAGGGTTCTTGTATTTTGGATACTGGACCTTATCATAAGATCTGGAAATGAAATAGTTCAGATCACCTTCGTCATCAAATGACGGAATAATGATTCTAGCCTCATATTCTCCTCCGCTGCAATAGCCCATCTTCCACCAGACTATATCTTGCTTGCTGATGCCTCTCTTGCGCAGGTAATTGCGTGCAGCGAAGCCGGTAGGTGGCACCTCCTTATTTGCCAAGGAGACAAACCCTTCGGGCATCTCAAGTATTTGTTTTTCTTCTATTTTTTCGACAAACAAATCTTCGAGTTTATCAAAATTAATCTCAGATGTAAGCTCACGCCACTGGGATTTGTGATGGTGGGTCCCAAAGCGCCGGACAACTCGATACAAGTTCTTGCCGCGCGTGTCGCAGACCCAGCACTTATAATAACCTTTATCTAGATTTACAGAAAACTTACGTTTATGATGATCACAATAGGGGCACTTAAAAAGAAATTCATTGTTGGCCCGATAGGCGTTCCCCAACACACTAGTGAGTATCTTTAGCTTCTTCTCTTTCATTTAGCCAGCCTGCCCTTGCTATAACATAACTATCTGACCGGTCAGCATAGCCGGCCTTTGGATTTCCATGTCTAGTATATTGTACCTCAAATCCGGGTACGCTGTCAACAACAAACTGCATCGAAACAGCTTTTGCTTTTTGGCCGCGAGGGACTTTAATCCCGCATGCTTTACGCGCCGAGGTAGCAGCCAGATAGAGGGGCTCCTTCCCAAACATATTATAGCATATCCATGAGACGATGCCATTAATTTTTGAAAGTAGCGATAGGGTCTGTGCCGACGAAAAACCCGAACGAAATGATTGAAGCGACTGCTCAATATATACCTGTTCTATCTCATATATATCGTCTAGGGTTTGTAAGTGCGAGTTGATAATGCGTACTTTTTTAAAAAAATTCTTTTCTTTGCGTAGATCGATATGGTCGCACGCAAGAATATTGCCTTCATAATCCAGTATGGTATAGCCCGTAATGCTCGTTGATATGTCTAATCCTAAAATCATTCTCTTCTTATTCCAAAATCTATTCTGTACCAGGCGCGCTCATGTAAATAATATAATATCATTTTTGTAATCAACTCTAGAGACCCTATCGCCATTCCTACCTTGGGGTCTCCCGAGACGATCCATCCCAGCATTATAGTATCTAAAGTTCCGACGGCGCGCCATGTTACTGTTTTTAAGATATGGCGCATGCGATTGATGCTTGGTTTTGTCATGGCATATAATCCTTAATCTTTGGGAGCGTATTCTCTTCTATTTTAATACGGAAAGATACTGTTACTTTTTTATCTTTCTCATAATAAACCAAAACATTTTTGTTTCGTTCTACGTACCCAACATTATTAAAAGCATCGCGAAGAGATCGAAAGATTTGAAGAATAACATCTTCTCTTGTCATTGTTATATTTTTTCATTCATCGCCCATTTAGCTGATTGGGCGAACACATATTCGTATTCGTCGGTGCCAGCCAGAGCAGTTTCCGCTCTGCGGAGAGCTGTTTGAAGAGTGTCCACGAGAGCGCGGAGATCTGCTGTTTGTGATTCTAGGTTTTTAATTCTTCGACGAGTTTGCTTATCAATTTCCATATTTCCTCTATATATCGGTTTTGATCTTAAAAGTAAAACTACGATTTGCAGTTTTTTTAACGGGCATCGCCAATTTAGCAATACCAATTAAATTTCTTTCATCGTCATAAACACCAACTCTAGAAATATACGTGGTCTTTTCAAAAGACCCAGTGGGGTCATTATACGAGGAACTGACTACATTTTTAATCCTAATATTCTGATTTTCCATGTAGACAGTTGAACTCGTGGTAGCGTAACTCCCTGTGGAGTACTGACGGAAGGTGGGATTATTAGATTGATTGAGATCACCCTTGGGCGCCATGGCAAACATCGTAAGAGTTTGGGTAGTGCTGGTACCGCTCATGTCTAAAATCCACGTGGATTTTGGTGCGTGAATAGTGCCCGAGATCGATTGAGCAAAATATACCCATCTGGGGTTGTCGCCGGCGACCGTAGGTGGCCGGCCGGTCTGTAAATATCCGTCCGTGTCCGATAGAGACCCCAAACGATAGGACGCGGTTAAAATTAAAAACCCCTCGCCATAGAGAACCAAGCCGATCGGGGAGCCTGTGCGAGACCCTGTAGTTTCATACAGGACCCCATCCCTATTGGTATCTTGGGCTCTGCCAATCACAGAACCAGTATAGTAATATCGCAGATCTACAGTTCCTTTTTTAATGGCAGAGCCATAAAATATAGTGGGAATACTCACTAAGCCCACCGCAACAGTATCTAAGTTGCGACTCACAGGGCCATCGGGGCCATAGGTAAAATTAGGATTCAAATATTCATAACTATTAATAGTATTTTTAAGGCTTAAAAGATGAGACACCCATGCACGTTCGGCGACAGGAGTACTACTATATCGGGGAGTGGAGGCCCAATAATACTCTTTAGAGATTGAGGCCGTTAAAGGATATTCACCGAAGATTACGTCTCCATAATTCAGGGTGTTAAAACTAGCACCAGCAGTCGTGCGCATTCCGATTCTTGACCCATTTTTAACCACCCACGGATAAATTAATCCTTTATCTGGCGTCGTGGTGCCCTCTGGGCCAGATGGGCCTATTAATCGAATCGAGGAGGCCGAATAGTGGCGATCTATATTGAGTTCGTATAAAGAAACATGACCTGCATTTGTTAGGCGAATTGGGTTAGAGTAAGCGCCGGAAAGATTTGGGGTATTATTATAAAAAACCGAACTGCTATAGATTATAAATTTAGCACTCGGATATGTTTTTAAAGTATTGATGTAGACATCATTACTGTTAAATTTGTAATAAGGCATAGCATGACCACTTAACCATTAATAATCTAAACGCACCCGTAACGTAAATTCTGTAGTGGGATCTTTTTTCAAGGGTTCGGACAACTTGGCCACAGCCAACATTTCATTATCTGCCGAATATAGGCCCACCGTTGTAGCATAGGTAACTGGTAAATCTTGTGCATTGTTCTTAACCACAAGCTTGCTGCTACTCAAATATGTTGGGTTTCCTGAATAGTTAAAGTCGGTATTATTGATCCGACAGAAATACACCGAAGAGTTGAGTTCGGTCGTATTATTAAACGAAACATTATACATCCGATGACGCAGGGCGTCGCAGTTAGCGTCAATTGTAGAGCCGGTTAAAACCGCTACCACACCATAATTTGCCGCGGAGGATCCGTCCTTCAATTGGACTGCGCCTCCTACCAAAGGACCAAACACAGAAGCCGTAATAACTGCAATACCGGCCTGATAATAAAGGAGGCCGACCTTAGGAGTGCTTCCACTCAGGGGATCACCGGAGTTCGGTGCTGAATTTCCGCTTCCGGACGCGCGCAAAATACCATACTCGCCGGCCGGAGAATTAACTTTATAACTGGTGGAGCCACTGCCATCTGTAATTAGGATGCGTTGCGTGAAACCTCCATCTGGGTATGTCTGTCCCACCCCAAGAGTGAGAGAGAAACTTCCCTTTTTAACTTCGTCTTTGGAAAGGAGGCGTGCAAAGTTAATGAAATAAGCTTCATCTATTTTATTGCCTCCCGTGAAATCCCCATCATCGTCAAAACGCCTGATCGCATTAGTCTCATCAAACCCTACCAGAATCTGTGCCATCTGATTATAAATATTAATCTTCTTCGGCTGCATAGAATAATCAGCAGCAGAAGATTGTGATAAACTAGATTCGGCTGAGTACCCTGCTGTTAGATCAAAAATATGATTGGCGGACGAACTAAGGAAGGGGTAATCATATACCGACTCAAACATTCCATGACTATACGTCTTAATATTATACTCGGTGCCCGCCTTATTGGTGTACGTCCCTGATATAATCGTTCCTGTTATTGGAATTGCCTCGTGCAGCAAGTTTCTTGTTACAACCGAGTCTTTGTCATCAAATGTTTTAAACGAAGTAGCCATCTTTTAATCCTTATCCTAAACTTTCTTCACAAATCTAATCGGAACATCTAGCGTATACCCTGTACTAACCCCAGAAATCCTTATCGTAGAGTCAATAAATCGATAGGACGCTGCAGCGATCGTTTTAGAGCCCTGGCCCGTTATAGTTGTAGTACCCAGAGATCCTAGCTGTGTGAATAAATATGTACTTGTTTTGAGATCCAAACTAGATGCGATCTTAAACGACACCTTTGTGCCGCGGGGGCCTTGAATCTGAGATGCATCCCCTTCAGCGATGCGCGTGACCACGTCTGAATCGTCGTTGAGGGTAAATATATAGGTAGCTATGTTATCATCATCAATAGCCGTGGGCGTGAAACTTAAAGAACTATTAGTATTAGCATTCGTAGTTGGAGAAGCAACAAAGCCCAAACGATTATCTATTTGCAAAAAGTATTGAGTTTCAAGTAAGTCTTGACTAATAATACTGTTGGACGACAATTCAAGTGTATCTAGGCCTTGATCGGCCCGAATAAGCTTGGAACCTTGTTGAGGAATATCACCGTTAAGCTGTCCATTTATCAGAGTATTTGTCCCCGAGCCCTTAAGATCATTAACGGTAGTCTCATCTGCGAGCACTAAATAGTTATTGAATTGAGAATTAAGCGTGGAACTGTCTTCATTAAAGAGTTTAATGACCGGAAGATATAAGAGGTCGTTCCGGGCAATTGAAAGAAGTCGCGACTTCATGCTGGACATATTATTGGTAAACGCCTCCAAAACTGGGGTTTGAAGTATGTTAAGATCGTAGTACGCCGATCCACTCGTATTATTTTTGTCGTAGAGGCCGTAGTCGATTTCGTCATCTGCCAAAGCAAACTTTGAAACCTTAAAGCTCCCATTCCCCTCCGCTAGCCGCTTTCGGCCCAAGTCGGTTAAAACAGCGTCCAAAATAATGTCGCCAGAATTATCTAGAAATCCCATAGTATCGTCCTCTTCATATAAATAGTCTTAAATATCATTATTCGCTTCATTTTACTATCCCTGAATTCTTAAACGTGATATTCAAATCAAGTTTTCTTCCTGTTTGTTTGCTCACCAAGCGCAATTTAAACTTTTTCTCCCACAAACTGTCCTGAAGATGTGAGGCACCTAATGGAACCACTGGTTTGAGGCCCAATTCAGGGCTTTGCATCGGTCCACCTTGGATGAGAGGGTCATAAGCTTTTTGCCACCCGGCTGGTTCTATAAGTATAAACCTTCTTGCGTTAGTTGTTAACGTTTGTTTTACAGGATCTATACTAAATACTTTCTGTCTCAAAAATATCTGTCCGTTATTGTCTATCATTTCAATTTCGATGATAGTTGAAGGATTAGAAATATTCCCATGTACATCGATTGCCCGGGCGCAATAATAATATTTTTTATTCGGTACTATGGTATCTATGTGAGAAGCGGGCGTCCCATACGTGGGGTTTAAATCAGGTGATAAAATATGCTTATCAGTGAAAGCCGCATAGCTCTCCGGCGGAGTGTCCACCCGAAAAAGTTGATATGCGTCTACAGGGTCATCTGATTCAAACCGTATTTTTTTGCCTTGCTCCTGAATTTGATCAAAAGTAAGCGCCACCCCTTCTTGGGCCAAATATTCCTTTTCAAAAAAGTTACGATCAGTGCTTTGTATTACCACCGGCTTTAAGGATTGGCGCCCGGTACCGGCATTTAATAAAACTTGAAGGCGATTGTTAACACCCCGATGTGGATAAAAAGAAACATCTGGAGCGACAGGGGGACTGTCTACAATCATTGCATCAATCCCATTAGGCATCAGATATGGAAGCAGTACAAGACGTATATTATAAGAATTGTGCACTTTAATAAATTTTATTCTAGCCTCTATTGGCGTTGTAGGCGTATCCTTTGATTTATCTTCATACGAATATTCATTACCAAATATAGCCACTACTTGGTTAATTTCATAGCGATATTTCTTTTCATATTTAACTTGTGAATCACAAAAAGTCAAAGGCAAATGAGCGTTTTTATAGTCAAACTTGTTAGAGAAATAAAATGTTTGGAGGAGGGACCCGCGGGAATCCTCATCAGTTAATTCATATTTGTTTACAACATACATTAAAGTCTCGGTGTGCGACCATTTATTATCTAACACTTCCATGTAGGTGCGGCAGAAGCTCTCTATTTTTTCCTCTATTTCTACCTGTGCATTTTCAATGTGACCTCCTTTGGCCACCAGCTTGCGTGCCCCATTGAAACCAGTGCGCCGATAATCTTTTAGAAAACGATAAGGAGGATTAATGTAACTCGCGTCGGTTGCGGCGGGAGGAAGGGCTGGAGTACTATAATTGTTAATACATTTAAGAGCTTCTTCTAAAGAGTTGGGCACTAACTCAACGCTGCCGGGACGACGGGAGGCGGCATAGTCGCTAAAAGCCTCTTTTAAGTCTACCAAAACAGGAACAGTCACCGTTGTAGTTTGATAGTTATGATTCGGTTTCTTCACGCCTTGCGCTTCGCGCTGGGTGAAGCGAAAGGTTGCAGGTCCGGGCGGTTGGGCACTCCCCAATCCTAACATCGTATTAATAGCAGCAACTTGAAGAATATCAATAAAATCCTTTGTATCCTTATCGTTGGCAAGCCGCTTAAGCAGGGAGTTACCGAGGCCACCCTTTATACTGCCCCCAACAGCGTCGGGGTCCGGCGGGATCACAAGTTTCATGCAAAACGGAACCATCTCCCCTTCTACATAGCCCTCGTTCAGTAGCCCCTCATCAGTATGCAACACTACAAAATTAGTATTATTGGCCTCCATTGAGCCACCAATTGCCGGTGATGGCGGCTTAACCAGCGCAGCGGCCCATAATTGATATGTTTCCCCAATATTTCTTTCTGTTATAGTGGTGAGCGTACTTATAAAATAGGGAAGAGAGCCGCCCAATGTTAAATCGGTCTGATGGAACTCGGCCAACAAAAGGCTTCCGGTATTGCGTAACTCCGACTGAAGGATGTACATGTTTGGAAGCGAGTTTTCCGAAATGGCGGGGGGGCTGATAACGCTCTCATAGTTTGGAGACGTATCAGCATAATAATTATATTCCGATATTATGTCAAGAGAACTCCCCGCAGCATTTCGTAAGTTTTTATCCCCGGGAACTCCATAAACAAAGGAAGTATAATCTTTAACGGCGCCATGGCCTGACGCTGTTACCTCTATCTCGTTGATGAGCCCATCGTACCACTCGCCGGCCTTTTCAAACCTTCCATGAATATATTGATAAAGATTTCGCGCCATGATCGGAGGAGGCTGGGGTGTTGGCCAAGCCAAGAATCCTGCGGATGCATTGCTTTTATTTTCAAACGCATTCCACGCTCCCTCATCACCAGCAATATTAAGAACAGGAGAGTATTGTTCGGCGCGGGGGGCCTTCCTAATCTCTCCTTCATTGAGAATTCGTAGGACAATATTCTCTGTTTGAAGATGAAGTCTCCCGAGGTTGCGCGAACTATGGTCCCAGGCGTTGCCAGGATTACTATAGGACCACATCATCTTACCGCGGGAGCCCTCATAAACGGTATTATAATTACCCAACACGCCGCGGAGTCGATCGACGCAATTGCCCCAACTATGTCGTACCATGGGGTGGAATCCATCAAGATTATTAAGACGCTCTAGCGGACCAATGAGATTATTATCAACAAGACGCATTTGATACTTATAAGATTTGTCTTGAGTCATCTTTTAATATCCTCCCAAGGGGCCTAGGGGGATCGGAGGCAGCACTGTCGGAGGCGCTGTGCCGGTCGTTGTTGATGTTGTCGAAGCGGGCGGTGACGGAGGCTGTCTTGATGAAGCGGCGGCCGGAGAAGTGACCAGGGCTACGCGTTTACTATAAGACATTTTGACGGCATCAATCGAGCTAACTTTCATAAGACCTATTATATATCTGTGTGTGGCCCTCATCACCTCTTTATAAGTAGCGCGTTTGGGTGCAAGGCGAGGAGCGCCTAGGCCGAAGAGTGTCCCGAGCGGCTGCATATCAAACATGCTCTGTAGATTAAGCGTTTGTTTTACCTTAACAAGCCTACACACCAAAAATTGTTGTTTAAGTTGGACTTTTTGATATTTTTGAGGAGTGAGCATTACCCAATTGGGCTTTATCACTCCGAGATCATCATCATATGATTCTAGATATTCTACCCTTACTAATGAATCAAAATTAAGTACATTAGAGAGTTCCCCTATTTGGGTATTAAGGAGCGGATTGGCATTGAAGGCCGCTGCGGCTAGCGACCCTTGGATAGTTTTAGTATTAGTAGGGATGGTTTTCCGACTAAAAGAGGCTATTTGTTTATTAAACAATTGGAGCGCTAACGGCGATTTATATGCCATTTTGGCCTTGGACCGAGGATTTTTTACAATCGAATCAGAAGAACCCGAAAGAGCGGCGCGAGATGATGCATCATCCAGCAAGAACCCGGCGCCTACCGATATATAAGAGTCCGAATCTGTACTCTCGGATAGTTTTTTATCTCCCGGGAAGAGAATCTCTCGTAAGCTAGCCTGGAGAGGCTGAATATAGACTCCGGCTGTTGCAAGACTCTCGCGTATGTTATCAATATCGGACTTTTGATCTTGAGGTTGTAGCTGCATTTGTGGCTTAAGTTTCGCATTTATGACTCCGCTAAATTTTGTAGTGTCAACCTGTAAGCCTGCGGTCTTAAGTCCTTTTTTAGGAATCCCGGTTTTGACCACGGCCGGGGAAAGGTAACCGTATATGTTAATCCCCGGGGCATTGGGGTTGGGAACGGCATACTTGTCTACTTCTTGCGAAACTCTGTCGCGCATATCTTCATAGCTCACGGAGGGCAGCACAAGCGATGTTGGGGACATAAAATCTCCCATGTAATCAAACCCCACTTCTTTGCGTCCTTTAAGGTTGTATCGCTGCCTAAAAGTGAACTGTTCCAATAAGACGGAAGTTTTCCGCCTATTGGCTATTCGCGAATAGATACGAGCCGATCCACCACTTCCAGCAGTTCCCACTACCAACAAGTTAGAAATCGCACTGGCAAAGTTTTCTACTACCTGTGGAACCAGTAGTCGTTGGGATTCCTCCGGGTTTAATTTTGTCCCCAGAGCCAGGAGATTTTTTTGCCAACTCTCCACGGGAAATACTTCAAAGGGTTCTTTACCAAAAATAAAATTAACTGACATGAGGTACGAGGCTATCAGCGCGCGCAGCTTATCATCTGCATCCGTCCCCTTGGTGCTGTTTGTGGTATCGACAGCAATAGCACCAGAAGCTGTCCTGGATGATTCATTCTCCCGATACTGTTTAGCCACAAGAGAAAGATTTTTTTGGATATCTTTTAAGACTATTGGGGTTAAATCATTAACAAGTACCTCGACTCGATATTCAACAGTCCCCGAATCAAAAGCACGAGCC
>JGI25129J35166_1000835_pt1 | contig 10003 bp, 9 predicted proteins | sample ETNvirnome_2_130_FD_35166 | JGI IMG/M metagenome (IMG submission 35166) | reverse complement strand
AGTAAAATTTCCCGATAGCCCGGCCCGTTGCCGCATACGGCGCTAATCGGTTGCGCGTAAAGTCGAAAGGCGTCGTTATCTAGGGCATTTTGTAGCCGCTGAACCCACTGCAGTTCGCCGTGACGTTCTAGCAGCAGGTGGTCGTTAGGTTGATAGCAGTGAATGCGGTTGCGACCAGCCTCTTTGGCGGTGTAGCACGCACGTGATATTGCCGCTGGCGTCGCAGGTAATAACGCCGTCGCCAATGGAAGCCAGCGTGGTACGGGCTGACGAAAACCAGCGCAGCTGCCCACAGTACCCAAAGCATATCGATGAGTGTTGTATCAAAGCTGTCGGTCATTGGCGTGATCCTTGTGCTGATCTGGTGCAAGGTGAACACTGACATGGTGCATTGTTAGGAAAGATGTCTTCTATTAATGCCGCGCTGTGGCTTCTGTCGCGGAAGGTTTCTGGGGTGTTAAACGCAGTGTTAACTGAGATTAAGCAAATGTTATGCCGTGCTTAGCAAAGTCATCCTTAATTAAGCTTTTTGCGTCATAAAAGACTAAAAAAATGTCTAAAAATAGTGTTTATAACTGTGCAAAAGCTGTTTGATTGGTGATATTTTTCAATATGTTACTTGTGTGATTAACAGCATATGGCTGGGCAAACAATAGAGCGAGAGGAGTGCATCATAATGGCGCGTCAAACGGTGGTTTTAGGAGCAGGCATGGTGGGTGTCAGTATTGCTTGGCAGCTGCAAAAGCGTGGCTATCAAGTAACGCTGGTGGATCGCCGCCAGCCTGGACGCGAAACCTCGTTTGGAAACGCGGGCATTATCCAGCGTGAAGCAGTTAGGCCTTATCCGTTTCCCCGTGATATGAAAACGATATTGAGTGTGCTTCCAAACCGTCGGGTCGATATCCGTTACCGGCCTGCCGGTATGGTCAATGCAGCCTCGCCACTGCTGAGTTACTGGCACCACTCTTCGTCACGGCTCTACAAAAAAATCGTGCCTGAGTACGCCTCGTTAATTCAGCTCTGTTTGGACGCCCACGCGCCAATGATTGAGGCCGCTGGTGCTGAGCATCTAGTGCGTAAGGAAGGGTGGCTTGAAATCTATCGCACGCCGGAAAAGCTCGCTAAGCGAGTTAAAGAGGCTGAAGAAGCCCGCGAGCTTTACGGCGTACAGTTCACCGTTCTTGATCGCGAAGCGCTGAGTGAGAAGGAGCCGCAACTAGGCAATAAAATCATCGGCGCTATTCACTGGCTAGACCCCTGGACAGTCGCTGACCCGGGTGGCTTAGTGGCTGCCTATGCGGCGTCGTTTGAAGCGATGGGCGGACAACTGGTACAAGCGGACATCACTGGTNTCACTCAGCAAAATGATCGCTGGAAAGTGACGACCAGTGCGGAGTCGTTTGAGGCTGAACAAGTTGTCATGGCCCTTGGCCCCTGGGCTGGCCAATGGATGAAACCGCTGGGTTACCACTTCCCCACGTTTGTGAAACGTGGCTACCACATGCACTACGCGACACAGCCAACGGCCAAATTAAACTACTGGTTGATGGACGCCGAGATCGGTTATTTGCTGGCACCGATGAATGCNGGTGTGCGGCTGACGACNGGGGCAGAGCTAGACCGCCTTGAATCTCCCGCGGATGAAGAGCAGCTGGGNGCTGCCGAAAAAGTGGCGCGGACAATTTTCCCNCTAGGTGAGCGAAAAGATAGCGCGGCGTGGAAAGGCGCACGGCCTTGCTTGCCAGATATGAAGCCCGTTATTGGCCCAGCGCCACGCCATCCTGGCCTGTGGCTAGCGTTTGGACATGGCCACCAAGGGTTCACCCTCGGTCCGGCGACAGGCCAGCTGCTGGCGGACATGATGGAAAACAAACCAACCGCCATTGATATGGCACCGTTTCGGGCAGACCGGTTTTAAATATGGCGCCGCAGCCTGTTACATAATGAAAAAGTACAAACATGGCCTAGGAAGGCTGGGTTTGCTAGGCTGAATGAGTCACTCAATAGATTGAGGTGCAATAATGGATGTCGCCGCAAGTAATGCAGTTAGCACGGCACTGTATATGAACCAGGCGCAAACTGCTGAGCAGGCACAAATGCAACTGTTCAAGCAAGCACTGGATATGCAGTCCGAACAAATTACCGAGGTGCTCGCCTCTGCAGATACCGGGGCACAGCCTAGCTTGGCTCAAGAAGGTAGTGTAGGCACCCAGGTAAACACCTACGCTTAACCCTTCTGTTGCTAGAGACCCCAAACGCCGACCCTGTCGGCGTTTTTTATATCTATCGGCACGGCGCCCCGCATGTGATGGTATGCCGTTGAAGGCGAGTTGCGTTACCATAGGCACACACAACGCCGAAGGTTTGGCGCTACGTTTTAAGTCATCACGTTGTACCATCTTAGAGAACTCCATGTCTGACGCCCAATTAGCGCGCGAAGCTGAGCTACGCCGTACCTTTGCGATTATTTCGCACCCTGACGCCGGTAAAACCACAATCACAGAAAAGATGCTGCTGTTTGGAAATGCCATCCAGTTGGCGGGGTCTGTGAAAAGCAAACGTAATGATCGTCATGCTACGTCTGACTGGATGAAGATGGAGCAAGAGCGGGGCATCTCGGTGACCACGTCGGTGATGCAGTTCCCCTATGGTGGGCGTATCGTCAACCTACTGGATACGCCGGGGCACGAAGANTTCTCTGAAGACACNTANCGCACGCTGACGGCGGTTGATTCCGCGCTGATGGTCATCGACGGNGCGAAAGGCGTCGAGGATCGCACCATCAAACTGATGGAAGTGTGTCGTCTGCGCACNACGCCTATCCTCACGTTTATCAACAAAATGGACCGCGATATCCGCGATCCTATTGAAGTGATGGACGAAGTAGAAACGGTATTGAACATCCAATGTGCGCCCATGACATGGCCCATTGGCATGGGGCGTCACTTTAAAGGGGTTTACCATCTCTATAANGATGTTATTCATCTCTATACCCANGGTCAGGGCAGTCGCATTCCTGATGACAAGCGTATTGAGGGGCTAGATAACCCAGAAGTTGACGCCGTGCTAGGTGAAGNGCAGGCGGAAGAGCTNCGTATGGAAGTAGACTTAGTGCGGGGTGCTTCCCATGAGTTTGACTTGGAAGCCTACCGTCGTGGTGAGCTTACGCCGGTCTATTTCGGTACCGCGATGGGGAACTTTGGTGTGCGTGAAATGCTAGACGGCTTTGTAGAATATGCGCCGGCTCCGCAGCCTCGTGAAACCAATACCCGTGAAGTGACCGCCAATGATGAGCGTTTCACCGGGTTCGTCTTTAAAATTCAGGCCAATATGGACCCTAACCACCGGGATCGGATTGCCTTTTTGCGTGTCTGTTCCGGCAAGTACGAAAAGAACATGAAGATGCGCCACGTGCGTATCGGTAAAGATGTAAAAATCGCTGATGCGCTGACATTTATGGCCTCTGACCGTTCCCAAGTGGAAGAGGCGTGGCCAGGCGATATTATTGGCCTGCATAACCACGGCACTATCCAGATTGGCGATACGTTCACCGTGGGTGAAGATATGCGCTTTACCGGCATTCCTCACTTTGCGCCTGAACTTTTCAAGCGCGTGCGCCTGAAAGATCCGCTTAAGATGAAAGCGCTACAGAAAGGTCTGCAGCAGCTGTCGGAGGAGGGCGCCACCCAGGTCTTTATGCCGATAGATAATAATGACCTAATCCTTGGTGCGGTTGGTACGCTGCAGTTTGACGTTGTCGCTCACCGCTTGAAGGAAGAGTATAAGGTCGACTGCATTTATGAAGGCGTTAACGTGCAAACCGCCCGCTGGGTGTATTGCAACGATGCCAAAATGCTTGAAGAGTTTAAGCGCAAGGCCAGTACCAACCTCGCCATTGATGGCGGCGGTTACCTGACCTACATCGCGCCTACTCGGGTTAATCTGCAAATGACCCAGGAGCGCTGGCCGGATATTCGCTTCCAGCCTACCCGCGAGCATTAAACCCCTTAAAGAGGGCAATATGCTGATAGACGCCCACTGCCATTTGGATGTAGCGGAGTTCGACACGGATCGTGATGCCGTGATCGCCGTCGCCCAGGCAGTGGGCGTTTGCCGTTTTATTGTACCTGCCACGGTACGCGCGCGTTGGCAAAACGTACTGGCGTTGGGTAAGCGTGACGATGTCAGCATCTGCTTAGGGCTTCACCCGTACTTCATTGAGCAACACCAGCCAGATGATTTGAAAGCGCTCGAAACCCTCATACTTCAGCAGCTTGCTGGCGCTTGCCCAGCCCGGCCAGTCGCCATTGGCGAATGTGGTATTGATGGTCGCTTTACGGATAGCCTGGACGAGCAATGGCACTACTTCGATGAGCAGTTAAACATCGCTAAACGCTGCAAGCTGCCTGTGGTGGTGCACTGCGTTAAGGCAAATGATACGGTCAGCAAGCGGCTTCGTCAGCAAGCGCTGCCAGGTGCCGGGCTCATTCACGCCTTTTCCGGTTCTTACGAGCAGGCCGTCAAGTTTTTGGACCTTGGTTATGTGCTGGGGCTGGGCGGCGCGGTGACCTATGAGCGCGCTCAAAAGTTACGCCGTGTGGTGGCAAAACTACCCGATGATGGGTTTGTGCTGGAAACCGACAGCCCCGATATGCCATTAAGCGGTTATCAGGGCCAGCGGAATGAGCCTTCTCGGGTAATGCTGGTGGCTCAGGAGGTGGCGAGGCTGCGTCGGCAATCTTTTGATACCGTGGCAGCGCTGAGCAGTGACAACGCCGCACGAGTATTTAAGTTAACAGGCGATGAGACCAATTCCTGACCTCAAGCAAGCTGAGCCGCGATCAGCTCCGGGTCCAAGCGCTCAATGGGGTAGGGCATCTCATACAGCGTGATAGGCTGCTGTTGCCAATAAACTGCTAAATTATCTTCCATGACCTTGGTGTTCATCACCGCTAGCAACTCTACCTGCTGCTTGCCGCTAAATGCGCTGCTGACCACTTCTCCCAACGTCTTACCGTTGTCATCAAGCAGTGACTCGCCAATCTCAGGAAGGGTGGCCGCATTAATACTAGCGTGAACTAAGCGTTTTTTCACTTGGCCACGAAAGTGAGCGCGGGCGACGACTTCTTGGCCTGTATAGCACCCTTTTTTAAAGCTAATGCCGCCTAATGCTTCCCAGTTCAGCATTTGGGGGAGAAAGTGATCCTGCTGTTTAGCGGTAAGCCAAGCAAGACCGCTGCGAATATCTGCAAGCTGCCACTCGTTGTGTAATGCATCATCACTGTTGACGAGGTCGCTGGCATCCTTTTCAAACATCAACAGCCAACGGGGTTTGCCGGGCATCCGCAACGCCGTTCCCTTTGAACTGGTAGTGTGGGTATAAGGTTGGTCGGGCAGCGTGATGTCTAGTTGATTGGCAAGCGTATCTGCAGGCTCGCTGGCGCCTGCAAACGTAACGCTGCCTACCACTGAAAGCTCTGCTTTATAGAAAGCGGCAAATTTTTTCAGATGGGTGAGCAGTCCGTCCGCAAGAGAGGCATCTAGTACCAAGCGGAAATGGTCGCTGCCGAGCCTCAATAACTGCCCATTGGCCAACATGCGCCCTTTAGGGGTGCAGAAGCAGGTGAGCGGTGCGAAAGTACCATTCGCTAATCCCACCTGTGCGCTAGCTTGGCCCTGTAAGAATTTCTCCGCATCGGCCCCTTTAATATCGAGCGCGGCATACTGGGTCAAACGTACGGCGCTGGGGGGCTGCGTGTTCGCGGTGGCCATAGTCACTCCTGGGCGTAGTNAGTGNGATGTGTCAGTAAAGCGTGCTTGTAAAAGTGTGGGCAGNATAGGCAGATTGCAAGGCCTTGGGAGCATGCTAGACTCTTTGTNCTGTATCAGGTTTGCATAGGTAATTTCCTGTATACAGTCCCATTGTATGTGAGTTGACAATTATTCAGCAAAGGACGCGGCATGGCAGTTCAATCATTAAGCTTTCAAGGCGTCACTACCGCCGAACAAGTTAACAAAATCACCACCGCACTGATGATGCTTGACGGCGTCGATAGCGCCGAAGTGGGGCGCTATGGGGCGGAAGTGGAGGGTCGTGCTAAGCGAGAAGCGCTAATTAAAGCGGTTGAAAAACTTAATCTTCGCATCAAGGTATCGTAATGCATCCGCCTATCGTGGTGATTAGCGAACGAAATAGTGTTTTTCGTCAGCGTATCGAGGTAAGTGGTATGGAAGATCTCTATGCCGACGTACCCACTGCGGTGGGGGGCGATGATAGTGCCCCGGACCCCCACGACTATTTCGATATCGCGTTGGGAACCTGTAAGGCAATTACGGTCCAAATGTACGCCAAGCGCAAACAGTGGCCACTGGAAGGCATCACCGTCAAGGTTCAACGTGACGATAGCGAGGAGCGCAAAGGCGTTTACAAGCTAGATGTGACGTTAGAATTGCATGGCATCAGCGATCCAGAACAGCGAGCAAAGCTGGAAGACATTAGCCACCGCTGTCCGATTCAGCGCCTGATGACCCAGGCAACGATAGAGATAGCGACCCATACCGCGTAGGCCTACTTCCTCAACAGGAGCAACGATGAGCAAGGAATTTCGTCTGCAGTCAAAATTTCAGCCTGCGGGCGACCAGCCTGCGGCCATACGCGGGTTGATCAGTGGTTTGGAATCCGGGCTTGCCCATCAAACGCTGCTCGGGGTCACCGGTTCAGGTAAAACCTTCACCATGGCCAATGTGGTGCAGCAACTTCAGCGGCCCACCATCGTGATGGCGCCGAACAAAACCCTGGCGGCACAGCTGTACGGCGAATTTAAATCGTTTTTCCCCGATAACGCTGTTGAGTACTTCGTCTCCTACTACGACTACTACCAGCCCGAAGCCTATGTGCCCTCGTCAGATACGTTTATTGAGAAGGATGCCTCAATCAATGACCATATTGAGCAGATGCGTCTTTCCGCTACGAAAGCGTTACTGGAGCGCCGTGATGCGCTAATCGTGGTATCTGTATCGGCGATCTACGGTTTGGGTGATCCAGACCAATACCTGAAGATGCGGCTGCANTTCACTCGTGGTGAGCTGATTGACCAACGCGCCTTCCTACGNCGCTTGGCAGAGCTNCAGTACACCCGCAACGATATGGATTTCCGTCGCGGTACTTACCGCGTGCGGGGCGACGTGATTGATATCTTCCCGGCGGATTCGGATGAGGAAGCGGTGCGCGTTGAGCTTTTCGACGACGAAATAGATTCTATCCGTTTATTTGACCCGCTCACTGGCGATGTGCGCGGGCAAGTCCCTAGGATGACGGTTTACCCAAAATCCCACTACGTGACGCCTCGTGAGACCATTCTAGAAGCCATCGAATCCATCAAAGCAGAACTCAAAGAGCGCTTGGAGTGGCTGCGTAAGCACGAGCGTTTAGTAGAGGCCCAGCGGCTTGAGCAGCGTACGCTTTACGATATTGAGATGATGCTGGAGCTGGGGTACTGCAACGGTATTGAAAACTACTCTCGCTACCTCTCTGGCCGTGCACCTGGTGAGCCACCGCCCACGTTTTTTGATTACCTGCCGGATGATGCGCTGCTGTTTATCGATGAGTCACACGTGAGCGTGCCCCAAGTAGGCGGGATGTACAAAGGCGACCGTTCTCGTAAAGAGACACTGGTCGAGTATGGTTTCCGCCTGCCGTCAGCGTTGGATAACCGCCCCATGAAGTTTGAGGAGTGGGAAGCTATCTCGCCACAAACGATCTTCGTATCCGCAACACCAGGCAACTATGAAGCTGAGCACGCAAGCCAGATCGTCGAACAAGTCGTTCGGCCAACAGGGCTACTGGATCCGCAAGTTGAAGTACGCCCGGCCAGCACGCAAGTCGATGATCTGCTGTCGGAGATCGGTTTGCGAACAGCGGTAGGCGAGCGGGTGCTCGTTACTACTTTAACCAAGCGCATGGCAGAAGACCTGACTGATTACCTTGATGAGCATGGTATTCGCGTGCGCTACTTACATTCCGATATTGATACGGTCGAGCGGGTGGAAATTATCCGTGACCTACGCCTGGGCAAGTTTGACGTGCTGGTGGGCATCAACTTGCTNCGGGAGGGGTTGGATATCCCTGAAGTCTCTTTGGTGGCGATTCTGGATGCCGATAAAGAGGGTTTCCTGCGCGCCGAACGCTCGTTAATTCAAACCATTGGTCGTNCAGCGCGTAACGCCAACGGTAAAGCGATTTTATATGGCGACCGCATTACGGACTCCATGCGGAAAGCAATTGATGAGACCGAGCGTCGGCGCCATAAACAGATGGCGCATAACGAGAAGCACGGCATTACCCCCACGACGGTTACCCGCTCGGTTGCAGATATCCTAGAAGCCGCGCAGACGCCAGGTAAGAAGAGCAGTCGGCGTAAGGGCAATGAGCGTAAGGTGGCCGAGCTTAAAGGTAGTTACGATGTGACTGCCATGAGTAAGCAAGACTTGCTCACGGCCATTAGTAAGCTTGAAGATGCCATGTTTGAAGCGGCTCAAAACCTCGAGTTTGAAGAAGCGGCGCGGTTGCGCGACCAGCTCCATCAAATGAAAGAGAAGCAGCTGGCGCTAGGATAAGCGATGTCTGAAGATCCAGAGATTCGCCGCGCAGCGATCGCATTGAAAAACAGATTGGCGGTTCAGCGTATTTGAGCGCGCCGGGCTCTCGTGCCATCGTTGCGGCAGTGTGATTGAGCGCATGATGGTCGGGTCTCGGCGGCTATACTCTTGCCCACAATGACAGCCTTCTCCTTAGGATAAATTTTATACCGTTATCTTAATAGCTATGTTCAAACAATCAGACCAAAGCGCTACGTAACAGCCAGCGGTTACTCGGTGCATTGGCTGCCGCGTGATTCTCAATACGGTATACTTCCCGCACACTTAGACGGCCGCGAAGGCTGCAGCCAAGACGATAACCGAGGAGCTGTTAATCCATGACCGTGATTCGCCAGGACGACGTGATCCAAAGCGTTGCCGATGCTCTGCAGTACATCTCTTACTACCACCCGAAAGATTTCATCGATGCAATGGCCGCCGCTTACGAGCGTGAAGAGAACCCCGCTGCAAAGGATGCCATCGCTCAGATTTTGATTAACTCGCGCATGTGCGCAACAGGGCACCGCCCAATTTGCCAGGATACCGGCATCGTGACAGTGTTCGTTCACGTAGGTATGAACGTCACATGGGACGCCGAGCTAAGCCTCGACGACATGATCAACGAAGGCGTGCGCCGCGCCTACCAACTGCCGGATAACGTACTGCGCGCCTCGGTTCTTGCCGACCCGGATGGCAAGCGCCAGAACACTAAAGACAACACGCCCGCCATCATTCACCACAAAATTGTGCCGGGCGATAAGGTCGATATTCATGTGGCAGCGAAGGGCGGCGGTAGCGAGGCGAAATCGAAGTTTGCCATGCTCAACCCCTCCGATAGCGTGGTCGACTGGGTGATGGAACAGCTTCCCAAAATGGGTGCTGGCTGGTGCCCGCCGGGTATGCTTGGCATTGGTATTGGCGGTACCGCTGAAAAAGCAATGGAAATTGCCAAAGAAGCGCTATTAGATCCTATCGATATTCAAGAGCTTCAGGCCCGTGGCGCAAGCAACCGTGCCGAAGAGCTGCGCCTTGAGCTGTTCGATAAGGTGAACAAAAGCGGTATTGGTGCCCAGGGCCTAGGTGGCCTGACCACGGTACTGGATATCAAAGTCAAAGATTATCCGACCCACGCTGCCAATAAGCCGGTGGCGATCATTCCCAACTGTGCAGCCACCCGGCATGCGCATTTCACGCTGGATGGCTCTGGCCCAGTAGCTTTACCGGCTCCGAAGCTGGAAGACTGGCCGGAGATTACCCGTGAAACGGGCGATAACGTCAAGCGTGTCAATTTAGACACTGTCACGCCCGAAGAAGTCAAAACCTGGCAGCCCGGTGATACACTGCTGTTAAACGGCAAACTGCTGAC
>JGI25129J35166_1000831_pt1 | contig 10030 bp, 8 predicted proteins | sample ETNvirnome_2_130_FD_35166 | JGI IMG/M metagenome (IMG submission 35166) | reverse complement strand
GCTGCAGGTAACGCGCTATCTGTGCTCTCTGTGCCATCTGTGCTTAGCTCAGGCAGCGATTGCACGTTTGCTAATACGCTTTGCTCATTGGCCTGAACATTCATTGATTGAAATAGATGACTAAACGACAAAAAATTAAATAATGTGGTAGGTAATGAATGGTGACTACAACCCGATACAACAAACAGCACCATTAGGCACGCGCTGTAACGCAACGGTTTTAAGCAATATTTCATAAGCAGGATTCTTAAACGTACCATTATATATTTGCTTCTTAATCTGAGAAGACCGTTTGTTAGTACTTACCTGCCTGTAAAAAGCCTNAAATATCGTTTAGATATTAAACAAGAAAACACTAACAAATTGCTTTTTTATTATTATATTTTCAGTACAGTGCTTNTACTAACTGCAATAAAAACTTAGTNNCACCCTCAGCTTAAGTTTTCATATACGACAACCTAAAGCANTAAAAATCCGTTTCATTATAGGTATTTTTATGAGTATAGCTTAATTAGCTATTCTACAGTGGGTAACTAAGCACTTTTCTGTAATAACTATCTTAGCAATCTGCTAATACAAAGGTATATCAGAAAAGTCCTTAATTAGGTAATAATCGACAATTGTGCATGACATGTAAATAACAAAAAAGTGCCATATAGGCACTTTTTTTACATCGTTTTTAACTAATCAAATAGAATTGATTATTTAACCAGCGTTTTTATGAAGTCGGTGAGCTCATCTTTAAATTCATCGCGTCGTAATGAAAACTCAACAATCGCTTTTAAATAGCCTATTTTGCTACCACAGTCATGGCTTTTCCCTTTCATTGAGTAGGCATCAACGGTTTCTTTTTCCATTAACATTGCAATCGCGTCTGTTAACTGAATTTCATCNCCTGCCCCTGCTGGGGTTTTTGCNAGAAGTGGCCAAATNTTTTTACTTAATACATAACGACCAACCACGGCGAGGTTTGAAGGCGCTTGATCAATTGGCGGNTTTTCAACCATATTTAAAATAGCGGCACTTTCACCTTGTTTAATTTTNGCATCACCTAGGTCAACCACACCAAACTTATCAACTTCGTTAAGTGGCACAGGCTCAACCATAATTTGGCTTTGACCGGTACTTTCAAAGCGTCCAATCATCTCTGCAAGGTTGTCTTTTTTTAGATCGCTCGCCACATCGTCAATAATCACATCGGGTAAAATAACCACAAACGGTTCATTACCAATGATTGGCGCTGCACAGTTGATTGCGTGGCCTAACCCCTTCGCTTCACCTTGGCGTACTTGAATAATCGTGACATCTTTAGGACAAATAGACTGTACTTCTGCAAGTAGTTGACGTTTAACACGCTTTTCTAATGTTGCTTCTAACTCAAAGCTCGTATCAAAGTGGTTTTCAATAGAATTCTTACTTGAATGCGTCACTAATACGATTTCTTTAATTCCCGCTGAAATCGCCTCATTAACCACATATTGAATCAAAGGGCGGTCAACGATAGGTAACATTTCCTTTGGAATCGCTTTTGTTGCAGGCAACATACGCGTGCCAAGACCAGCAACTGGGATCACTGCTTTCATTGATTTCTCCTTAAACTTTTTTCTTTTTACACTGAAAACGGATACTTAATTGCATCGTGACACTGATAACCTTCTACTTCAAAATCGTCTTTTGTGACCCAAGTTTCAATGTCTTCAAGTGATTTAATATTTGGATTTATTTTTAGTGTAGGTGATGCAAATGGCTCACGCTTGAGCTGTACATCACGCATTAACTCTAACTGATTTTCGTAAATATGTGCATTTGCTATTTTATGATACGCCTTTCCGGGCTTGTGTCCGGTGATTTGTGCAACCAACGCTAATAACACAAAACATTGAATTTGATTAAAATTCAAACCCAGTGGCACATCACAACTACGTTGATACGAGGTTAAGTATAGAGTATCACCCAGTAATGAAAAAGTGTGCGTATGCATACACGGACGTAAACAACCTAGCTCAAACTCGCCCGGATTATAAAACGTGACAATTTCACCTCGGTCATCAATGCCGTTAGATAAGTTAGTAATTACCTTTTTAAGTTGATCAAGGTGTGTACCATCTGGGCGCTGCCAGCTACGGCCTTGTACGCCGTACACACGGCCCATATCATCTTCACCACGTCGATGCGGGTTTTCGAGCCAAGCTTTATTTTCGTTCGCGTTGGCATTCCATGTCATGCAACCGATATCACGAAACTGTGCCGCACTGTCGTAACCACGAAGNTAGCCTAACAACTCTGCAATGGCTGCTTTATAAAAGCTTTTACGTGTTGTTATAAGCGGAAACTTATTGTTTGCTACATCGTACTCAAGGTCAGCATTAATAACGGTTAAACATTTGGTGCCTGTACGCTTATTTTCGACCCACACGCCTTCATCAACAATGCGTTGACATAAATCTAAATACTGTTTCATTGACTTGCTCTTATTATGCTTTGCTTGCAACGCGTCGTTGCGGCTTCATGTAGGCCCATATTAACAAACCAAGGCCCCCAAATACCATTGGCAGCGAGAGTATTTGTCCCATTGAAATCACACCTGCAAATAGNCCTAAATGNGCGTCTGGCTCACGGAAATACTCAACAACAAATCTAAATACGCCGTAGCCTAATAAAAATAAACCGGCGACACTCCCTGCTGGGCGTGGCTTTTTAATAAACCATTGCAAAATTAAAAATAGCACCAAGCCTTCTAAAAATGCTTCGTATAGTTGTGACGGATGGCGTGGTTCTGGCCCACCGGTAGGGAAAATAAACGCCCAAGGTACATCGGTTACGCGTCCCCATAACTCACCATTAATAAAGTTACCTATGCGGCCGGCTAGTAGGCCCAATGGCACTAATGGCACCACAAAATCGCCGACCTCTAACAATGATTTTTTACGTGTCCAGGCAAAGACCATAATTGCGGTAATAACCCCCAGTGTGCCGCCATGGAATGACATGCCACCTTGGTCTATTCTGAATAAATAAAACGGGTTTTCAATAAAATAACTAAACTGATAAAACAACACATAGCCAATACGCCCACCGAGTATTACCCCGAGCATACCGTAAAATAATAAGTCGCTTACTTGCTCTTTCGTCCACCCAGAATTAGGTTTTGCAGCTTGACGGTTTGCCAGCCACATAGCTAAAGCAAAACCAATTAAATACATTAAACCGTACCAACGTACGCTGAGCGGTCCTACCGAAAAAATAACCGGATCTATCTCTGGAAATTGAAGAGCCATAAAAATAAAAACCTTTAACTAAACACCATTTTAAGCGCAATTATGACAAGTAATAGCGCGAATACTTTTTTTATTGTTGCCACAGGTAAATAATGCGTCGCTTTTGCACCATAAGGAGCAATTAATGACGACGTGACAACGATGCCGACTAATGCGGGTAAATAAACAAATCCGGCAAAACCATCACTAAAGGAGGTTACTTGCCAACCTGCTGACACATAACCAACCGAGCCAAACAGCGCAATGACAATACCACATGCTGCGGCACAACCAATGGCCTTTTTAATATCGACAGAGAAATAATGCAGCAAAGGCACAATAAGTGCACCGCCACCAATACCAATCAGTCCTGATAACGCCCCCATTATTGCACATAAAAAGCCAATTACGGGACCTGAGGGCAATGGTTTTTCACTTGCAGCCTTGGTACGTGTAGATAACACCATGCGTAACGCGATAAACACCACACTCGTGGCAAAAACTAAACGTAATAACTGCTCAGGAATAAAACTCGCCGCAAAGCCACTCACAAGTGCACCAATACCTACACCGGTCATGACCCAAGGAGCAATTTCCCACGGCACATTAGCATTACGATGATGAGCCAACGCTGAAGAGGTAGACGTAAAAATAATGGAAGCAAGTGAGGTGGCTATGGCAATAACTAATACATGGCTTGAGTCAGCAACATTAAATGATACCAACATGGCGCTCAGTACAGGCACAATAATTAAGCCACCACCAATGCCNAGCAGACCGGCTAAAAACCCTACTACACTGCCTAAAATAGCGCAGTACACCATTAAAAGTATTACGTCATGCATAGCACACTCATATATTCAGTTTGTTATATGTATATACTAAACGAATATATAAACGCTTCACAGTACAATTTACTCTCATGCTTGCCCTTGGCTAGGGGTNTAAAATAACTCACCCAATTGGTGCTCTATCATAAAGTTACGNGTGAGCCTCAATACTTGCTTAGCGGTAGGCTGCAATAAACATTCGCTAAGCAGCTCCTCCATATCGCTNACTTTTAAGCGACGNAGNACAAATTTAATTTTACTGATTGATGAAAGGTTCATACTTAAGCGACGATACCCCATGGCGATTAGTAATAATGCCCCTTCTGGGTCACCACCAAGCTCACCACATAAACTAAAGGGTAATTCATGGTTTTGGCACTCTTGAGCAACTTTAAGTAGCACTCGCAGCACACTAGGATGATAGGGGTTAAAGAGCTCTGCAACACGCGCATTAGAGCGATCAACGGCCAGCATATATTGAGTTAAATCATTGCTACCCACAGAGCAAAAGTCGACTTTTTGTGACCACTCTTCTAGCATGAATATACTTGAAGGGACCTCTAACATAATGCCAATTTCTGGGCGGTCAATGGCTTGCTCTGGGTATTGTTCTTCTAGTTCGAACAGCGCTTGTTCAACCAACTTAATTGACTCGTCGACTTCTTCAGAGCCACTGATCATGGGTAACATTATTCTAAGGTTACCTAAACCGATATTGGCCTTTAACATNGCTCTGAGTTGATCTAAAAATAGTTCAGGATGATCCAAGGTGACGCGAATACCCCGCCACCCTAAGAAAGGNTTCTCTTCTGTGATATTAAAGTAGTCTAATACTTTATCACCGCCGATATCTAAGGTGCGCATTACCACAGGATTCGGGTGATAGCTGGTNAGCACTTCTCGNTACCACTTTTCTTGCTCNGACTGCGAAGGAAATTGCCCCTTTTGCATAAACCAGGCTTCGGTACGATACAAACCCACTCCATCACAAAACAGTTTGTTGTCTTGCTCTGTGTTTAATTCAAGGCCTGCATTTAACAATAAGCTAATGTGCTCGCCATCTAAGGTGACCGCATCTAGGTTCTGCTCTGCGACGAAACGATCATTCAGTAATGTTTCTTGGTATTTTAATTGGCTGTATTCATCGTGGAGCATTTGCGAAGGTGAGATATATAAACGCCCTGCGTAGGCATCTAAAATCATCGGCTTACCTTCAAATTGCAGTAAGGGAACGTCTTCAATACCCCAAATAGCGGGTATCCCCATTGCTCGCGTTAATATTGACGCATGGCTGTTTGCTGCCCCATTTACACTCACCACCCCCGCTAAATGCCCTTTGGGCACTTCGGCAAGCATGGCAGGTGTTAGCGTACTGGCAATTAAAATGGTGTCTTTAGGGTAAGGTTTTGCCGCATGCTCGGTATTAACTAAGTGGTGTAAAACACGCAAACCAATGTCTTTAACATCTACTGCGCGCTCTTTTATGTATGGGTCTTGCATGGCGTTAAACTGCGCCACCAGCTTTTCGATAACTATTTTTAATGCGCTTTTTGCACTCCAGCCTTGTTGAAGTTGCTCTTCAACATTTTTGCCTAGGCTTTTTGCATCAAGTAGCTGCTGATACACATCGAATACCGCGAGCGCTTCTTGCGGAATCGAATCGCTTAATGTCATTGATAACGTATTAAACTCGTTGCGTGTTGCCGCAACAGCCTGCGTAAATAATTTACGTTGCGTGCTTATGTCATCGTCTTTTTGCAACTCAATCGATTTAAAATCGAGTTTAGGCAACACCACAAAAGCTTCACCAATGGCAATACCCGGCGCGCTCGACACCCCTTTGAGTACCGAAGTCTGATGCGAGAANTCATCAAGCCTTAAAATCTCTTTGATCTCGGCATGNGCAAGCTGCGATGCAAGTTGTGCCGAAAGAGTAATTAAAAAAGATTCTTCATCGGGACTAAAAACACGCGCTAACTTTTGCTGAACTACAATAACGCCCAGCACTTTTTTTTGATGCACCACAGGCACAGATAAAAACGCGTTATAGCCTTCTTCATTAACTTCTGGAGAGAGTTTAAAGCGAGGGTGTGATTTAGCGAACGCTATATTNATTGGCTCTTCGCGTTGCGCCACTAAGCCAACTAAGCCTTCGGTAAAACCAATTCTAAACTTACCCACAGCATCTGGGTTAAGTCCTTGCGTGGCCATTAATACAAAGTTGTCTTGGCTATAATCAGCAAAGTAAATTGAGCAGCACTGTGTTTGCATGGCATCTTTTACCATTTGCACAAAACACGCTAAGGCACTGTTTAAGTCCGCTTGTTGCGACACAGCCTCAGCAATTGATCTGAGCGTGGCTAACATGATGCTGCTCCTTTCATTTAGTTGATAAAGTTGCCCTTATCGCTTTTGTCGCCAATTATCTTTATGTTGTTCTCGTTTATTAAACGGCATTGCAAACGGGGCAAACTCTTTCATTACACGACGGTAAACATCGCGCTTGAATGACACAACTTGCCTCACCGGATACCAATAGCTCACCCATCGCCAGTCATCAAACTCTGGATGATGAGTTTTAAGTAAGTTTACATCTTCGTCTTTACAACGTAATTTCAGTAAAAACCATTTTTGTTTTTGCCCAATGCACACAGGACTTGAGTCTCTGCGAATTAAACGCTTGGGTAATTTGTAGCGTAACCAATGTTTTGAACTTGCGACGATCTCGACGTCTTCAGGAAGCAAGCCCACTTCTTCGTGTAATTCTCGGTACATGGTTTGCTCTGCTGTTTCACCATCNTCGACACCACCTTGGGGAAATTGCCAAGAGTGCTGACCATAACGTCGAGCCCAAAATACTTGTCCCTGATTATTGCAAATTACAATTCCGACATTGGCACGAAAACCTTCGGCATCAATCACCTTAGTGCCTCATTTGTAAGTCGATTTTTATTGATTGTTCCACATAACCTGCGATACAGCAAACACTTTACACCTTCGCCGAAACCAGATTTGAAATTAGCATTTTAACAAGCGCTTTTAATCAATATGTTAGAAAGCAATTATTACGAAAATACGCGCTTTTAATAAAATAGTAGTTTACAACCGTATTTTTCTCACCTTACCCACAGCTTGTGCATAACTTTTGTAAATCATGCTTATTTTGCAAACAAATCCACAATAGTCAGTTCAAAAAAGCACTTTCTCCACAGAAACTGTGGATAAACATGTTCATATATCTGTATTTATACAAACAACTGTCTAATTAATACAACAGCCAAAAATCAAACACCGACAAAAGTCATTAAATTTCAATAGATTAAGATGTTATTCCCACAAAACAAATTGACTATTTTTAACTCACTTTCAACATGCGCAAAAAACACCCAAATACAAAGATATCCACGGCAATGCGCATTTGCTATCATGTTAAGGTTAATAACACAATCAAATAAACGCCGTATGCGACCACTAAAACCAAGCTCAATCAACGAATTAATGCAACGCGTGAATGCAATAGCGGGGCTTACACTNGGCCAGCTTGCAGAGCAGTACCAATTTAAAACACCCGATGACTTGCTGCGTGAAAAAGGCTGGACCGGTCAGCTTATTGAATATGTATTAGGGGCAACCGCGGGCTCGAAACCCACTCCTGATTTTGAAGAGCTTGGTATTGAGTTAAAAACCTTGCCTATTTCGTTTAAGGGTAAACCCTTAGAGACAACTTTTGTCTCTGTTACGCCGTTATTGAACGTAACAGGTCTTACATGGCAGCAAAGTACGGTGCGTAAAAAGCTCAATCATGTGTTGTGGTTACCGATTTTGGGAGAACGCGAAATTCTGCCATTTAATCGTACCATTGGCAGTGGTTTTTTATGGCAACCCAGTGCTGAGCAAGATGCACAGNTGCAACGTGACTGGGAAGAGCAAATGGAACTTATCGCGCTGGGTCGTATCGATGAAATTTCGGGACACTTGGGTGATGTCATGCAAATAAGACCAAAAGCGGCTAACAGTAAAGCGCTTACTGATGCTATTGGGCCAAATGGGCATGTGATCCAAACCCTGCCTCGCGGCTTTTATTTAAAAACAAGCTTTACCGGCGANATTTTAAAACGCCAATTTCAGCTGTAAGGGTCGCAACTNTTTGTATTTATATCCGGTTTGTCGTGCTAACTCGTAAAAAAGCCGCGATGATGGTCGTCGCGGCTTTGTTCTAACTTGAATTCTTAACGTATTGTTATTTCCAACTTTTCATCTTATGGCCTTTAAGAGCATAAAATAAAATGAATAGATAACTTGGGATCATAACAATATACGCACCTTGCGCGCCCAGCCCTGCTACGTTACCTAAACCAATCAGCAGCGGACCTAAAGCACCACCTGCAATACCCATGATCAACAACCCCGATGCAGTGCCAGTTAAGCGGCCTAAACCCGCCAATGCTAATGGCCAAATTGCAGGCCACACCATCGCATTCGCAAAACCAAGTAGCGCGATACACAATAAAGGATCGGGGAGTTCAGGGCCTCCAAATGGCACAAGTAATAGATTAGAAATAATAAACGAGTCATTGCTACCAAATACCACCAGTAGCACGGTGATTATGCCTGCGATACCCGACATTAATAGCGCTGTTTGCTGGCTCATAAAACGTGGGATAGTTGCAATACCTATCGCGTAGCCAATCAACATACACGCCATTGTGTACGAAGTCATAACGGAGTAATCAGCAACGCCAATTTGCAAAGCGTAAGAGCCAATCGTATCGGCAGCAATCACTTCAACTGCGACATACAAAGCAATNCCCACAACACCTAGAACAAGGTGCGGATGAGCAAGTGTTTCTTTTAACTCACCTTTACCATTTGATGACTCGCCTTCGTCAAACACTAAATCTGGAAGAGGCGCAAATTTTGCGAACGCAGCAAATAACATAATAAGACCCGCAATTAATACATACGGCATAATTAAGCTATTGGCCATAATGTCTTTTTGCTCTTGCGACAGTTTACCCGCACCATCGACTACACCGCTTACAACGACCGCAGCAAAGATCACCGGTACGATAACTCCAGCAAACTTATTCAATAAGCCCATAATACATACACGCACCGCGGCTGATTTTTCAGAGCCCATTTTTACTACATAGGGGTTAACAGCCGTTTGAAGAATTGTTTGACCTACACCTATCATAAGCTGTGCAAATAAAAATATTTCGATCATTTGCAGTTTCGCGGCAGGAATATACATTAACGCCGACAGCGCCATGACAGCACAGCCAATCGCCATTCCATTTTTATAACCAACGCGTCTTATGAGCATCGCTGAGGGAATACCTGCAACAGTAACCGCAATATAAAACGAAGAAATAATAAACGAAGCTTGTAACGGCGACAGCTCAAGCATTTGCTGCAAAAATGGTGTAATTGCACCATTAAGCCACGTTATACACCCCAGAATAAAAAACATTGATCCTGCCAATACCATTGGCAGCCAAATGCTTTGTTTTGTGTTGTTGTCACACTCAACCGTTGCTTCCATAATTTTTCTCAACTAGTTATTTTAATTAATTATTTTTATTTGGCTGGCTTTAAAACATCATTGTGCTGTTTAATTTCCATACCAATCACAAAAATTTAATCATACACTAACAAAAATGACAGCGCTATCATTTTGCATTCAGCTAAACGTAAAAAAGCCGTAACTAGCTGGCTAGTTACGGCTTTATTTAAATATTTACAACGGCTTAGTTATTACTTACCAATCGCTTCTTTTGCGAACAAGTGTTTAATTGGCCCCAAGTTATCAACAAGGCTAAGCCCCACACCGCGCACGAGCTTTTTAAGCGGATTAGCACCGGCAAATAACTCTTTTAGTCCTTGCATCATGGCAATGTGTTTTTGCGCATCAAGCTTACGGGTACGTTCATAATCACGCAG
>JGI25129J35166_1000830_pt1 | contig 10033 bp, 3 predicted proteins | sample ETNvirnome_2_130_FD_35166 | JGI IMG/M metagenome (IMG submission 35166) | reverse complement strand
CGGCCGGAGACCGCGCGGCCTTGTGCCCGAATGACAAAATGAGTGGGCGCGCCGGTTGTTGTTACATCACTCACAACGATCTGGTTCTGTTCTTTTTTAAAGTCCACGTCATCAATTAATGTATAAAATCCGCCCGTATCAGATGAAAGCTCTGAGCCGGCTTTGAGCACAGGAATATAATCGGTGTCGGGGCCCTGAGTTAGGGAGGCTGCTGGTACCTTTACGTAAAAGGTTAGTACTCCGTACGATGAGGGGTTTGGATTAAGGCGGAACCCCAACTGGCGGGAGAGTCGCACAACATTGTTATACTCAATGGCTGTATTAAGAAAGGATTCGTTAGCCTGATAATCTAAGTAAAAAGAAAGTATGTCTCCCACATACGCAACCGTGTCAAGCATTAAAGAGCCGAAACTGGCTTGGTTAAAGTCTTTATATGTGTTGGGGTAATATCTTTTGGTAAAATTTTCTAGGTCACGACGAATCGATGAGAAGTCTCTACTTGTATAGTCGATCGCTTGAATTTTCTTGGACATGGGTCTACCTCACTATAATTAGTCTATATTTGTATCAAGCTGCACGATACCTGTTGTCTGTAGTGGAACAATTTTAAATGTTATCGTAGTACGAATAAAATTTGGAAACAGATCAGGATTATCCTGAGGCGACTTAAACTCAACAGCCTGTATCTCCACAAAAGGCATATACTCAGCTACTTGGGCTCTTATTTTTACAGCTATCTCCTGATAGGTAATATCATCATTTATCTCAAATAAATACCGCCTCAGNCCCACCCCAAAGCGCGTATCCATACATCGCTCTCCTGGGTTTGTGAGGATAAGATTTTTTAAATTTTGTTGCACTAAGCTTCTATAATCTGTAATGAGTTCAAACCTACTAGATCTTAGTGGAAGTCTTGGTGCTAATCCGGTTGTCATGACATTGCCTCCTATTAATTATCGACAAACTAACTTTTTAACAGACATTAGATGTTTGTCCGTCGGCCACATTCGCCTGGCTTCCATCGGTTCCCTCTTCGCCTGCGGTGTCATCTTCCATTTCCATGAGGAGCATGATCAAGATATAAATTATTCCTAACGGAGTAGGAGGCAACATAAAGAGTCCCGAGAGGGTCCCCGTAAAATCAACGCCGTTTAGAGTCATTCGAGGCCCAAGAAGCGGAGCCTCTAGGGGCCCGGGCGGATCAGGCAACTTGTTGCTGGCCATGTGATTAAGGGTATTAAGCCCACAGAAGGCCAGAGCCAGGATATCGTCTCCTTTCATTTTTTCCATCATCTCTTTCATGGGATTGTCGGGCATAGCTGATGCGGCTATCGTGATTCCGGCATCCATGATGTTTGTAATGGTCATAAAGACCTGTCCTGTGATATCACGAATGATTTTAGAGAGCGCCACGTGGGGGTCCACTAATTCCACGACACCCTTAAGAATCTTAATTGGAGTTTCACGCAGGACTTTAAGAATAAATTCTCGCGCATTCATCTCGAAAGTACTCTCGCCGTCGGATCCCAAGTTATTAGCAAGATCAAGGGCAGTATTATTCTCTATGAGCGCCGGGGCTCGGTGCGTCGAAGAAACCATCCCAAACAGATCTAAAATAACCTGCTTCGTTGTTTCAAAATTCCTTTCAACATCCGAGAAGAAATAGTTTGTTAAGCCTAAATTATACAAAACAGGAATAAGGAAAATCGTCTCCGGGTTAAATGTTTGGTTAATAAACCTCCGATATTCGGTATCCCGAAGAATAGTTCCCCTATGTGCGGTATCGGAGCGACTATTAAATCTCTTTACGCGAGAATAAAGAGCTTCCGTTGACATGACCGTCTCACGGTTGGGATCATAGGGGGGAGCCTCTCCCATCGAAGGAATTCCTGGACCGTTAGAGGGAGCCGGCGGTTCTGGTGGGGGCTGGCTGGCTTCACTAGCAATAACAGATTCTAACTCGTTGGGATTGAAGTCGCCAACGGCACGGATGTCAACTGTTAATAGTTCTCCTATAATCTGTGATCCTTCGTTGGCCGGGTCCATATCTCCCTGAATGGCATCAGTTATGGAGTCTTTTCCTATCGCTCGGCCCTGAAAATCTATGGCTTGTTTCATTAGTTGCCTTACTGGGCCGGGCCTAAAAGAGTTTATAAAGGGCGAGTCGCTCTGGTCCCAATCGTTCGCCGCATAGCTTGTGCCACGATAAGAAGGGAAATTAAAGATTAATTTATAGCCCAGCTTTAATCCTTCGAAAACTGGTCGAGCGCCGGCGGTCAAATCTATTAAATCCATAAAGTCAACTGCAGTCGCTGTGCGAAGGGGGATTGAACCGGCGCCGGCGGTGCCCAAAATTTGTTGTAAATTCAAAGTCCAACGAGGAACCTCCTGCAAAGGCCGCGGACCAACGATATCAAGTACATACTCCATTAGGAGTTCTTCGCGCTCGGAAACGCTGACTATCCCCTGGCCCGTCCACATTTGTAGTTGCTGGACCGCTTCGGGGCTGATTAAGGCTGCAGCGAACGCCCCGTCGTACACAGTCTGTGCCTTTGCCAACTCTTTGGGATCCCATGGAACGCGCACCTCAGAGGAGGCAAGAGCGCTCCAATTCGAAATGCCCTCCCAGTATGCATATTTGGAGAAGAAAATTCTGCCTTCTCCGGTCTTCGTTGGGGCACGTTTTTTGCCATAGGGAGACTTATACATACCCAGAATATCATCAAGAAATATTTGATCCATGGATTTGTCAGCGCCCGCAAGACTTAAAACATTATTAATAGAGGTCATGGTGGTTACCATTTTGCCGCACGATTCGTAAGTATACCCAAGTCTCTCTTCGATTAAGAAGCCGAGTAACTTACTAAAAGGAATTGACTCAACGCTATCGCCGGCCTCAAGGTAGGGGACCACCTCGGTGGGAGAGTAAGAGTGGGCAATACCTCCGGCATCTACAATTACTTGACGTACAAGTTTTGTTTCAAAATATTTATATATCCACTTCTTTAAGCCGCGGACGTCGCCTCCCAATTTCTCTTCAATTTCCGTTGTTAGAGATTTAAGGATAAGATTCTTGATAACAGGCTTATTAATAATTTCTTCAAAATTAAACGCAGAAAAAACAAATATGTTTTTAAGCAAAAGTTCTACAAAATATACCTGTATTAACAAATTAACCAAGGCAAATTTAAGAGCGTCAGTGGCGGTCTCTTTCGCGTTTTTGCCATCATTACAGGAGCTTTCTTTAAATTCCTTTTTAACCTGGTCCAGGATCCCATCTACATCGAGTAAATCTCCTATCTGTGAGGGGGAACAGTCGGTATTGTCTTTAAACAAATTGAGCTTATTTAACGCAACCATGCTAAAAATGCCATGTTTAGAAATATAATCAAACGATCTTTTAACAAGGCCATTAAAAGCTACCGGGTACACTTGCTTCTGGAGCTTATCTTGCAAGTATTTGCGGTCCCACGGTGCTAAGTTGCCCAGAGACAAGAGCTGTTGTGAAAGCGCGTAACTAAAATTGGCGATGTAGGGGTTGAATCCGCTTTCAGTTCCCATTTCTGCCAGCATGCCGTCCATTGGGGACGCCGAACTCTTACCGGCAGTTACCTGGTCCCCATAAAGAGGAGTGAAAGAGGTGTCCTCGGGCGCTATACTAACCCACTTGGCCTTGACGCCGGGGAGGAGCCCCTCAGGAACTCGCAAGCGGACCGGGAGCCTAGGGCGCTTCGGTGCATTAATATCATCATTAGATGTGTAAATTATCCCGATCGCGTCAGTATTCGGAGGGCCTGTGTTGGGAAAGAAGTTCCACGTCATGTAGAGCTTTCCAAATTCACTAGTCGAGTAGTCTTTGACCATTTCGGAACGAAACGCTCGCTGGCCGCCAGGACTTGTTGTGGTAGTCTTCCAATAGTCGCCGTGCTTGCTTCCCATAATATCGACATATTTTGGAGCCTTTTGGCGAGCCATGGCTTTAAAATTATTATTGAAGTCCTTCGGAAAAACATAAGTAACATAAGGAGTCCCATTCGACCCGCGGGCTTCGTCTTGAATTTCAGTTATTTGCTGCCGGGCCTGATCCATCAGGTTGTTGGCTGCTCCTAGAGAGTCTTGCAAGAGTTGGTTTGCCACCTTCAAGAACTCAGGAAGAGGAACCCCGAACTTATCCAAATCTAAGTCCGCGCAAGCCTCGGGGTCAATCTCAAAGTCGGGATTTTGCAGTTGATCAAAAACCTCACTCAGAATGTCTAAAAATGCCGTATCAATTTTTGGGGGATTCTTGTAGCCTGGAAGTTTATCTTGCTCTCCCAAGACGGCTAAGGCCTTTTCGAGACCTGGGTTGGCGTCAGTATGTACGCGTGGCTCCAAAAGCGTAGTTCGAGTCGCCTCCACAGAATAGATAAATTGAAGTTTGGCGTTTTCGATTAACGTATTAAATGTCTGGGGGATGACACGACTCACCACCGGGTTGGGAATAAAGTGGTCGCTATCGGGGCACAGAAAATCAATGGGAGGGATTTCAACGGGGATACCCTCATTCAGATAGCCGGCTAGCTTTTCGATTGTCTCGTTGTCGGCTAAGTCGGCCAGATTACCATCTTTCAAACAATAGTTTTCTAGGGTGTCCCGGAGATTCGGCTCGTTAATCCATTCATTACACACCGGAGTAATATCGCAGAGCGACGACATGCTCCCAAAAAATGCCAAGATTTGGCCGCGGCTGCGCATTTTTTGAATATTCTCATCGGGATATCCCTTATTAAAGTGACTTATTTTTTGAATGGTAGTATCAGAAACGTCCTTGCGCGAGTTATAAAGCTGACATAATTCAAACGGACTCAAGCCAACCGACACATTTTGCAGGTAATCAAACCCCTTATCTTGGTTAAGACCAAATTTGTTGAAAGCTTCGTCTAGTAAGTCCTGCATGTCGGGGAGATGAATTGGCTGATTAAGGTTGTCCCTCATGGCATCGGCGGCGTTCACAACTCCCATCTGCTCGGGGCGATTAAGTAAATTATTACAGTTAAGCATAATCATTTCGGCGAGGCCCTGAATGATCTCAAATGCCACGTCGACGAGAGTCTGTAATACAATATCAAGGATCTGCTGCCACAGCGGCGGGTCTCCCATAATATTGAAGGAAGGAATCTCAATTTTTGGAATTTCCGGAATGACTAAAATGGGAACTGGGATTTGTGGATTCTCGTAGTCTTCGATAAATTGTGCAATGCCGAACCCTAGTTCAATCGCCTCGTTTATCCGGGCCAGTGAGAAGGTTGTTCCCATGGTTAAACAAATGAGTGCTTCGGCTATTAGATCTGTGATTCCAAACAGAGACAATACTGTGTCCACGATCTCTTGAACAGTTTGAACTTGTTCTTTTGCGGCGCCGACATCAGAAGGCTGAGCTTGTTCGATCTGAGCCTCGACCGCGTCGATATCGGCGTCAATTGAAGCAAGAAGCGACGTGTTGTCTCCCGGCATTCCCTCAACCTCTTCCCGGTTCGCAACGTAGGAATCTCGGACCGCTTTCATGTCATTCACGGCTTTCATGTCACTCTGTTGACCTTTAGCTGTGTTGATCAGCAGAATGATTTTATCAATCGTGTCCTTGAGAGGGAAGGTGTTGGGAACCATCTTGGACTTCATATCATTATAAAGTGCAGCTAGGTGCACCGGGTTGTTCAGAGCAGCATTAATCTCTCCTACCTCTTTAGAAGTTAAGAAGGTGCTAAGAGAGTTCCCTAGGTTTGCTGGGTTTAAAATATCAATTGGACTATTACCGTCTTTTGCTGTAAAGATAATAGAAAATTGAACGGGGTCGATGCCTGGAGGAGCTGGGGCGAGAAAATTAATCGCGGCCTCGTTGATAGATGGATTTGCATCGGGATCTTTAAGAAGTTTCCCATAAGTAGTTTCGATAAACTTCATAAACGAGGTACAGTTAAGCATAATCATTTCGGCGAGGCCCTGAATGATCTCAAATGCCACGTCGACGAGAGTCTGTAATACAATATCAAGGATCTGCTGCCACAGCGGGGGGTCTCCCATAATATTGAAGGAAGGAATTTCAATTTTTGGAATTTCCGGAATGACTAAAATGGGAACTGGAATTTCCGGATTCTCGTAGTCTTCAATAAATTGTGCAATACTGAACCCTAATTCAATCGCCTCGTTTATCCGGGCCAGTGAGAAGGTTGTTCCCATGGTTAAACAAATGAGTGCTTCGGCTATTAAGTCTGTAATTCCAAACAGAGACAATACTGTGTCCACGATCTCTTGAACAGTTTGAACTTGTTCTTTTGCGGCTCCGACATCGGAAGGCTGAGCTTGTTCAATCTGGGCCTCGACCGCGTCGATATCGGCGTCAATTGAAGCAAGAAGCGACGTGTTGTCCCCCGGCATTCCCTCAACCTCTTCCCGGTTCGCGACGAACCGATCTCGTTCCGCTTTCATATCATTCACGGCTTTCATGTCACTCTGTTGACCTTTAGCTGTGTTGATCAGCAGAATGATTTTATCAATCGTGTCCTTGAGAGGGAAGGTGTTGGGAACCATCTTGGACTTCATATCATTATAAAGTGCAGCTAGGTGCACCGGGTTGTTCAGAGCAGCATTAATCTCTCCTACCTCTTTAGAAGTTAAGAAGGTGCTAAGAGAGTTCCCTAGGTTTGCTGGGTTTAAAATATCAATTGGACTATTACCGTCTTTTGCTGTAAAGATAATAGAAAATTGAACGGGGTCGATGCCTGGAGGAGCTGGGGCGAGAAAATTAATCGCGGCCTCGTTGATAGATGGATTTGCATCGGGATCTTTAAGAAGTTTCCCATAAGTAGTTTCGATAAACTTCATAAACGAGGGAAGGCCGCCGCCGCGGTTTGCTTTCTTTTTGGGGTATCGATTTATAATCTTTCCATGATTTATGATTGTTGCCATTACCCAGCGATCTAAAAGGATCAAATCATGCTTGACCATCGATAGGTACCCTACCTTTAAGGGAGAACTCACCGTTTCCTTTCCTAGGTCAACATCATAGTAAGCAGCTTTAATTTGTTGTTTCTTGTCAAACTCTATATACAAAATGTCTTCCTTTGAAAACGGAAGTACAGGCAGACCAGTGAGATTAATATCGCGTCGAACCATGTTGGTGACATTTCCTAAAAACCTTTTAACACTATCGCGAATTGCCGCCAATTCAATTGGAATTCGAAGAGGAGAGCCAAATCTCTGTATGTTTTGGTCATAAGAATCAAGAATGGCCTCCAGCTTAAATATGGTATCTACCACCCCTCCCAAATTAATAATGGCAACATCGGCAGCATTAAGTTCGTCACCAGGAATTCTCTGCTGCTCATTAAAGAAATTTAGCGCATCAGACCACCGTGGGAACCCTGAATCATAGGTTGGAAGAGTGTCTCCAGCCTTGGCATCGGGACAATCTCCTTTACCTCGTTGTATCCGGGCGTCCTGCAACAACCTGTCCGAATCGACACCATGCATCTGCAGCCCGAGTCTAATATTTTTAAAGTTAAGGGCCCCGACGCCACTAGCAAACAAATACTTGGGAAGCGGAACAAGGGCGTTCATAGGCGAATCGTCGTCTGTATCTGTCTTAACGTACCCTAAATTATTTTCAATTTCCTTCCTAAGCTGGTTATAGGTGCTCGTAAACTTAGCCGGTGCGGCTGGTCGCTTTTTTGAATTGGCATATAGGAAAGGATAAAATTCAGGCAAATAGTATTCTATAAACGCGTCAACTGCTTGTTTCTTAAGCACTTGGTCACTTGGTGGGTTGGGGGATTCGGGCTCAGTCTCGGTTGCTCGCCCGGGTGACATCGAAGAGCCAACCCCGCTTTTTTTAGAAGATTTTGCGCTAGATCGAGGTCCACTGGAGGAGGTGGCACCACTCGACCGGACGGCTGGTTGTACAATAACATAATACTTTCCCGTGCTCTGGTCAAACCAGGGAACATAGGAAGGATATTTAAGAAATACGTTTAGGCTATCAAAATCAAGAGACATGGTTAATTTGTGTTGTTATACTTGCTTAAAATGTAACGGGAGGACCTCATTCCGCCGGGGCTCGATAAATATTTCGTGACAAAACCGGTGGAATCCATGGTGTCTTCAATCATCATTGGTATCTCTACGTTCAAAGCTGTGTTTACCAAGACTTCGATGCCCTTTGGCATAAGGGTAGTAAAGTCCGGGGATGTGGGACTTCCAAAAAAGGGAGAGAAGTGAGTATGAGTAATAAGACCCTGTGTCAGGTTGCGCTGGTAGTCCAAGACCGTGAGAAGACTGTCCCTTAGTTTATTTATCTGTTTTGACATTTCTTTAAGACAGGCAACTAAGTTGTTACCTTTCACCATTGGTTGCATATCACTATCATCATTCATAGCAATCAAATCAATACCATATTGTCCCTGAAATGAGGTGCCGCACTCGCCCCCTTGCGAGTTTTTCTTGTCAGTTCTGGTGACAAGCTTGATATTCTCTCTCGCGACAAACCGAAGTGTATCTGCCTTCAAAGCAATCGTAGACCCCGGGCGGTCCGTTCCTACGTTTCCAACGGTGCCCGCGGGGAGTCCAAAATATTTAACATCATCTACAGCCGCCTTCTGGCTCAAGTAAATGCGCGCGGCGTCCTTTTTAAAATTAGGATTAACGAGCTTTTCTCTTCCAAGAGAGTCTTCTGATTTAGCTTGATATCCTAAACGCCCCACCACTAGGTCCATAGAGGAGCACTGTGTAGCCCCCTTACCGCCAAAGCCGCTTCCTCTCGAATGTGGCCTATCATATCCTAATACAACTGATGAGTTGCCGTTAGAAATTAGTTTTTCATCTGGCGTAACATCAAATTTAGGACAATCATATGTCTTCCTGCCAGTAAATCCGACGCCCCAAAAACGTCCCTGTTCGGCAGGGTCGAGTGACGCCACCATATCTCGTATGCTTTCTGGTAGTAAGCTATCGTCTATTAATTTAATTATTCCCATTTTGTTCTCCCATTAGTCAGTTATGCCCCGGTTATACCACTTGCTATAAACGAGTTAACTGGATCCGCCCCCGGGACGGGGCCCCAATACTCAAAGTGCCAAATCTCTTCCATTCTGCTTCCTTCGGCCAATCTCCATGGATTATACCATCCAAACTTGGGTCCGTTCATAATTAACCATCGATATTGTTGAGCGTCTGCAGTTGGAAGGTCATTCCACGATCCACTATCAATATTTAAATCAGCACAGGCAGCCTTAGCGTTTGTCTTTGAGCCGGCCTGATTCCACCCTGCTGCCTTCCCTCCGGACTGGCCCTGCCGGGCGCGGAGCGCAGCCCTATAGAGGTTTCCAAAATCGACTGCACCTCCCCACCCATGAGGGGAATTGCCCACCTTGGCTGCTCCGTCTGTATTCTTGTTAGCAAGGCCTTGCTGCTTGGACCTATTCCGATAACCACTGCTGATACGCCAAATCTGGTCTTTTTTTACTCGCGAATCGGGGGTCACAGGTACGCCGTCAGCTTTAGCTTGGGCTTCCATTGCCATAAAAGCCCTCAATGCTACTTCATGAAGCCGATAGCCACCGTGGCCCGGGATCTTCACCATCTCCGAAACAGTGAGTTGGCCATTTTTCTTTCCGCGATTTCGCCAATATACGGCGGTCTGAGAGTAGGTATAAGAGCCTGCACCCACCTGTTGAGGATTCCACTTCCTGCTGTCAGGTCTTAGGAGAGCAGCTTCAACAGATCCCGGATATTTTTTATCCTTCATACCGCCGCGGCGGGGTTTTCCAGAGCCCCTTTTTCCTAAAGCAGATGGGCCTCCATAAGACGCAAGCTTGAATTCGTTACCAGAAGGAGCTTTGGCGATAGAACTGAGATCAAAAATCTTTTCTCCGATTCGCACTATACGGGGGTTAGTAAGATGGTTGATGTCAGCAAATTCCACCTCCACGTATGTACCTGGGGGGATTGCACCCATGACGGGATTGGCAGATAGAGAGACCACTACGTCTTGCATGACGGC
>JGI25129J35166_1000788_pt1 | contig 10325 bp, 12 predicted proteins | sample ETNvirnome_2_130_FD_35166 | JGI IMG/M metagenome (IMG submission 35166) | reverse complement strand
GTGAGCTTTACCAACTACGGATAATTCATTCGACGGAGACGTAGTGCCTATGCCGACCGAGCCGTCAGCAGCGAATCGTACCCTCTCCGCTATTGATCCGGCGTTATTCGTGCTAAATGCCAAATATCCACTAGTGCTACTTGTCCCACCACTGATACCTCCTTGCGTTACTCCGTTACCTTTAAAGTCTAGGGCAGCTAGATTATAGCCAGTACCAGCCTCAATCAACGCATTGGCATTAGCACCATCTTGTTGAACGTGCAGTTTGTATGATGCGTCTGGAGTAGTCCCTATGCCAAGTCCCGTTGAGTCAAAAACGAGACTGCTGGTTCCTTCAATAGTTCCGTCACCCGTCCAGACTCCCACTTGACTGTCAGCAGGTGTGCCAACCTTGCTGACATCACCCGAACCTCCAGCAGTCTGCCAAGAGCAAGTCCCATCACCGTCTTCACGCAGGAACTTTGTTCCCCCGCTTTCACCTGTGGACTTAACCTCTGTGCCTTCAAGGTCTACATAAGTGCCATCAACCGCTGTACCCTGCCAGACACCTGTTCCAATTGTGCCGACAGTCGCAAGATTAGCCGCACTGGTAATGGCAGCTTGTGTTGCTCCCGTTACAGTCGCAGCAGTGCCGCTCGCATTACCCGTTACATCTCCGGTGACATCTCCAGTGACATCTCCGGTCAGGTTTCCTGTTACATCTCCAGTAACATTGCCAGTGACATTACCTGTAACTGCTCCGGTAAAGGTAGTTGCTGTAACTGTGTTGTCCTTAACCAAGACACTATCAATGGTTACACCAGCAGCAGATGTGGTTTCTGAAATTGTGTCAGTCGTAATGGACTGACTTGCACTCACAATGATGTTCGTTGATCCAGTGGTGTTGCCAGTAGCAAGCACCTCTGCCAGCGTGTCTGAAGTAGCAACCTGTGTGTCAACATAGGCAGTGGTGGCAACCTTTGTGGAGTTGTTCCCAGCCGATTGAGTGGTTGCAGTAACTCCATCAGCCAGTGTTCCGGTTGCTGTGACTGCACCTGTTAGGTCTCCTGTAACGTCTCCGGTTACATCGCCAGTCAAATCTCCAGTGACATCTCCTGTAACGTCTCCAGTTAAATCCCCCGTAACATTTCCAGTGACGTTTCCAGTGACGTTGCCCGTGACATTTCCTGTGACCGCACCAGTTACATCTCCGGTAAGGTCGGCAACAACAGGGTTGTCCACGTTAAGGGTTACAGTCCCGCTTGTTCCTCCCCCACTCAAATTCGTTCCGGCTGTGACTCCAGTGATGTCACCCACCTCGCGTGTCACCCACGCAAGGGTTCCGGCCCCGTCAGAAGTTTCAAGAACCTGCCCCGAAGCCCCAACTGCTGCTGGCATCGTGAGCGTGTAAGTTGTGACTGCTGATGGTGAAGCTATCCCAACATATTCTCCACCCGCATCATCCTCAAGACGAACGTCACTTGAGAAAGTCGATACCCCCGCAACCGAAAGGGTTCCAGTAGACTTAACCTCTCCAGTGCTTACCTCAAGAGCAAAGGTGTTTCCAGCATTGCCATCGGTCAACGCAACTAATGTCGCACCATTGCCTCCACCACTCGGCAGGGCAAGGAGTTGATCGTATGAACTGGCAATTGTGCTTCCCGTTAATGTAGCCATATCTTAAAACCCCCAAGCTCTTTTTATCTGTTTCGTACTAAATTGTGATTTGCGAAGGAAACGGGAGCCTTCCTTTTGCTCCAGCTTATGATAACCGTCCTTTACCTGCTCCGATTGAGAAGGAACCTTAACTTGATTGCCAACAGTAAAGCATTCATCAGCCAAGACCTTCCCGTACCTAACCCCATCACGGGTTATATAGTCCGTCCCTAGAGGAACAATCTCATCAAGGGTCTTACCGTCTTCGGAAGCAAAGGAGTAGATAGGCATTTAATACCCCATCTTTTCATCTGCTTCTTCCGCTGCTGCCAAAAGCTCTGCGCCTTCAACGTCAGCAACATCAACTTCTTCCTCGGCTTCTTCCTCAGAAACGTGTTCCGCATACTCAATAGGAACGCCACCCGCGCTCACTAGCTCAACGTGAGCCGTACCGTCATCGTTAATTGCAGTCACTTCACCCTCGACTGCCTCAAGCACAATTGCGTCTCCCACTTCAGGAGAAACGCCAGCACCCGCTTCATCTTCAGAGACTAACGCCTCTATCGGTAATTTAATCATTTCACAACCTTCTTTCTTGTCTTTATCGGAATGACCGTGGTGAGGGGGTTTCCCCCCTCCCACGGCAATAATAAGGGTTACTCCACCTTTAGGTTTCATAACTTGATTAACTCTTACGCAGTCGAAGCAGTTTTGCTCCGCATGATGGCGTAGTAGCTGGTGTTCTGCCTCAAGGCAGTCCAGAAGGTCTTGAAACCAGCAGTAATCAGCATATTAAGAGGATCACTCTTATCTGCTGAATCTGTGATTATCATCTTCGGACTGAATGGAGACTGACTACTTAGCTCCGGTACTCCATAAGCTCCGTCTCCCAAGAACAGGGAAACATGAACGTCTGCCGCTGCACCGACTCCGCCACCAGCCGCAGCATCATAGATGAAGCGGTCAGCGTCGGTTCCAAGTGCGTCAGCAGTAATGAAGGCGTTGGTCGTGGTTACGAATTTTGCGCCGAAAAGACGGCCAACTTCGCCCTTATACAGCTCTTCAACATTGCTATACTGAGAGGCATTCAACCAAGTATTGTCCTGCATGATGTCGCTCAATACTTGAGGACTTGCAACACAAGCATACATCCCACCACTGGTGGGTTGTGCTCGGTTAACCTTCAGTTGAGTAACAGCATTCAGTACAGCCGCACCGTCCAGCGTATTGCTGGAAGTGGTAGACTCAAATGTTGAATACTCACCTCCGCTTGCTGACTGCTTCGTGCCATCGGCATATAGCTCTGTGAGGGAATCGCCGTTGTCAAGGTTGGTCGCGGGGTCGGTAGAATAAGTACCTTCCATCGCAGTTGCCCCTGAGTTCACGTTGTCTCCCACATTGGAACCAACCAATATGTTACGAGTGATGTTATCCATATCAATCGCAGCGTCTTGCCCGTTAATCTTAACACTCTGTTGCAGCGAATTAAATAAATCCGTTGCATTCAGAACGTCAGATAACTTCACAATCTGACCACGTTGAATGAGCGTCTTGCTGATCTTTGTCAGCGCGATTGCTCTTTCTCCCACAGAAGAAGTATCTCCTTCAGTGAGCGTGTTGATGTCAGTTGCCTTGGGAGTATCCCAACGAAACATTGATATTGCTTTATGACCCGACTTCGCAGGAAGTGGGGCTTTAGAGCCGAACTGGTCTAGTACCAGTGCTTGAACAGCATAGGTCAGTAATTTCTTACTGAAATAATTTTGGTACTGGTTTGCCAGTGCGGCATCGGTAGTGACATTAGTTGCCATTTTTTATACCTTCCTGTCAGTGTTAAGCGTCATCAAAGTTCATTGCCGCCTTTAGGAGATGAGCTTCCTGTTCCTTTTCGGACAGGTCATCAAATCTCCGGCCACCGTCAATCTTTTCACTTGTGAATCCACCACTCACTGACATTTTCTTTTCCAGTTTGTTTAGTTTATTGGTTAGTTCTTTAACTTGGGTTTCACTCTTATCAGCACCAGCAGCCTTCATTTGTAGTTGAGCAATTTCAACAGCCTTCTCCAAGCCCACGGCGTTAGCCATGCTTGGGTGCTGCTGGAGGATTGCATTCGCCCTCTGAGTTAACTCCGAGTCCGGCTTCTGAAGTTCAGAATGCTTCTGCATGAGTTCTTGCCTCTTGCCTTCAAACATATCCCAATGTTTCTTAGCCTGACGTTGCTGCTGAGATTTCTCGCCCTCAGAGCGAACCTCATTGGCTCTCTCAACGGCATCGGAAGCGAGATCATCATCACCCTCTTCCTTCAGTCTCTTAGCAGCGTTGTCGTAGTCTTCAGCAGTGAAGCCCTTCTCATCTCGGTAATCCTTGCCTGTATCCAAATCATCTTTCTGATTCTTTAACTGGCTTGCCACCCGATGGAGTTCTACACGCTGACGCTTAATCTCTTCTTTCTCAGCATTAATCTGCTTCCAAGAAGAGGTCTTACGCTCCTCGTTCTTTGCCCACTTGCTCTTTTTCGGCTGCTCCTGTGCTTCAGGAGTTTCACCTTCTGTCAATGAACTAACCTGTTCGTCAGCATTATCCTCGGTACTGTGCAGTACCTCAGAATCCGGTTCCTTAACCACCTCTTCTTCTGCGGCTTCTGGAGGAGATTCATCTTGAACTTCCTCTTTCGGTTCTTCCGTCTGTATTACTACTTCCGGCGTTTCCCCCGCTTCCACAGCAGCGTCATACTGCTTGGCTGCGGCCAACATCTGATCGGCGGTTGTATCGCCGGATTCTTCTGACATAATGCTTACCTATTAGTGCTTATCCTCGTCCAAAGAGCGCACTGAGTTCCTTGGCCGTTGCTGCGGGGTTTTTACTCGCCTGATAATCAACCCCAAACATATCAGACGTAAATTCTTCCGGCTCCTCGATTTCTCTTGCCAGAGCCTCAACAGTGTGAACCGTTGTTCTCACACCATTCGCGAACCCTGCATTAAATTCAAGCTCTTTTTTACTGGACACTGCCTGTTGGTTCTGCTTGAGAACCATATTCAGTAGTATCATGCGGAACCTTTTCCCTTCTACTGTGACGAGAAACTTCCGTAAAGCATTCGATTCAGTGACTCCCCACTCCGGTTCTCCAACCCACGGAATCTGCTTGGACATCTTCCAAGCTATCCTAATGAACCTAATAATCCTGCTCATTTCCCCAAACCTTCCCAATCAAAAGGAATAGTAAGCCCTTGCGCTTTATCCCATGCGGCAGAGTATTCCTTCAGATACATGTGGTCTTCATCGCTCCAAGCCTTTCCTAACCAGCGCATTGCCAAATCTCTCTCAATGTAATTTCTCGCTATATCGTCTATCTCTTGTTGGTCAGTAGCCTCGTAATAATACTCATCCTCTGTGAGATTTTCTTGGAGTAAGGCATTCTTCCTTGCCTGTTTATAGTCCTCATAGCTGAACTTTAGTTTCTTAAATTCTTCGGGATGCGTCTCCGGCAACATCACCTCTCCGACACTCGACTCGGTTACATCATTCCCGCTGAAAGGGGGTGTGTATGGTATAACAAATTGGTCTAACTCGTAATCTTCTGTTCCGCGAATACCCATTTTAATATCTCCGGTACTAGGGCCGAAAACTAACGGAGCCTTTCGCGCATTTTCCCCCTTCTGTATATGGTAATCCTTATGGAACTCCTTCAAGAGCTCTTCATCATGCATCCCTCTTGCCTTCTCTTTACTATATTCCTCCCAACTCTTGTTGGGAATCAAGGCGTGCTGCGTAGCCTTCGTTGGGACTGTAATTCTCCTTTTTACAGATGGCTCAAGTCCGTCCTCCATCATTCGCCGTTTTATTTCAGCTTCTTCTCTTAATTTTTCGTGGAGTTCTACTTCGTGCGGCGACCTCCGTTCTTTTAATATGAGAGGCATAATTAATAATCTCCCTGCTCTACAACTGCCTCAGTCTGTTCAACCATTTGAGCTTCCTGTGGCGGCATTTCCCCACTAACCGCTTGCATCTCCATAGCCTTCTGCTCCTCTTTCGACGGCATAAAGCCCAACTGAACTAGATACTCTTCAACATCCTTCCGCAACGCTCTCGCGTTGTTGGTGTCCACCGTTTCAAAGGCATTGAGGAGTTCGCCAAGTCGCCCACTAATCGCCTGTTGCGCCTGTGGGCTGAACTGCATTCCACTCTGAGATGACTTTTCAAGGAACTGCATCAGCACCCCGATCCTCACACGATAGTCCTGCCCTTCCTGAACCGGAATCTGCTCGCCAATCAGTAACGCAGGAATAATCTTCTTCTCATCTGTAACCTCATTCCCCTCCTTCTCATTCGGGTCTTGAACCAAGCGAGGAACAAGAGACGGGTCTTCAAGCTCAAGGATACTCTTATCCAGCTCAACTTGATTTATCCAAGGACTGTTCACAAACAACTGCTTACGCTGGACTGCTTTGTTTAAAAGCATCACCTTGCTGACCATATCCATCCCGCCCCTCGGCTCAAGTTGGTACTCGTCATGCAGGGCAACAGGATCGACAGAAAGACTATCTTCAAGAAATCTGTACTGAAGACTTTTCTTATCGAACTGAAGCAATATACTGAACGCTTGTCGGAATAAATCACCCAAAGCTTGCCGGAAGAGACGCAGACGCAAGTCCATATTCTGCTGCGCTTGAGCGTTAACAGACTCGATCTCAGTTGCAGTGCGACGATCCCTGTCCGCCATGATACCATAGTCGGGAACGGTGACTCGTTGCTCGGCTACAGATTGCGTCTGCATCATATCCTTGTCGAAGTCCATCGGCGTGTTAGGCATCTGGACGGGCGCGATCCCGAACGGTAGAATCTGTCCCGGATTCAACCTCAAATTAACGCTGTTCGGGAGATCGCGCTCGGCCTTGAACAGTGGCTTATTAAACAAAGTGGAGGCATCCATCTTCTCGTTCCAAGTCTTTGTAAGAGAAGCTTCAAAGGGAGCAAGCATCTCGCAAACTCCGCGAGGAGAAAACCAACCACCGTCAGTAACCTCATACTTACTTGAGGAGAAAGGAGGATTGTCGTGATCGAAAGGAACCTCCATTGTTTTTCGGAGCGGAACATCGGGGGCTTGGGGAGAAAAGCATTGCATAACCCACTTCCCGTCCTCGTCATGCGTGTAAACCTCCCACACAATAACTTGATCCTCGTCGGGAGAATGCGTAATACCCTCCCGTATTTCTTTGTCATACTTGATATTATCTATAATCCCTGAATCCTCGACCTTCCCCGACTGTATCTTATCAATCGTGCTCTTGCTTGTGTCATAAATTCCAGCCCTCTTGTATGACTCAAGGCTCATAGGCATTACCTGTGTAATCCTGTCAGCCGAAGCGATGTCTTTAGTCCAAGGAGGGACGATAATATACATCGGGTCTATGGCCTGAAACTCAACCTGCTTCTTGTTAGGGTTCCAGAAAGTCTTCATTACGCTATGGCCGCTAACCAACATATGATCTATCCAACTCATCACCTCAGTGGCGTAGTTGGATTTCTCATGGAGCTTATAGCTAAACCAATGCTCTGCGGCTGTCGTGAATCCAGCCATCTGGCTACGCATTGGCACAAAGGTTGCCAACACATCAAGCCCCATAGCCTGTTGGAAGAAGGCTGGCTTGAGCTTGTTAATGGTAGTGTCTATGAGGGGGAAGTGAATATCAGAAGCATTAGGCCAAGGCTTAACCTTTCGGCGCAGACCGTCCGTTCGCATTTGATACCACAGCCCTTGCCGCGTCTCCCACCTTGCGCGACTCTTAACGTCATCAAGGATTAGATCATAAATCTCGTTACTCATCTCTTTTTCTTTTTAAGCTGCTGCTTTGCGTGCTTGTGTGCCTTAGACTTCTTCTTGGTATTAAGCATAACAGCCAGAGCTTGTTTCTTATTCTTGTAAGGCATTATCCCTGTCTCCCGCGATTCCTCCCGCGAGGGGCGGAACCTTGTTTAAGGTCTTGTTTGGTGGGCTTTAGATGACCGTCCTTGTCGGGCATCTGTTCCTTTGTTTTCTTTTCCTTAGCCATCAGCTTAGTCCATCACTTCTTGGGTCATACCTAAATCTTCTTTTCTCCTTGTTCCTTTCCTCTTGATGAAGCTTCAGCAGCTTTTCTCGCTCAACCGCAGGTTTCTTCTCCCATTCTTCCTTGTTCCTCTTTAGGCTTTTGATTATTCGATCGGCAACCTCACTAGACTCCTGCTCCTTACTCTTAAGCTTTGAGAGTGGCTTAAAGGGTGACGGGGAGTCCGTGGGTTTCCTTATCTTGGTTTGGTGAGCAAAACGACTCTGCGCCTTGCGCTTGCGGTCATCATTGTCATCTCCATCTCTCTTACTCTTTATAATAATAGGCATGATTTCTTTTCCTTAGTTATCAGTGGTTATCCCAATCGTTAAATTCATCCGGTTCAGGGTGTCTAACCCTCATTCTGCTCCACGTTGCCATAATTACCATTTCCGACTTTAGCGCATCAGAGATGCACTCTTCACAGATATAACCACCCACTGCTACATCCTCGGCCACTGCTGCCCCCACTTCCTTACACACATAACACAGCTTCTCGTTCGGCGGGACGGGCCTTATGCTTGACCGTCTCAATGTCAACACTTTTCTTCTAATACCCCACAAACATACCACTTGGCAAGGAATCTTCTTGAAAACTTGCTTGAGCCTGTTCCATAAGTTCACCAACACTAGGGCGGGTAATTTCATTAAACCTCTCCCAACTGCCTCCAACACCGCCCCCACACGATATGCAGCCCATAACTGCATCTGCCCTGTCGGGGCTATCCAGCCCTCTGGCTTTCATCTTGTCCTTGGACTCAAGCCCAAGCTTTCCTGTTCGACTTACTTCCGAACGCCTCGTAACCATCTGCTGATGGAGCATCCCATCATCGGGCAAAAGTATCTCCCTCTTCTCAATCACCCTCGCTGCGGTGTGCCACATCTCCGCACTCCTGTTCGCGTAACGATCATCAAAGGGACGAGCACCGAAGTTGACCCTGTGAATGTCATAACCCGCATCCATCAACGCATCACACAACGGTAGCCCCATTCCACCTTCATCAGCATACACCTCATCCTGCGACAGATTGTTCTTCTTAATAAGGTTTATGATCTTACCAATTGTCGTGTTCGTATTCCGCTCACGCCAAGTGACCATCTCCATCACCTTGTTCCCATTCCTGTACGCAAAGACACATTCATCCCCTCCAGCAGCAAAATCAATAAAAGCCACCCTCATCCCCATCTGAAGCTCCGGCGGGTTCTGTAAACATTCCTCAAGGCTTTTAAGGTTGAGAACCAGACCTTCCCCACTATCATCCACAAACTCCCCATAAATCATTGAACGGATCAAAGGACTGTTCTCCCCATACATCTCAATCTGTTCGTCAATCCAACCCTGACTCAAGTGTGGGCAGTCGAAGGCTGTCACTGTATGACAATCCCAAAACTTCCTTTGCTTGGTAAATGCTTCATAGAAGGAACCAGCAGCAGCTCCACAACTGCTCATCAATAGCAACCTGCTCGGCTGGCATCTGGCTATGGCTGTGAAGATGGGATCAGGGACAGTCTTAGCTTCGTCCACAATCATCAGCAGATTCTCAGTCGGCCCCTGTCTGTGCCAGCCCTCAAACTTTCCAGCATCATTCGTACTAAACCCAATCGCCCTACTCCCATTCTGATAATGCAGCTCATTGCTGGTAGCTCTCCATCCCTGCCCTAACCCACTAACATACTTCTTTAACGTAGGCCAAAGCTGCCCCTCAACCTGCCGCCACACACCAGCAGTCGTCACAACCAAACTCTCAGGGAATCGAACCATATGCCAAAGAATCGCACTAGCCGCAACCACACTCGTCTTCCCACTACCATTAGCCGCCTTCAACGCAACCTGACACTCCTTCTCGTTCAACGCCTCCAACACCTTCTTCTGCCATCCATAAGCGTCCATCCCCAAAAACATCTCAGGGAAGTTCTCCAACTGACTCGCCTCCTCCAAAGCATCCCTATCCTTAGCCAATCTTTCCAAAGCCCTCTGCGACTTCTTCTCGTTGGGGGATAGTACCAAAGATGGTGCAGGAGGAGCCTTGATAGTCTTCTTAGGCAAGATGACATCATACTTACCCTTCTTAGGCTTTGGGCCAGTTCTCTTAACGCGAGGCTGAATAATCAGCTTCTTGAGTTTCTTGGGCTTCTTCTCAGCCATAGTACTGTGCAGTACTTAGTTGCGATGCTTTATCCGCTCTGGAATCGAAGACAACTGCGAAAGCAACTCCGGTGAGACAGTGCTAGTCGCGGATTGATTATCACTTTTAGTTGTCTTCGGACTCCAGTGCGGGAACCGTGATTGAAGGAAAGCCAATGCCAGCTTCCCATCACGGCTCTCCATAATCTTATTAATCAAAGCCTCCTCCGCCCGTGCTTGTGCAGCCAACACCTGCGCGTTCAACTTAGGCTTATCCTTCCTAAGCTTATCAACCCGACTCGGACTAATCCCACAAGCCCCACACGCCGCAGTCAAACTCATGCCCCGACTCAGCTTATCCAGAAACATCTCAAGCGTTTCCCCCGTTAGATTCTTCTTAACCGATATTTCAGCCATGTTGCAAACAATGTACCATAAGTTGAAAACACGTCCAGTTTTTTAAGAGGGGGTGTAT
>JGI25129J35166_1000775_pt1 | contig 10402 bp, 6 predicted proteins | sample ETNvirnome_2_130_FD_35166 | JGI IMG/M metagenome (IMG submission 35166) | reverse complement strand
ATCTGGGGCACCGGCGGCAATCTGCAGAACATGCCAGAAGATATGACATCCCTCATGCAAGCGGACAAGGGCGGCATCTACGTCGCGCTCGATCTCGCGCAGGCCGAGAACAGAATCGTTGCTTATGACTTCCGAGAGATGAAGATGATGGATGCTCTCGAGAAAGGCATCGACATTCATTCTCTAACCGGCAGCCTGATCCACGACATCCGCGTAGAGGACGTTAAAAAGGATGAGCGAGACGATGGAAAAGTCGCAAACCACGGCCTCAACTACGGTCTTGGTGTTGAGAACTTCATTATTAGATATGAGCTCCAGCGAGAGCGTGGTAAGTTTATCTGGTCGCGCTATCACAAGGTGTATCCAGGAATTAAAGAAGGACACGAGCGAATTAAGGAAGAACTTTCCAGAAACAATCGTGTGCTTACAAATTGTTACGGAAGGGTTCGAAGATTTCTCGATGCCTGGGGAGCCGACCTATTTGAGAAAGCGTATAATTATCGACCTCAGTCTACCGTTGCAACTAAAATCAACGAAGACGGAGTGAAGTTTATCTACTACCGCCAGGACCTGTTCGAGGACGTTCACCTCGTTAACACTGTCCATGACTCTGTGGTTGTATGGGTGCCTCTCAATCGAGGGCTGGGCCGCGTGATAGACGTAGCAATGCTAATCAAGGACCAGCTAGAGAACCCCTTGCTCATCCATGAGCGGGAAGTGCGGCTGCCTGCCGACATTAAGATCGGCTTTGTCCTCGGCCCTGACAGCGCAATGCTAGAGTGGAAAGCCAGCAAGACAGATTTCTCAAACTTGTCAGCTCTTGAACGGGAGCTGGACAGCTATGTCCGAAAGGCGGCTTGAAGATTGGCTAGATGGGTTCCTAGCTTTCACTAATAACACTGAACCCCGAGAGTCCTACCGCTTGTGGGTGGGGATCTCTACTCTGGCGAGCGTGCTGCAACGCAAGTGCTACATCCAGTGGGGCAGGGAGTTGTTCTTCCCTAATCTTTATGTTGTGCTTGTGGGGCCGCCGGCTGCCAGGAAGGGCACGGCAATGCGAGAGGGCAAGAGCCTGCTGAGCAAGATCGGGATTGAGTTCTCAGCTGACGAAACCTCGCGGCAGAAGCTCATCACCAGCATGAAGGAGTGTCAAGTCGCCGAACAAGGCGATGATGGGAAGGCAATCTATCACTCTTCAATGACGATCTTCTCTACGGAGCTGACCGTCTTCCTAGGCTACGATGCTAAAGAAATGCTTTCGATGTTGTGTAAGTGGTTTGATTGCGAGGACCGCTTTACTTACGATACGCACGGCAGNGGTAAAGAAGAGATCCCAAACGTCTGGGCAAATCTCTTTGGAGCAACTACTCCAGCACAGTTGCAAGCATCGCTTCCTGACGGAGCTATTGGGTCTGGTTTTACTAGTCGAGTCGTGTTTATATTCGAGGAAGACAAGGAGCGCGCTATTATCAAACCGGCGCTTAGTCCTGAACAAGTGCAACTCGAACAGGACCTCCTTGTGGATCTCGGAGACATCCGTAATCTTTCCGGCGAGTTTGGCACAACTGATGGTTTCGAGGACCTTTATACTTCTTGGAGAATAGAGAGCGAGGAACACAATCCCTTCACAGAACCAAGGCTCGAGTACTACATGCAGCGTCGTCCGACTCACCTCTTCAAGCTCGCTACTATATACAGTGCTTCAAGAGGAAATGATAAGATCGTCACGGAGNNGGACTTGCAGCGTGCTATCAAGACGCTGGAGATAGCGGAGAAGAAGATGCCGCAGGTCTTCGCCGGCGTCGGGATGAATCCACTAGCGGCCCCGCAGATGCGGATCCTCCGTATGCTCAAGGCTCGTAAGGAAATGCCTATGGCAGAGATCAGCGACGTGATGTCCAACGACCTAGGCTACAATCAACTAGCCGAGGTTATGAATAGTCTGGCACAAGGAGGGAAAGTGAAGCTAGACGTAGCGAATAAGAGACTCATTTATATAGGAGGAAAAGGTGATTGATATGATCCTGACCAACGCCGAGCTCGAATTGAAGACAAAGCNACTGTGGGCCGACAAACTGGAAGGAAAAGAATGCGAACAATCTACCTAGACCGATACGAGATAACTGAGCACTCAACCCGCTCTCGCCTCGTTGGCGCTCTCCCCCAAGATCTCTTCGGCATAGAGAAACCCTGGAACAGCAACGAGCCGTTTAAGTCCTGCATCCCTGAGGGCGTTTACATGCTCATCCCTCACCACTCGCCTAAGTTCAAACAATGCTTTATCATCGTCGGAGGAACTGTAACGATGGAAGAGCACGAGGATGCCGCCCGCTTCGCCTGTCTATTCCACGTCGCTAACTGGGCTGATCAAGTTGAAGGCTGTGTAGGAATCGGTATGGGAGAGACCGTCGTTGCTCGCGGTCCTATGGTGACGCGCTCCCGCGATGCTATGAACGCGCTAATTGAAGAACTTCGCGGNCCTGTCCAACTCATNATCAGGGCTCGATACTAATGCCTAAACGAATCTACGTGGCAGGGCCTTACACGAATCCTGACCCAGTCGACAACACTCGCCGCGCTATCCGTGCTGGACACTTCCTTCTTCTCCAGGGCTTCACTCCCTTTGTGCCGCACTTATCACTCTTCTGGCATTTCCAGTACCCCTTGCCTATCGAGAAGTGGTACGCCTACGACCTCGAGTGGCTAGCCGTCTGCGANGGACTTGTGCGGCTACCTGGAGAGAGCGAAGGAGCTACGCAAGAAGTGTTCAGAGCAGAGNACCTAGACCTGCCTGTCTTCTACGGAGATACAGATGACGACGCAATTAAATCTTGTGTGAATTATGCACATAAGGAAGGATGGATAGGCAATGAAGCTTCCTAAGCTCCCCCGCTTCCGCATTGAAGTCGATCACTACGAGCCAGTACCTCGCTGCTATGGCGTGGCTTATCGTCCGCTAGACCGCCTCGTGGTAGTCTGCTATCCAATCCCTTTCAACATCGTCTACGGTTTCCTTCGCCGAGTCTGGATCTGGCTGGCCATAGGCTTCTACCCAGACTTGCTCGAGCGAGCATGGCAGAAAGGCTACACAACGGGGAGAGAAGAAGCAAAGAAGGACTTAGAGAAGAACTACTTCCGTACTGAGAACGACACTATACGGAGGCAACGAGACTACATCGCGGAACGCCTCGTTGACCTCCTATACAAGCATCCTCCTACTGGCGACCTCGACGGACCTCCTGCTCCATCCGACGCTTATACAGACGAGCAACCTCCCGCCTAGCGAATGTGTTAGCTCTTGTCGCACGTCTGACGTCCAGCGACCGCATCCTTGCGCCAGTCAACTCGCTGAGCAGTTGCTCTGCCAGCTCTCCTCGATCGTAAGCGCGGAGCGGGCGAGTAACAAACTTACCCAGTGGTGGGAACAGAGTAGTTAGGGTTGCTTCCGTCTTCCGCGTGATCGGCAGTCCCTCGGACATCTCCCCCGGGAAGCGCTCGATTGGAGCGTCCATGAAGAAGCTATACCCGCCCTTAGGGATCTGTTCGACCGCTAGCTTCAGCATCGGGTTCACGTTCGACATCATCTCATTCGGACCCAAGCGGTTCAGGTCGAGTGGCGGAAGATCCAGCTGTGCAAACAGCGGCTTGTCTCTCTCAATAAAGCTCAAGTTCATCGCCTGAACTTCTGAGTAGTAATCCGGCTGCTGCACTCCTTCCATATCTGCGGAGAGACTCTCCACAGCGTTCTTGAACTTCGGAACTCTCGACATCCTACCAGGGTTCTCGATCAGCGCCATCATCTGCCTAGGCACGTTGAAGCGAGTCCATGCGTAGAAAGGCATGACCACGCGGAACACACGCTTTTCCGTGTCCGTCAAATTAGTGTAGTCGAAGTGCCATAGATTCGTGGCCATCGCGCCTTCGTGATGCGTCGAACCCTTCTCTACTCGATCTATCCAGAGAGCCCAACGAGCTTGATTCTCCGTGATCTGTGCCGCGGCCCTATTCGCCTTGATGATCTTACTCTCTGTCCCCAAGTGCGCCTTCATATACGCATTCAGGTCCTCAAGGCCTTCCCACACATCACGATCTGCTTTCCCACTCAGCTCGAATGCGCGTCTAGTTAAGTGGTCTGGCGAGAGCTTCTCCAGGTCCGACACGTCCACTATCTTACCAAGGCCCTGCCACATCTGACGCTGTGCGCCCTCTGGCAAATCGAACACCCTCGTGGCCTGCTTCGGAACACCCCACTTCTCGCCGGCGGCAGCGATCTCTTCCCAGCTCTCCATCAGCTCGCCGGCCTCGTTCTTCAACTTAGGCAACGGGATGCTCATGAAGTTATCATGGCCTGTTCGCCTAGCGATAGCGTCTGCCGCGTCCTTTACTCGCTGCGGCATACGACCGGAGCCATTCGCGGCCAGCTGCACACGCAAGCCCTGCAAGTACCTAGTATGAAACGCTGTGCCGGGGAACTCCCCCTTCAGGAGCTTCTTGTAATCTCTCCCCACTCCTGCTTGCCAGTTCACAAACCCGCTCGACTGAATATTCCGCGCTATATAACCAGTGCCGAACGTGGCCCACCCCTTCCACATATTCGTCTGATCTTGGATGAATGTCATGAAGCGACCGACGGCGTCCTCGTTGTTGAACGAGTTGTTCACCCTTGCAACGTAGTCATGAACCATCTCTGGAACTAGATAAGCCCCAGTGACTTCATCGACCTTCTCTCCATGAGCAATGTTCTTCCTGGTAATCTCCATGACTTTGTAACCAGGGTTCCCCTTCTGCAGCTCCTGCTTCCTCCTGGTCCACTGCCGCCCATTCATGTAGTCTGGAGCCATATCGATCTTCTTAGAGATCTGTGTATCGTTGACTATATTGTCCAGGAACTTCCTCCACGTTACTTGCTTCACGTGGCTGACAGCACGGAGCTTCGCTACATTCCGAATGTCCAGCTCAATCGTTCTCTCCACCCCGCCGGTTTCTATGCCGTCCAGGATGTTCACCAGGCGCTCCGCGGTGGTTGGGACGGACCGTGCCTGAGCCTCGGCCATACGCCCAGGATTGCCTCCAGCGACCCCTGAGGACGATCTGGCGGGCACATCGTCAATCACATCATGAGGGGAGATCCCTTTGCGATCAGCGATTAGACGCTTTTGTGCTCTACTAGTCCTCCGCCCAACCGCTTCGTAGTGAGGCACATAGTTATTCCGGAACATCCCGTGATGAACAACACCACGATCCACCTCGCCAGAGAAGTACTTAGTCCAATGCTGCTGTAACTTCTTTCCTACCGCCGTCGCAGCAGGGATGTTCTCTTTATCAATTATGCCTGCTACAGCTGCTTCATCCAGACGCCGTGCTAGCTGCCCCGAGTCCAGCCACGTACCGAGCAGCAACGCCTCCTCGTCTCTCAGACTCCCGAACAGCTCATCCAGACGATCCTGCTCCTCCAGCAACATATTAGCACGATCCGCGTCTAACAGCTGTTCATGCTTCAACACCTGTCGACCAGCGCCAGCATGCTTTGACGAGACGTTCTTCAGATCCCTGCTCATCCGACCAGTTCTCATAAACGTAGTCTCGAACAATCTTCCTAGCGGGCCTGCTGCATCTAGTCCTGCTCGACCTGCCCGACTAACGGCCTTCGCCACCGCAACTCCTGGCACGAGATTAATCGGGTCTAGAATCACATCGAGCGCAAAGCCTCCAACTGCCGCTGACCAATCTCCGTCTCCGTCGCCAAAGATATCTGTGAATGACGGTCTCCTGGCTCCCTCTAGCTCGAGTCCTGGAAGTGCGTTAGCGAACTCCACGCCTGCCTGCTTAAAGGCTTCCCAAGAGCTGCCCGTTCGCAGATACTCCTGCGTTGCTCCCGCAACAGTGTAGTTTCCTATACTGAGCAAGTCGAAGATAGGAGTAACGATATCTTCTGTGACGTAGTTCCACGTTCCTATTGCACCAACGCGGCCCTGCTGCTCCATGAACTGCTCGAACTCTTCCCCTTGCCCAGATCTAAACGCGGCTGTGCGAATGTTCTGAAACTCCGTGTCTGCCGCTTTCTCCGCTGATCTCATCCTCGGAGTCATTATCAGCGACGTGCCATAGCTCCTCGGTTGCTGTTCCTCTGGTGCATGTTGAGGAAAGATCTTCTCTGTAAGATCAGAGCTGGTCGGCTTACTCTCTCGTATCCTTCGTAGCTCTTCGAGAACACTAGTCCCACTTACGTAAGGAGTCTCTCCTCTGATCGCCCTTAGTTCTTCCAATACGCTAGACATTGATTAGTCTCCCTGAGGAAAGATTGGAGGCAAATCGCCTTTGCCTGGTCTATGGAATCTAGAGGGTCGCTCTCTATCACCCACTCCTTGTGCGCCTGCGCCTATTACTTCTGCTACGCCGCCGACGTCACCTAGGAAGCCTTCTAGCTTAGCCGCTCGACTACCAGGAACCGCCTCTACAGAAGGCTCTTCCACTACAGGTTCTTCCACTACAGGAGGCATCTGATCTAGAAGCAACTGAACTCGAGATCGCTGAGCATCTGAGAGATTCATCATAGCAGTCATAGCTTCAGCTTCAAGTCCCTGATCTATAGTCTTCCTAATACTGTTAGCAAGCTCTTCGTCCTGCTCGTTCTCAGGCGGGACGTAATCAGGCCACCTTAGACGCATCTCTTTCTGCGCCCACTTGTTAAAAGCGTCGAGGGAGTAGTACTTATTTCCACCGCTGACTGATCCACGCGGATCTACAGCATCCATAGGCACATCGGAAGTTGCGGTCATGTAAGTTTCAGAGTACCTTATCCTGTCAGAGCTGTACTGATCTCGCGCTCTCTCTAACCACTCCTTCCTACCTACAGTAGCCGACTTGTTCAACATCACTGGAAGAGCTTTTGTAAACGTATTCACTAGCTTTGAGTATCCTCCAGCTTCGGCATCTGCTATGATCTGTCTTCCCATCTCCTCAGCAACTGTTCTATTATGCCCCACAGCATCTAGTTGATTAAATCGCGTCAGAAGATCAGACTTTACTGCAGCTCTCTGCTGATTAGTGTAGCGCTCCTGCTCAGTCACGCCTTCCTCTAGACGTCGTTCATTATTAGCGAGGGCAGCTTCCGCAAGTTCTTCCATATTGATAGACACATCCCAGTCTACTATGAGCCTTCTTAGCTCCTCTGGATCTCCCATAGCAAGCGGATCAATAAGCAGCTGGAACGCCGCATCTCGCTCTGCTTGAAATGCGCGCTTCCGCACATTGATTCGACCCTCGGTAATTTCAGAGCTCAACCCAGCCGCTTCAAACGCTGTTCGCAGCGCCCTGAAGCCGCTATCCAAAGATTCTGGGTCCATGAAGGCATTTAGCCTCTTAGCAATTCCATCAATAGAAGCTATTGGTCCTTCCCTCGCTTGTATTTCATTAATGACCTCTCTCAATCGATCCATCGTAGCAGCTACCGGATCAGCTCCGACTGAGCTAGAATCTACCTGACTTTGCAGCCGCGCCAGCTCTCCAGTCAACCCAGCCTTGTGGCCTCGCGCAATCTCGAGAGCGGAAGACCTGCCTTNTGGAGTGTCAATAGGCGCGTCGCTGACCTCGGTGGAAGCTGTCTCTGCAAGTGCTATTGCGCTTGTACCAGCCTCCTCTAGCGCTCTAATCTCTCCCCCTGTCTGCATCCCAGTCAACGAGTCCGCGAGCCGCTGATTCCCCGCCTCGAGCGCTTCCGAGATCGCACCATCAGGATCAGTCTTAAAGCGCTCACGAATACGACCTTCGTTCCGCTGCTCTTCTTGTCGCCCAAGCGTATTCTGTCGAATCTGCTCACTTGCTCTACGCTCTAACACTCCAGGGAGCTCTGCTGCCACTCCCGTAGACAGCGCCGCTAGGCCTCGTCCTAGTTTGTTAAAGAATCCGGCCATTAGTCAGTCCCCTCTTCAGATGCGTCGGCACCAGAGTCTACGTTAGTTATCTGCGCTCTTCCATAGTAAGCAGCCGCTACCTGCCCTCCAGTCGATATTAGCTGCTCCCACCAAGTGCCTCTTTGGCGCTCAGGAACAGCGCCTGCGCCCGCTAGTAGATTCATAAAGGTATCTCGTCTTCCCTGCTTCAAGTTCCAGAACCAACCTTCGTCCGTTGCCTTGAACGTGATAGGCTGTCGAAAGCCTGCTTGAGCAGAAGGCCACGCTGCTTCTAAGAACCCTCGGAATTGCTCATCTGAAAGAATCTTATCTCCGTCTCTCATCAATGGAGTAGCCAACAACTCCGCGCGGAAGCGTCTTAGATCTGCAGGATCAGCATTCTCTAGAATAGCCTCCGCAGCGGCCTCCGCAGACATACCAGCCTGCACCACTCCACTAGTAATTCTCGTCCATCCATCTAGCACAGTGGAGTTCTCAAATATATCATCCATTACCATAGGGGCCTGTGAGGCCTCTGACATCAAGCTTGCCCACGCTCCAAGCATAGCCTCTTCCTGCATAGTAGCCATTGCCTGCCCAGTGAGATACTTCTCCATCTCCATCCCGGCGGCAATAGCTCTATTCCTGTTTGCCTCTCCATGCGTCTGTTCAAACAAACTATTTGCTTGCAGGAACGTAGCTCGATCCGCCTCAGGGAATCTCTTCGAAGCTTTCTCCACAGCAGCAGCCTGGGCTGTTTGTCTATCTTCTATAGACATATTAGGATCTATCATGATTCTAGCTAGCTCGTTGTCTAACTCGAATCGAACCTGCTGATACAAACCCTCGTCTAATCCGAACTGCGCGGCTACATCTCCCGTCATCAGATTCCAGTCTCGATCGCTGTCTTCCTGAAGCCGTGTGAACTTCCGTTCGTCCAGGCCCAGCTCTTCCGCCATTTGCGTGTACTTGGCCGCCCGATCCATTTCCTGCTGTGTAATCGTTGAAGCGAACTTCCTCGACTCCATCGTGGGAACACCCTCCGACGTAACGCTCGATCCCTCCAGAATCGTCGCAAGCTCTGCGCCTGTTGGAGCCCTGCCCATCATCGCTTGAAAGCTAGCCTTCACGACACTGGCTGTCGGTGTAGCGATAGATAGATAACCCGGCAGGTTCGGAGGCAGAGCGCTCAGGTCTACGCCCAGCATGTCAGCGTTGACCTCTCCTGTTTCCGTTCCTGCGAAGCCTAGAATATCTGCCCAACGCTGCCCGATCTCCGCGGAAGTCGCCCTCGTCGAGTTCGCGATATCAGCATCAATCTGCCTGATCGTAGCCTGAACCTGTTGATCTGACAGACCAAACTTCTTCAGCTCCAACTCCAGAGTCTCTGTGAACTCCTTAGTTGTCTGATTGAACTTCCTCGACTCGAGGTTCGACGCCTTCATTGCTAGACGTCCCTCTATACCCATCTGACGAACTATCTCGTCGATCTGCTTCTTGTCCAGCCCGTATCGCCTCAGCTCTTCTGTCTTTTGCTGCTTAAACTTCTCTTCATCTAGAGTACTCTCTGCGGTCAGATTCTCGATAATCGCGGTGATCTGTTTTTCATCTAGCTCGTATCTCCTCAACTGCTCTTTTATCGACTGATTGAACTTCCTCGATTCAAGATTCGATGCCTTCGTCGCCAGGCGGCCCTGCAAAGACATCTGTCGAATCGTCTCGTCGATCTGCCGCTCGTCCAGACCGAAGCGACGCAGCTCCTCTGATACACGTTGATCGAAGATATCTCTATCCAGATCAATACTAGCGTCGATCTGTCTAATGACGGCCTGGATCTGAGAAGCGTTCAAGCCGTGCTTCTTCAACTCCAGATCCATAACCTGGTCGAACTCTTCTTTCGTCTGACCGAACTTGGCCGTCTCCAAATCCAGACCGCCGATCGCGGCAAGGCTATTCGTCAAGTTCACTAACGTGGTCTGACGAACTTCCTCAGCCATCCGAGCAATCTCACTCTCCGTCTCGGACACTTCAGCTAGCTCAGCGATCGACAGCTGCTCGAACGCTCTTGCTGCTCTGCCTGTCTTCGGTCCTCCAGGATCTATGCCGAACTGCCTAGCAAGCTTCTCCCGCGCTGACGTAAACCTCGCGGCGGTCCGTTCATTCCTCCGCTGCAACTCCTCATCCGCGTCGAACCCAGTCTCTGCAACGATCTCCGACAGCTTATCTCGAATCTCCCCCAACACGCCGGAGTCTGGCTCGCCGAAGTTATCCCTCAAATACTCAATCCGCGCGTCTGGATCTAACGCACCGATCTCTTCCCATGTTAGTTCCTCTCCTGCATCGATCTTACCCTGCAACACTCCAGTGGGATCGTAGATCTTGTCTTCTGGTGCGTCTTCATCTATAGGATCTGGCAGGAAGTCTGAGATAACGCTGCCCAGCGTATCTTCCTGCTCTTGCTCGATGATCTCTTCAGGCGACGGCTCTTCAGGCGACGGCTCTTCTGGCGA
>JGI25129J35166_1000766_pt1 | contig 10496 bp, 13 predicted proteins | sample ETNvirnome_2_130_FD_35166 | JGI IMG/M metagenome (IMG submission 35166) | reverse complement strand
CAGAATCAAAAGACTACCACAGTAGAAAGAACAGCATGCTTCATGATATGCTGCTCCGTAAATTTGGTCTTAAAAAAGGAGAATAGAAATGGCATCACCAAGAACGAGAAGGATTCGAAGACTACGAGCTATGAGGGCCGCAGAAGCTCGGCGAGCTGAAACAGCCCAGCCGACAGCGCCAACACCGGCGCCTGTACCACGCATTCCGGAAGCTCCGGCTGAGGTACCTGTCGAACCAGCTGCTGTAGATTACGGCGCAATGACCAAAGCTGAGTTGCAAAAAGTGCTAGACGATCGCAAAGTTGTATATGCACGCTTTGCCACAAAAGCAGCCCTAGTTGAATTAGCAGAGAGCTAATGATACTTAAGCGTATAGAGAAAAAGTTTTTAGACTTTGTACATCTCAACGAGGGCAAGGATCCTGGTCTCCGAAGTCTTTTGGAGTCAGTTGCTGGAAGGCTTGGTGAACTAAGAGTACCATCACAGCGACAAAAAAGAATAGTTGAAATGGCTGTTTATGAACTCAAGCAGGCAAGACTAGCTGAGCGTCGCCTGTCTGAAAAGCTAAACTTGCTCGAAGAACAGGTTAAATTATTAGAAGAAGGAAAATAGTATGACTGCATTGTTTGTTAATGAAGGAGGTGTCGCCGGCCACATGTCTCATCTTTATGATAATCCGGCACTAACCTTCAAACAGATGAAAGATATTTTCGTTGCAGCATCTCAGGGCGAACTTGAAGGCACGGAAAAGACCGACGGACAAAACCTTTATATTTCTTATTCTGTAAAAGACGGCAAAGCAAAAGCAGCCAGAAATAAAGGGAACATCAAACAAGGNGGTCTAGATGCCGCTAGTCTTGCTGCAAAATTTGCTGGTCGTGGNTCTGTTGAGCAAGCATTTAATGATGCTTTTACGGTTTTTGAAAAAGCAGTTCAATCGCTACCAGCAGAAACCCAAGAGGAGATCTTCGGCGTCGACGCAAACGTCTATTATAACGCCGAGATACAAGATCCAAGAAACGCAAATGTCATTAACTATGACACTAAAAACTTAACCATCCACCATGTTGGGCATGCTTTCTTCAATAAAGAAACCGGTAAGGTGGAAGACGTCGACGTCTCTAAGAATTTTGAAGTTCTCCACAAAGCNCTTGTTGGAATGCAAGAGGCCGTAGCNGAAGAAGAGTTTGGGGTTATGGTTAACCCGATTCGCAAGCTAGATAAACTAAGTGACGAGACATTAAATAGAAATCTCGCTGCCTTGGAGCAAGTAATATCTAGGGTAGGGGTGTCTGACAACAACACGGTGCTAGACTATCTTGTTAAAAGAATAGCCCCGATGGTGGAAGATAAATTTGGGTTCTTACCAGACGATGCAAAAGAACTCTTGACAGGTCGCTTTGCTAGCGGNCAAAAAGCCGGCGANTATTCAGTAGTGAAGCTTAAAAAGATTATCCCTACTGAGCAACGGCCCGCTTTCAGCCGGATGGTTAAGGAAGCAGATGGAAAGTTTCAGAAAGCAGCAATCGTCCCTCTAGAGAATGTTGTGCACGAGTTTACTGTTGACGCCCTAGAAGGGCTCCAATCTCTCTTCATCCTTGACAACTCAGCAGAAGTGGGAAGGCTGAAGAACGAAGTAGCAACCGCAATAAAAGCCATTAAGGCTTCTGGTCACGAAGAAGCAATGGAGATTTTAAAAAGCCAACTAGAAAAACTAAAAGACGCCGATCGTATCACCACAGCAGCCGAAGGTTTTGTTTTTGACTGGGATGGGAGTACTTACAAGTTCACAGGAAACTTTGCGCCTATTAATCAGATCTTGGGGATGTTTAAGTATGGTCGTGGTAAAATACCCGCACTTAGTACTCTGGCAGAACAAGAAGGCCAGGAGAACATAGTTGCAATTATACCAGGAAGTTTTAAGCCTCCCCATAAAGGGCACATGGATATGGTGTCATACTATGCAGATATCGCCGATGAGGTCGTTGTGTATGTGTCCCCTAAACCAAGAGACACGAATGGGGGCCAAATAACGCTAGAACAGGCAAAGCAGGTTTTTGAAGTATACGTAAGAGACCTAGGTCTAAAGAATGTAAGGATAGAAACATCTCCAGCGGCATCACCAGTGACCGCAGCCTACAAATATGTAGAAAATATCGCAAAGCCAGGAGAGAAAGTTCTTTTGGGCGCCAGCACAAAAGGCGGCGACCAGAGTCGCTTTGCAAAGAACGTGCAAAATTACGCTGCAGAGAACGTGAAAGTACTAGACCCTATGAAATACGCATTTACCGCCCAACCACCTGAGTTGAGTGCAACAGACTTTAGAGACGCACTATCGAAAGGAATGGACATAACTAGTTTCATACCAGCTGGTGTAGATCCTGATGAGGTTTTAAACATCTTGGGAAAAGAACAACCCCCTTCTTCGGAATCTTCGTTGGATGAAATGTCCGCAATGGGAGGAGGGGCGGCTGGTGGCTTTGCCGCCCCTATTGGTGATGAAGAAGAAAAGCGTACTATTTATAGAGAGATGCAAGAAAACTATTTCATAAAAAGAGAAGATTTAATGGAAGAAATACGACTCCGTAAAACAATTCGAAAGATTATCGCCGAGAACAAGAAGAAAGAACTGAACGAAGAGCGCCGCCTGCGTAGCGTTATTCGTAGGATGTTAACAGAGGCAAAACAAGCAGATGAGGTGGTTTATCAGAATACCGGTGTTAATAAGCTTCGTGATCTTCTAAGGAACATTATTCCATCAATTCAAGATGGCTATAAAGATCTTACAACTTCATCGGCACAGAGGGAGGCGTATACCAACCACTTGATGATAGGGATACAAAGCCTCTTAAGCATTGCCGACTTGTCAAAAAATGCGGCAAGCAATCCGACCGTCGACGTCGAATTAGAGGAAGATATCGGAGTAGAGATCGGCCAAGAGGATCCGACCAGGATGGATCTAGATATAGGGAAGCAAGAAGAGCCCGAGCTGGAAATTGAAGATCCAAGATCAGAGGAAGAGAAGTTGGTGAGCGGCCCCGAGATGCCAACCGATCCGGATCAGCTAACAGGGATGAGAGAGGCAGCTGTAACGCTTAAGAAAGTCCAAACACAAATCTTAAATACTTATGAGACTTTGTCAAACCCAGAGGATGAAAAAGCGTTTAAAGAGTACATCCTTCCGAACATAGAAGCTCACTTAGGCGATATTGAGTCAGAGATAACGGCGGCCCCCGAGATGGAAATAGAAGACCCAGCCGGCTCCGTCGAAGTCGAAGAGCCTGAGCCTGAAGTCGAAGACCAACTAGATTTATCAGAGGATCTTCTTCACAAATTAGCTAATTTGCTTTAGATGAGAAAAACAAAAAGCAAAGTAAAAGTATCTGAATATTCCATTATAAAGAATCTTAAAGAAGAAAATTTGATCGATGACAGATTTTTAGTACGGGTATCAAACTTGCCATTAGAAGACATTATAGCAATCAAGCTTGAATCCTTAAGCCACAAGATAAATGGCAAAATGTATGGCCTGAGCTTGGCGAGATCAATAAAAAAAATAACCCAAGAAGCATTAATAAAATACGCAAGATCTGTCTGTACATCACAACAAGAGACAGCTTTGTTTTTAGGGATAGACATAATACACTTAAACAGACTAGAAAATAGTCTTAGGCGACAAGGGGATGCAATGGCTTAGACTTGGAATGAAAAATATATCGTGCAAAAGCTTGGCTGGACATACGAAAACCAGAAAACTATAATTGCCAACATTAATGTTGAATTTGACTCTGTTGCATTAGCAGCATAGTCTAGGGGCGACAACTGCCTTTTTATCCAAAGTTGTGTTTTTCGTTAATTTGTTTCTATTTAAGGTAGACGCCCTTGTCATACGAGGGGGCTTGTTAGTCAGCCGCTTGACTAACTAATTTTGTGAACGACGATATGTTTTAAATTTTAAGGACTGGGGTTCGACTCCCCACATCTCCACTAATGATTGAAAAGCACCCATTTGACAGGTTTTTAAAAGCACTGGTGATTTTAAATCTTCTTGATCTATGCATAACAATCTTTGCTGTGCAGGCCGGTTATGCTGAAGAGATGAATCCAGTAATGAGCTACTTTCTAAGTGACTCGGTGATGTCCTTTGCTCTGTTTAAGATCTTCGTCATGCAGCATGCACTACTAATTGAATATAATCGCTGGATTAAAAAAGAAAAACTATCTAAAAAATGGGTATGGTATTTTCTGATATCGGTATATGGAGTAACAGTACTATGGAACATCATAACAGTAAGTTTGCACGCATCTGGAGCTATAGAGGGGTGGTAAGTTTTATTATCGTCTCTTTCCTTCTCTCTTTGTCTGCATTGAGATAAAAACTAAATATATTGACTTTTTCATATAAGTAGCATATAATACTTGTATGATTCAGTTACTTGGAAACATCCCAAGCAAATCGTACGTTGCCTGCTCAGGCGGCGTCGATTCAATGGCNGCCCTGAGCTTTGTCCTAAACAATCCGAATAATGACGTTGANGTGCTTTTCTTCAATCACAATACACCTGCGTCAAACGAAGCAGAAGGCTTTCTAAGACACTTCTGTGAAGAGCGCACCCTTACCCTTCACACCGGATCTCTTGCCGCTGTGAGGCCTCCTAGGACCTCCCAAGAGGAGTTCTGGCGAGATCAAAGATACAAGTTCTTCGATTGGTTTGACGACAAGCCAGTCATCACGGCTCACCATCTAGATGACGTTGTGGAGTTTTATGTTTTTTCGTCCTTCCACGGCAAAGCAAAGATTACACCATACAGGAGAGGAAACGTTATCCGGCCTTTCCTTTGTACAAAAAAAGAAAAGTTGATCAAATGGTGTGATAAAAAAGAAGTGCCTTGGATTGAGGATAAATCTAATAATGATAATGCTTTCGCAAGAAACAGGATCCGAAACGTTATTATTCCAGAGATTAAGAAAATCAACCCAGGCATACAAAAAGTTGTTGCAAAAAAAGTAAAAAGCCTATATAATGAGTTATAAGCTTAACGATAAAGAAAACAATATTGTTAATAACAACTAGGGCGCATAGCATAATTGGTTAATGCCGTCGTCTCATAAACGATCCAATGGGGGTTCGAGTCCCTCTGCTCCCATTACCACTAACTTACACGTCTCATAAACGATTAATTCCAGGTTCGAGTCCTGCTCGGCCTACTAACTAACTGGAGAATATGACTACAACAAAAGACTGGACAGACTTTTTTAACGACCTCGATGCGGATGATGGAAATAAAGTTTCTATTGCTTTAATGGGATCTTATTACGGCACACATATTGACGATGACTTTCTAGAACGTGCCCTGGACTCCACCGGCCTCCTAGACGATGTGCATCGACTTCTCACAGATCGGGAAGTTATTAGAAACAACAACCTTTGCCTTGAGGGAGAAACTTATCTAGATCTTTATGGCGACGGAGTGGCTTTGATCGGCGGTTTCTATTTTGAGTGGGATGTTTTTAAGACCCTTCTAAACCTAGAGGAAGAGCTTTCAACCAGCGTAATCACTGCGCCTCTTGAAAAGCTTCTAGATGGAAAGGAGATGAACGGAGAAAATGTTAATGCCGCTCTAAGGGAGGATAGAGGCCGCACAATGTCTAATGCTATTGTTGATTACTTTGATACGTTAATCGATACTAAGCCAAGTGCTATCTACGATGCGTTTGAGAAAAGCACTGAGATGACCGACCATAAACGTGGAGAAATTACTCTTTCAACCCTAGTAACCACAACCGTTGGAGAACTCAAAGCCACCCTAGAAGACACTACCGATGGCCACATCGGAAGAACTTGGTTTGAGAAGCAAGACGTCGAAATTACATTAAACAATGGAGAAATATACGAGGCCTCATTGGTGCACCCACGAGATAAAAAGATTCTCGACGACGACAATCAATCAAAAAATAAATAGGAAATTATGTACGATGAAAAACTAGATCCTAGCTTTGCTAGAAACCTTGATATTAAGTTTGAAGAAGAGAGCTCTTCAGAAAAGTGTTTTAACTTCATATTGACCACAAAAACTAACTTTGGAACAGTAAAAAGAAAGGTGGTCTTTACTAGTTACTCGACCCTTCCAAAGAGTTATAGGAAAGCCATGGAATCAATCTAAATACTATTTAGTAAGAAAGGAGACATACCACATGGCAAAAAAAACTTATGTTCTGGATACAAACGTCCCCTTGACACATCCGGATTCCCTTTACGCTTTTGAGAATAACGATATTTTATTACCTTTCAAGGTGCTAGAAGAGCTAGATAAACACAAGAAAAGGCAAGATGGCATCGGCAGGAACGCCCGGGAGACAATACGAATCCTAGATGGCCTAAGAGAGAGAGGTTCTCTATATAGGGGCGTACGCCTAGGGAAAGGTATGGGCATCTTAAAGGCTGTACAATTAGACCCTGAGAAACTAGCAGACTGTCCGGACATAAGACTAAGTGATCCGGATAATGAGATTATCTGTTGCACCTTCCAAGAGCGTGCAACTAATCCACAAAGGAAACACATTATGGTTTCCAGAGATATCAACATGAGAGTTAAGTGTGATTCTCTTGGTGTGCTATGTGAAGATTATATTCGCTCGAAAGTAGTAAAAGATACTAGCGAGCTTTATACAGGTTTTGCAGTAGTTTTGGTCGACGATGAAGTTATTGATCGGTTTTATGCCGGCAAAGAAGTATTTGTAGATGAAGATTGTTATCCAAACCAATTTTTAATGTTGGTTTCTAACGCTAATGACAAGAAAACTGCATTAGCTAGGTTCATTAGAGGCTCAGCACCCCTTCAAAAGGTCCGATCGGGCGAAAAGGTGAAAGTATTTAATTCTCTATCTCCTAGAAATAAAGAGCAGGCATTTGCTATTAACCTACTTAGCGATGACAGTATTAGCCTGGTAAGTCTTGTAGGTAAAGCCGGTACCGGAAAAACCCTAACCGCCATAGCCGCCGGCTTAGAATTGGTATTGGAAAAGAGTGGATATGATAAGCTTATTGTGTCACGGCCGGTAATGCCTATGGGCAAGGATATTGGCTTCCTTCCAGGCACCCTAGAAGAGAAGATGTTGCCATGGTTAGCGCCTGTGCAGGACAACTTGGAGACCCTACTTTCAGGCAAAGAAAATTTTAAGATGTTCCAAGAACGAGGGATCATTGAGATTGAAGCCCTAACTTACATTCGTGGCCGCTCAATCAATAACGCTTATATTATTATCGACGAGGCACAAAACTTGACAATGCACGAAATAAAGACTATTATTACTCGTGTTGGTAACAATACAAAGATTGTACTCACCGGAGATATCGAGCAAATCGATAATGACTACACTGATGAGACTTCAAACGGATTAGCATATGCAGTTGAGAAGTTTAAAGAATATGAGATATCAGGACATGTCACATTGGTCAGAGGAGAACGCTCCAAGATCGCAACGTTAGCATCTAAAATTCTATAAGAGGTAAAAAATGGAAAAGATAAAAACAATGGAAGAAGCAATGCAGAACCCTGAATCTCTCAGAGGTTGTGGAGATAGACAATGAACTAAAAACTTTTATTGTCGAGTATGTCGGAAAGGAATTGCAACCAGAAAGCGAAGAAATCACAGTGGAAATGGTTATTGAAGTACTTGCTTCCCACTTCCCAGAAGTTGTTTTTGCTCTTGCTGAAGAGAACTTTATTCGAGGATATCAACAGGCTACCGACGACTCAGAACCACCGGCCCACGTCGATGAATAGTTTCTTTACTTTATATGGGGGCAGAATCGAGGTTTTTGTTCAAGAAGAAACCAGGTTTGACTTTAAACAGGCTCTAGAGAAACTTGAAAAAGTCATTCCTAGTTATTTCCTCTTGCAAGGCATTGACGTCATTTACGTTGGCGATTTTGCTGACTTAAAAGATAGAAACCTAAATGCAGCGTACGCCGATGGGGCAATCTACGTATTGCCTAACCAGTCTTCAGAGCAAGACTTTTTAGACGATATAGTGCACGAAGTCGCTCATTCGCTAGAAGAACGCTTCACCGGTTTCATTTATGGAGACGGGAAGATCCAACAAGAGTATGAAGAAAAATACTTAAAATTAATTGGCCTTATGGCAAAACAGGCGCAGATAGGGATCCCGGAAAAGTTCCTTAAAAGTGTCCCGTTTGAATATGATCCAGAATGGGATGAGTTTCTATACCAGACTGTGGGTTATGATACCTTGCACCTTTTAACGCCAGGGCTATTCGCCTCTCCATATGGGGCGACCTCTTTGAGAGAATACTGGGCAAACGCATTCGAACACTTTTTCTTGACAAACGCCGACGCATCTGCTAGAATATCACCACAGGCGCATAACAAGATAAAGGAGCTAGATGACCGAGCCAAAGCTACATAAACCACACATTTCTTTTTCCGAACTTTCCAATTGGCATAAGTGCCCTTGGTACCACAAGCTAGTATATATCGACGATATTGCCGGCTTTAAGGGCAATGCCCACACCGCTTTTGGTTCCGCTGTGCACAACACAGCGGAACAATTGCTTTTAGAGAGCGTGCAAGACCCCATTCCTTATTTCCAGAAGGACTTTGCAAAGCAGATCAGACAACTGCAGGAAGACGGTGTAGAATACGATGAAAAGCTTGTAGAACAGATGAAAGCACAAGGTGAAGATCTTGTCGAACTCATTCTACCTGCTCTTCGCATCGAATTTGGAAGTTTTGAACTAGTTGCCGTGGAGTATTCTCTTTACGAAAGCTGTAAAGAAGATCTAAAGATCGATTATGACTTTTCCTTCAAGGGTTTTATCGATCTCATCATTAAAACTCCAGACGGCAAAACTCACATCCTTGATTATAAAACTTGCTCTTGGGGATGGAAAGCAGAAAAGAAAAGCAGCAAGATGACAAACTACCAGCTGGTTCTTTACAAGCACTTCTATGCTAAGAAATACAATATTCCATTAAAAGACGTAGAGTGTCACTTTGCTCTTCTTAAGAGAACCGCAAACAAAAACCGGGTAGAGATCTTTAAAATCACTTCAGGACAAAAAAAAGTTGATAATGCTCTTGACTTTACAAGAAAAGCAGTTTATAATATTCATAAAGGATTATACATCAAGAATAGATTGAATTGCACCTATTGTGAATTCAAGCACACAAAACATTGTCCGAGGTAATATGACAGACAAAATTAAGATTCTAACAATATCAGATATGCCGCTTTCCCCATCCGGCGTTGGCACTCAAACAAAGTACGTAATAGAGTCTCTCCTTAAGACAGGAAAGTACCAAGTTGTTTCACTTGGTGGGGCTATAAAACACCCAAAACACGATCCCATTAAAACTGAAGAATGGGGCGACGATTGGGTCATTTACCCGGTTGACGGGTTTGGAACGCCTGATATGATCCGGTCGATTGTGAGAAATCACCGACCGGATCTTTTGTGGTTTATGACAGACCCTCGCTTCTTTGGTTGGCTTTGGGAGATTGAAGACGAGATTCGCTCTCAAGTGCCGATGGTATACTATCACGTCTGGGACAACTTCCCGGCGCCCCATTACAATGAGAAGTTTTACAACTCAAACGATGTTATTTGTGCCATTTCAAAGGTTACAGATGCTGCCGTAAGGGAAGTCGCACCGGACGTTGAGTGTCACTATGTGCCGCATGCCGTCGACGGCGACATTTTCAAGCCTTTGCCGACGTCTGATACTTCCGATCTNAGGAAGGAACAGCTAGGGGATTCACACGAAAAGTTTGTATTCTTCTGGAATAACCGAAATGCNCGGCGCAAGCAATCAGGTACCTTNCTGTTCTGGTTTAAGGAGTTTTTAGAGAGGGTCGGGAAAGATAAAGCGACTCTTATCATGCATACAGAGCCAAAAGACCCAAATGGCCAAGATTTAGAAGCAATTGCCAAGAAACTTGACATGCACGAAGACGGCCAAGTGTTCTTCTCAAAGCAAAAATACCCACCGCAGATTCTTGCAAATATCTACAATATGGTCGATTGTACCATCAATATCTCAGATGCTGAAGGATTTGGCCTAGCAACTCTCGAATCCCTGTCTTGCGGCACCCCAATTATCGTCAATATGACCGGTGGGCTCCAAGAGCAAGTTACGGATGGCGAGAACTGGTTCGGAATAGGCCTTAATCCTTCCTCAAAGGCCATCATAGGCTCTCAAGACATTCCTTACATCTATGAGGACCGGATCAACAAGGAAGACTTCATAGAGGCTCTCACGAAGATTATGGAGATGCCCGAAGAAGAAAGAAACGCACTTGGAGAGGCCGGCCGAGAGCACGTGANCAAGAACTACAACTTNAATGATTTCTGTGAAAAGTGGCCGGCNCTNTTAGAAGACATTCATAATCGATATGGATCTTGGGAAAACAGAAAAAATTATTCAACTTGGACATTTGAGGAGGTAGCATGAAGAAGGTATTAGTTAGAGGC
>JGI25129J35166_1000762_pt1 | contig 10519 bp, 1 predicted proteins | sample ETNvirnome_2_130_FD_35166 | JGI IMG/M metagenome (IMG submission 35166) | reverse complement strand
TTTATATACTCTTGGGTCAAAGTTTTGTTTGACTTTTTGAATAAAAGTATCCCACCCGACTAAAAATCCACTTTTTGTTTCAAGAATATTTGCAGACATTTGCCCACTACCATCAATTAATTCTATCATTTCTATTGTACTTTTATCATCTAGATCAGTTAGAATAGTAGCCTGAGCAGCTGTGGAAGCTTCGTTGAGAGAATCATTTACCTCTGTGAAATTTTTTTCTAAATAGTCAAAAAATCTTGAATTAAGGTCTCTTTTGGCTGATAAAGACTGCCATATATTCATTTGACCTGTGTCTTCTGTTGGCTGAGGGGCATTGATACCAGCTATCGCATGATGTGGTTGTTTATCCATAATAGTAAAATTGCTATATTCTCCTACCCTTTGGCTTGATTGTTTTATGGTATAGTTGAATTGATTATACTTCCCAGCTTCATAGAACCCCTCTTTTATACCAGTATTATCCCATAAATGTTCTCCTTGATCCCCCAATGTCATCATAAATTGTAATTCACCGTTTGGATTAATTGAACCTTTTCTAACTAATACAGCTGGATAATATTCATGTTGCACATCAGATTCTGATCCATCCTCATTCCTTTTAAGCATTACCCATACATTTTCTATTTCAGAATTATTTGGGTCAGTTGTTACCATTTCATAATGAGACAATCCTCTAAAGGTTTCTCCATATTCTGTTGAGGCAAAATCTTTTTTCATAACACTTGCAACAAAAGATTTCTCTTCTGGTGTTAAATCTTGGTATAAAGTTGGTTTCATATATCGCACTCTACCATCTGCTAGATCATTCTTAAGTGCTATGTAATCCTGTTTTAAGAGCCTTCGTTGCTCCTCAGGGGACATTTGCTCAAAGGATTTGAAAACTATTGATTCTCCATGTCTATCAGACCCCTTTGAATCTCTTTCTCTGAAAACCAAAGCTGATAAATCATTTGAATGTCTTGACATTACAGCCTCAATTAAATTAATGTATGTACCTTCAAAGTCAGTATAATCATCAATAAATGGGGCTGCTTCATCAAAAATTGAGTCTTTTAATCCAGTTATTTTGTTGAGTAAATTTATTCCTACCCCAGTATGTTCTCTCTTTGAAATCATTCTCCATATATCTTGATGATAATTTGCAAACCATCCTAATTTTTTAGTGTTAGGTTTTATTGCAACAAATCTATCTATCATTTTTTCAATTGATTTAATCTGATGTATGTTTTCATTGTTGAGATTAGGAACAGCTCTTTGTAGAAATACATGGGTTGTTGTGTTAACTGCATCTAGTATTTGAGTATAATCAACAAGGAATTGAGTATCTACCAATACATTTGTTACATGATTAAATAATTTATTATATATTTTTTGATGCTTAGCTAGCCTTACTTTTTCAACCTTTGCTCTATTAATAAGCACCTTAGACTTTTGTTTCAAATCTTTTAGCCTTGATCTGTCCTGAGGAGCCATAGTCCCAGCTTTAGATTTAGGGAAAGTAGTAATGACTTTCATTTCTTTAGTTATCATAGATAACTCTTCTTTTATAGCTGGTATTTGATCAGTCGGTCTACCGATAGTGCTTTTAAGATAAAACTTTATTTCATCCTCTATAAATGTAGCTTCCTCAAGAGGAAGTTTACTTCTTAATATTGTTGAGCAATGTTTAGAGCCAGCCATTATCCACACCCATAATCTTCTAAAAGACCCTTTGAGATTAAGTTATCAAAAGTCTTAAGTTTAATTTCAAATCCTGTTTTTGGTTCATCTCTTGTTGCAATTTTCAAATTCTTTATCCACTTTTCTCCATACAAATTTAAGAAGTCTCCATCTAATAAGTCACTAGGCATCCACTTCATAACTAATCTCCTCCTACTCATTTCGTCTCTATTTGTAACGGGAGACATTGTTGTTTCAAGTTGATGTCTCAAAGCTTCATGCTGAGACTCAAGATGACTGATTACATCTATTAAAGCTTTGAGATCATCAGTAGACTTTTGCCAGTGCATCTGAATTGTTTTAAATTTTCTATAATCATTTTCAGATTTGAAGTCTCCAGCAATTATTCCCTTTTTTATAGTCCTAGGCTGTCCCTCTTCCTGCTCGGTTACCTTAACTTCAGACTGTTCTTCAAATTCAGTTAGTCTATCATCCCACTCCTTCTTATCGTTTACTTTTGTTGACAACATTCTTCTCTTCCATTTTACATTAGCTCCACCACTATTTAATGCATTAGATATGTCTGTGATCAATATTCTAGTTTGTATAGGTCTTACACCACTTGCGCTAGTTGAAGTACCACCAAAGAACCCTAATGTAGCTACGAATCTAGCCCCGGGAGACAAGGATTCAAAATGAGGTCTCCACTTATCCTCAAATATTTCAAACGCCATATCATGGTCAAGTTTAACCGATGTTATATCTAGTTCTCTCATAGTCCAAACAGTTTCTGCAAGCTCTATCATAGAATAGAATTCACTATTCATCTTCGCTGATATACGATTACCTATTGATATATCCTCAGGAGTTAAATTATATTTATCTTTTATCTCCAATAAAAGGTTATCAGTTCCAGATATTTCTTGCATAGTCATGTTATGAGCATTTTTTGCTTCTGTTTCATTGTATTGTATAAGATTATCATAATCTTTAAGGTTATTGTCTACCATAAATTTCCACGGCATAGATATTAATGTCTCCAAATGGTGAGGTTCTACCTTTAATATACTAGCAGAAATTATTCTTGCGTTTGGTACTCGCATCATGCTCTGTTCAATTGTCATTCTTTGACTACTTTGAACTTTAATACCAGCCAACTCTTCCTCTTGTTCTAATTTACTACTATTAATTCTATCGTAAACTGTTTTACTCTCTTCTATCAGAGCATTCATCCCAAGTTTATTTCTATCAGCATCATATCCTTGTCTTAATGATGTAAGCCTAAGATGCTTAGATATTTCTCTCATAATAGGAACAAGAGTATCTGAAACTTGAGGAACTGGTCTTCCGTCTTCAAACTCTACGTTCCACAATCTTTTTTGAATAAAACTATTAAAGTTACCAGACGCTTCTTTTGTCTTTACACTTAAAGGCCACCAGTACGACAGAAGACCTTCTTTACTTTCATCAAAAGCAGCCTGCATTAAGATAGTAATTTCTCTATCACTTGTTGTCTTTAGATACTTAGTGCCACTTATATTAACAATCTCATCTCCATCTTGTAAGTCTTCTTGAGATACATCGTTGTTAAGAGGAGCATACATCATAATTACTTCTTCATTAGGGTCTCTTGGCTTTAATTTAAACCTAGTCTTAGTCTTTGGGTCTTCTACTATAACTTCAAGGCCCTTAAAATTTAATATAGCCCTAGTTGTTCTAGCATTCTGAACCATTCCTACCTGATTGCCAACCTCAAAATTATTTGATACTTCAGTAAGGATATTTTTCTTAGTTGGTGTCTTAGGAGAAGGTTCTTTAGCAAAAAGTTTTAACTTAGGAGAGTACATTAACTTTTCATAGTTAGGATTTCTTACAAATCCACCCTGTTCATCTTGAACCCACTGTAGTTTAACCAACAAATCTTTTACATGATCTGGGAATCTTCTTGATGTAGCAGTATCACCATCATAGTCAGCTTGCAACCACTCTTTAATTGTTTTCCAATTCAAAAACATCACATCACCGTAGTCCATGTACTCAAATCTTCTTATCTTTAACATTTGTGGATTTGCAAAATGCTGTATAGGAACTCTGAACACTAAGTTCCATCCACGTTGAGGTGACCAGTATATATCTGCATCGCTACTATCAAGGAATTCATTTACCAAATCTACTTGGTCTCTTCTACCCTTTTGAGTCCTAGATAGTTTTTTAAAATCTTTTTTATCTCTTCTACTTAAACTATCCAAGTATGCTTTTTCAACATCTTTCCATACTGGATGAAATGGAGTAGCCGCAAATTCATTCTCTTTCACAGTATTTGTAATGTCTGGTCTTAGGTGGGAGTATTCAGCGTATTGCCCACGACTAGACTTAGTTGCTTGCCTTGACGATACTCTACCCTTAAGTAATCCATCAACAATGAACCTATTGTTTATCATTGGAACTATTGGAGTGGAATTATGAGGATGCATTATCAATCCATATGCTTTTTCATCAAGCTTATCTACCATTTTCATTAAGTTAGTCTTTGTAACTGTAGATTGCTGAGCTAAAGACTGTAGAAATGTTACCATTAGAGTTGGATTGTCTCTCATCGCCTTAACTTTTCGTAGGTATGACTCTGAATCAGCAAATATACTAGTCATAAGTTCATCAAATATTGGTTTTAATTCTGGGTTAGTTGCAAATAAATCAGTCCACTGGTCAAACCATTGGAAAGGAGCTGTGCCGCTACCCTTTGAGAAGAACCCAGCTGTTTGAAGTATTCTAATTTCATCATCTTCTATTCTAAATACATTATTTGGTTTAGTAAGATTACCTTGACGCATCTTTGCTTCGTCAATAGTCATTATCATATCCATAAAGTTGCCATCTTTATCAAATATATCTATTTTATTTCCTTCTCTACGAACAGACAGTATAATTTTATCTGTTTCCTTGTCTCTAATATCTATCTCTTGGGCTAGAACATTGAGACCCTTAAACTGTACATAATCTTTATTGTCTGGAGACATCTTTCGCATAAATGCCTTGAACCACCCCATATTGTAATCATCTTTACCATTCTCAGGCATCCTACCTAAAGTAAATTGTATAGATTCAATAGCTCTTGATCCAGTTAATATCTGTCCATCAAATATGTAATCACCCTCTTCATCTACAAGTTCTATTCTATCTCCGTTGCTATTAACAGCATAAGTCGTATTGTAATCAAAGTACGCTACTTCGTAACCTCCACTACCATTAGTATCATTGCCATCAGCCATGTCAGCATTAAGTCTTTTGGAGTGTTCCTTCAACGTGTATCCATCATCTTCATGCATAGAACGTACGCTATGAACCTTTTGCCACCATCTATATCTAGCGATAGTCTGCACAGCCAACTCAACTCCAAGACCTCTATTAACCCCAGCGTCATTAATTAATTCATCAGCTTGAGCTTGAGTAATATTATCATTTTCAACCTCCTTCAAAAAGAATTCTCTAGTAACGTCAGCGTTCATGCCTATCATTACATCCTTCTTATCAGCTATCCCTATTACTATGCTTTTGCCCTTGCCACCCTTACTTCCCACTATAAAGGCGGGTCTTTCTATACCTCTTCTTTTAAATCTTGAGAAATTCCTACCTAATTCCTCGTCAATTTGGTATATTCGGTTTTCATCAAGGAAAAATGGATGCTCTTTTGTAAATAAAGATTCCAACCTAAGGTTACCATCCTCATCATATTGTCTGCCTCTTTCAGCTTTTCTTACATAGCTTTCTACTATATCACTACTACTTAATATTGCATGGGGTACTCCCTGTCTATCAAGAAAGTTAGAAGAAACAAAATCCGATCTTTCTCTTTGTGACTTTGAATCATATTTAGTTTGACTGTATAATCTTTTATCATCTCTTTTGGTAGGCTCAAGTCTCCCAGTTTTCGGATTCTTTCTCAAGTTTACAAGCTGGAACTGTATTTGTTCTTCTCTTAGTATCTGGTTAAGAATTTGGTTGTAAAAAGAATTAATAATATTAACATTAGAAATTGTTTCTGTATCCATATTATAAGTTGTTTCTAAATACTGATAAAACTCTTGCATACCCATCGTTTCATTTGAAGCTTCATCTATAAACTCATTTGATTCATTCTTCCTCCAAGTTCCTTTTCTTGAGAAAATAGTATATCTTATATCATTAAAGTCAGCGTTAGATATTCTTTTACCAGAGCTTTCTTCAATGAAATTCTTCATGCCCACCATTACCTTGACCACCCCAGCACCACTGGTGTCTTTAGCTGTTACCTTATCATTAACAACGTCTGGATCATCGTAGTTTTCTCCTTCAGATGTTGTCATCTCAAGATTCTCTACGATTTCTTGTGCTACTGGCTTGGTTGCATTGGCAATGCCTTTCTGTAATGCATGACCTGACCCAGTAATGTCATGGTCTTGAGTAAAAGCATCACGATCCCATACGCTAGAGCCATAGAAATGATCTGAAGCCCATCTTTTAAACCACCTTATAAGAGTATTTTTAAATTTTGGTCTCATTCTCCTTATCTGTTTAAGAACTCCATGCACAAAGGCTTTAAACAGTTTTGCTTCTGGCCACCCTAAGTTTTCATATCCTTTTTTAAAGTTATCATATGCACTTTGAAAGTGTACCCCAGCTTCCCTGAAGTCTGGATTGGGTAGTGGATTGACAGCAATTCTTTTAAGAGACTTCTCACTAACAAGTAAAGAACCAAACCCTTTAATAACATCAGTTGCAGCCTGTCTAAAGAACTTTTGTTCTTCTTCAGAAGCTGTAGTTGCAAACTCCATGTTAAAAGTTAACAAACGATTAATAAAGTTATCTACGCTACCATATTTTTGAGTGACTGCCTTCAATAGCTTTTCTGCCATCATGGCAGCTTCATCCTCTTGCAATCCTTGTTTTTCTAATAAGTTTATAATCACAGATTTAAACTCTACAAGCTTCATATCAACCATCTTAATATTCTTAATCTCACTAACCAATACTTGAGCTAATGGAGAAAGAGATTTAAACTCTTGTTCAAGCTTAGATACTTTGGGCTTATTCATTCCAGCCCTGCCATATAAATCTTCAAGTTCTTTATCCCCACCTAAATCATTTGATTCCATATCAATATCAAACTGTGTCTTCTCAGATTTCTGCTGGATAATATCTTCATCAGTCTGAGGAGATGGTTGCCCATCAGTTTCAACCATTTGAGATTGTCCCTCAGCTATAGCCTGTAACTCAGATATTGTGTTCATGTTATCAGGAGCAGGTGATTGAGATACTGGATACTGTGGAGATGTTTGTACTGGTGGTTTTTGTTGTTGGGCTTTTAATTTCTCAAGGAGAGCCTTTTCCCTAGCTAGCGATTCCTTGGCAAAAGTAGGGTCTGAATATATTCCCAATTTTAAACCTTTTTCTGATTTGGCAATAGTTTTTTCCAAATATGCAATAGGGTCATCTTTAAATTCTCTTAATCGCTCTGCCCATCCATCTATTATTTTTTGAGAAGATTCAGAAGTCCAATTATCATCATCTGCGTGCCGTTCATTTATATCTTCAATTGATTCTTTAGCACCCTTAGTTAACATTTTAAGTATACCATTATAAACTTCATCTTCAAATATTTCTGGGTGAGCTGGTGATTGTGGAGCCTGAGCCTGAGCCTGAGAGACTAGATTTAATTCTTTACTAATCTTAGCTGCGATTGCTTGTTTGTTCTTTGCAGTAAAATTGATTTCACCATTCTTATTTTTAAGTATAGATGGATCATTCTTAAGTTTTTGTCTTAAAAGGGGAAACTGATCTAATATTTTATTTAACTCAGTAGCTGGCTTAGATGATAATTCTTTTATTGGGTCTGGTGATTGCTTCATCCTACCAATAAACTCAACCCTTTTAGATTTCTCTGTCTTCTTCTGCTCAGTTACAGGCTTTCTTCTTTCTTGTTCAGATAGTATAGCCTGCCTTTGTAATTCCTCTGGAGAGAACTGTGATTCAACTTCTTTATCTATACCTTCTTCAACTAATCTATCTGTATCAGTAAATTTTTTCTCTATCTGACTTATAGTTTGACCCTCAAAGTCACCAATCTGATTATATAATGTAGCCTTACGATGTTCAAATTCAGAGTCAGCAACCCCAGCAGCATAATCAACTCCTAAAATCTGTTTTTCAACATCAAGAAAATCTTTAATCATAGACTTAAGAAATCCTTGCCCTTCTTTATCAGTACCAATTAACTTGTCCTTAGCCCTAGACCCAGATATTCCCTTACCAGCTGCTTTTCCTTTTTGTATATTAATCTTTCCTTCAGCAAACATTCTAACAAGAGTATCTAAATGCCTGTTATGTAAATCTCCATCTTGTACATTTGCTGCAACTAAATCAGGAAACCTTCTTTTCATACCCAGACGGGCAATGTTCATTACCTTTTCTCTGTCAGTTTCAGACATTTTATCTAGTATACCCATCTTGTTTGGGTTTTCCCTTAGAATATTTAGAATCTGATGATGAATACCCTTCTGAGATGGAGGTTTATTAGCAAGTCTTCTTAAAACTTTAAAGAAAGCTTCTTGTTGAGGGTCTTTAGATACTGGAATATTCTTAAAGTCGTCTAAATTAAAAGGCCCTTCTGGATCAATAACACTCTCAATCCAAGACTGCCAATTAAATTGTTCTAAGTAATCTCCATCTATATAGTCTTTAGCCCACGCTGACCCCTTTTTCCTACCTTCATCATAGTTCTTACCAGTATCCTTATCTGTTTCTTGTTCTGTTTCCCATAGAACTTCTTCACCCTCAGACTTTTCAGATGCATATCTAGCCATAGACCTTAGGTTTGCAGATACACCACCACCCAATAAGAATCCAGAAACACCACCAGCTGCTATTTCAGAATGTGATGCTTGAGACCAGAGGACATCTGATGCTAGAGCATCCCCGACACCCTTGTTGTTTACAAGAGTCTCATGCCAAAATCTTTCATTAGCTCCTTGAGCCCACTCCTCAATGCCCTCTCCTACAGCTTGTTTAGCCCCTATTGATAACATATTCCAACCATAGACATCATCTAACTTTGAAGTAGGATCATATTTAGCAAGCTTATTGAATATACCTTTGTTCATCATCTTTCTAAATGGCAAATCAAGACCAACAGCCTTAGCGAATGATCTAATACGAAGTTGTTCAAGAAGAGTATTTATTATACCAACAGCATAAAATGATTTAGCTGCGACATTGAATGCTTCGTCTTCTGTCATCAGCCCCTTGCTAACCTTCTCTTCCATTAGTTCTTTATAGTTAGACATAAAGGCATTGCCACCCTCTTGAGATAATAAGAATCCCATAGTACCTGTTGTGACTAAACCACGAGATAAAGGCTCTGGATTAAATTGATTAGCTATACCAACAAGAGTTGTAACCATAGTTGGCCAAGACTGAGCGACTAAATTCATAGTATACCCCCAGTTCTTACCCATAAATAAATCTTTAAGTTTGAAAGTATCTTGCTTGTCTTCCAACCACAAGTAGTAAGCTCTTAGATCAGGGTCATCATCAATTGCTTTTTCCATAGACAATCTAGCTAAAAGCATACCCCTCTCTAAGTCTGAGTATTTCCAATCAGTACCAGTAACCGCAGAAACTAATGGTAAGAAATATCCATCTTTCCTAAGAGCAGTAAGTTTTTCATCTGCCGATAGAGGTACTTTAATTCTTTTTGGGTCTAATTGATCTGGTGTTGTAGTTTCCCACTTAGGGACTCCCAATGATTCTTGAAATCTTTTTCCATGTCGTTCATTCCCAAACCATCCATCAGGTAATTGTTGCCCCTTGTCATGTAACTTCTCTTCTATGACATCTATTGAATCTACTATATCTTTATTTCTCTCTGACTCTGGCTTCTTCTTATACATAGGAGAAGAAGTATCGGCATCAGTTAATATAGCAAATGGAAGAGTAACATCTTTAGCGAGTTGTTTTAAAGAATAAGAACCATCCTCAATATCATCCTTCTTTGCTTCATTTATAGCAGGTGTATTAGATAAATCACCTACAATATTTACAACCTCAACACTATCTGGATTACCTTTTGATTCAGCCAGCATTACTGCTTTTGCTGTATCAGACTCAGCCCCAAATACTTTATCAATATATAATAAATAATCAGTAGCTACTCCATACCTTTTCGTAATCTCATCGTTTGACAGACCCATGAATGGTTCATGTTTGCCATCTTGAAACGTAGCCCATCTCTTCCATCCCTCTTGTTTCTGTAACCTAGCACTATACTCAAGGTTTTCTTTTGGAGTCATTAAGCTTGGGTGAACATATTTACCCCATACTTTTTGCTGCTGATCCTCTCCACCCTGATAATATTCATTCACTTGCATCAACCCATAGCTCTTAACTTCCATCCTATTGTCACTAGGTGTAGAGCGTTGAAAATCTTTTCCAGATAAATTCTTAGTATAATAGTCTAAACTAGCAGCGTTAGGAGAACCCATCCTAGTCATAGTAAGGGCAGTTCCTCTGAGACCTTCTTTGGCACTTTCTAAACCGGCTGGTATAGATTTACCCCAAATATCACCACCATATGATTTAAGTTTTTTACCCCAAACAGGATAATCTTTTAGAAAACCAGCTACTAATTCTTTGTCTGGCACATCATCATATCTTCCTCTACCGTATTTAACTCTAAGAGCATCAGCGAAGTCAGATAAGCTTGTATTATCTGTTATATAAAGATTTGGGTCTTGTGGCATTATTTACTATTTAATTGGCTTCTGGGTATCAAAGAAATCCCAATCGTCAGGTAACCCCTCACCGAATTCTTCAATAT
>JGI25129J35166_1000756_pt1 | contig 10569 bp, 15 predicted proteins | sample ETNvirnome_2_130_FD_35166 | JGI IMG/M metagenome (IMG submission 35166) | reverse complement strand
AAAATTCAAGGTGTATTAGAATACATTATTAAAAATCATAAATCACTACTAATAATTGCAGATGTAGAACCTCAGGTATTAACTGCTTTAGCTATGAATAANACTAAAGGTAATATAAAGGTNAATGTTATAGATGCACCTACTTATGGAATAAGTAAAAAGGATACGTTAGATGATTTAGCATTATTAACCGGGGCAACACTAATAAACGAAGAACTTGGAGATGATATGGATCTTATACAACCTGAACATTTGGGGAGTTGTCTTAAGGCAACGAGCGATTCGGTTGAAACGATTATACAAGTTGACGAAATACCGACAGAGATAGATGAGTTAATTGAAAATATTAAAAATCAAATTAAAGATACCACTAATCCTAATTTGATTATAAAACACGAGAAAAGATTAGCTAGACTTTCAGCTAAGGTAGCAGTTGTTAAGGTTGGTGCTAATTCTGAAGTTGAATTAAAAGAGAAGAGAGATAGAGTTGAAGATGCAATATGTGCTACTAAAGCAGCTATTAAAGAAGGTATTGTTCCAGGTGGAGGGATATCATTATTAAATGCATCGACAGAAATTAAACCTGCTTCTAAGTTTGAAAACGTATTGCTGCAAGCTATCAAAGCGCCTTATGAAACTATACTAAAAAATGCCGGGTTAGAGTATAAGGGTGATTTCCCTGAAGGTTATGGATTAAATGTGGTTACAGGAGAAACTGTAGATATGGTAAAGTCCGGAATTATTGATCCATTACTAGTTACAAAAAGTGCTTTGATTAATGCGGCTTCCGTAGCTACCACTATCTTGTCCACTGATTGCGTAATCAATAATATGAGAGGATAATGAAAGCAATCGGAAAAAATATAGTCATTACACCAATCAAAGAGAATGGTGTTAAGACGTCTGGAGGATTACTTCTAGCTGAAGTTAATAGAGAAGATATAAGATATAGAATGGGGAAGGTTGTTACTGTAGGTGACGCTGTAGCCGCTATAAAAAAAGAAGATATGATATACTATGATCGACATGCTGGTTTTGGTATTGAATTAAAAAAACAACAATATAAAGTCATTAAAGAAAATGACGTAGTAATTATTTTATAAAACAAAAATTATGGCAAATGGAAGCACAAGTTCTAGACATAGGATGAAAAAATTAACCGATAAGGTTTTAAAGACAGATATACCAATGAATCAAAAAGTCAAAAGCAAACCTGCTGCTGATATATTAGGGGATACTCATTATAAAGGAGTTGCTTTTGCGACAAATAATAGTGATCTACGTTCAGATGCAGATAAACAAAAAATGTTAAGTTGGTCTAATGCAGATAGACAGGAACTGAATGCTCGTGAAAATATTAGTAAAGCGAAAAAACACCAACAACATCCTTTATTTACTGCCCAAGGTGCAATGGACTTTGAGAAGAAAGGGCAATTAGATAGATATGAAAGGTCGGATCACTCATCTAAAATACCTAATAATCCTGAAAATGAAAAATATTATACTGTAGATACTAGTGGAACTACAATGGATCCTAATGTATCACATTCTCCCGATCCAAAACCATTAAGCAATAAAGTAAAAAGATTTCATAAAAGAGAAACAAGAAGAGAACAAAGAATTCTTAAGAAAGCGAATAAAAATAAATGAGGAAACTCACTTCAAAAGATTTAAAAGAATTAAATTTACTTAAACATTATAGAACGGTTAGATTATGGGCTTGTAAATCCCATGATATTTTACCTACAGATTTCGAATTACTAATATACCTAGATGCTATAGATTTTTTTACTAAGCATGATTTTAAACAAGGTACATTTACTTTTAGTTGGGATAATAGGCGCTGGAACAGATTGTTAAAAGAGGGTTGGATCGTAGTTTGGCGAAAGCGAAATAGGACAACGCAAAAATACAACATATATAAAGTTTCATTTAAGTGCAAGCAACTAATAAGTAGAATGTATCGCATCATGCTCGGTGAAGAAGATATACCAACAAACAGTAAAAATAAGATTATGAATAAAAATAGTTATTCAGACAAGATGTTAGCTTATTCTATACTAAATACTAATAAAGATAAAACAAGATAATATGGCTGATTTTTTAAACCAATTATATAGTCCAGTGGCACCCCAACAAGGTGCTGGTAATGTATGGGGTGGTGGTGGATTTACACCAGGAGCACAGCAAGCTGCTTCATATTTTGGGGCAAAGTCCGGAGCAGGTGCACCTAATATGCCTATAGGTNCTGGAACAACTATGTATGATCCTATGCAACAAGAAGATATTAGAAATGTTGGTGTTACCAATACAGATCAAGATGCTTTAGAAACATATATTCCAGAAGCAGCTGATCCTTTAGAAGAACAAACAAATATGTTTAGTGATGCATATACTAAAGGATATACTGCAACACAGGATGTTTCAGGCGGCGGAGGTTATGGTAGTGCAGCGGGCACTCATTTCTCAGGAGGATCATTTAATTTTGGTGCGCCTCTTAAGATCCTTGGAATTGACCACAAAAAAGGTGATACTGGTGAAGCTGGAACCATGCAAGCAGCGCGAATGGCTAAAAGAGATGATAGAGAAAGTGATCAAGAAGTATTCCAAAAAGCTCAAAAAGATATTAAAGCTGATTTAATAGCTGGAGGTATGAAAAAAGGTAAAGCTAGAAGACAAGCTAGAAGAGCAAAAAGACAACTTAGACGAGGAATGAGGAGAACAAGGAAAGATGCTTGGAAGTCATTTAAAGGTGATCAAAAACTAGAAAGACAAGATGATGCTTATGCATATGAGCAAAAATACACTTAATATATAAAACAATGCCAACATACGGAAAACAACAAAGACCAGCAGGAGTTAATAAAAGTTCTGCTCCAAAACTACCAGGAAAAAGAATAATGGTTAGTAAACAATCGAATATACAATCAGGATTATCTATAGATAATTGTCCTTATAAAGGGCCGAATGCAGCCTTGAATGCTCAAAAAAAATAATGAGTAAATTCATTTGGATATTAGATCCAGGTCATGGAGGAATAGATCCTGGTACAGGTAAATATGTTACTCCAGGCAAAAGATCTCCGAAGTGGAAAGATGGAACTCAATACTTTGAAGGTGAAGGTAATAGATGTATTGTTAATACTATATTAAAGAAATGTAGGGAAAATAACATTATTGCTTTAGATATAGTAAATGATTGGCAAGATGTATCTTTAGCTACTAGAGTTAATAGAGCAAATAGTGTTAACTCTTATCATGGTAATTGTATATACATATCAGTTCACTCAAATGGATTTAGTCAAGAATCTGCTAATGGATATTCAGTATATACTTCTAGAGGAAATACAAAAAGTGATCAATATGCAGAAATATTATTAAAATATATGCAATTAGAGTTTCCTGAACGTAAAATGAGGCAAGATACAAGTGATAGTGATAGAGATAAAGAAGCTGATTTCTATGTGCTAAGTAGAACAAAGATGCCAGCAATATTATCAGAGAACTTCTTTATGACAAATAAAGCAGAGTGTGATATGTTATTACAAAAAAGCGTTAGAGACAGAATAGCTGACTGTCATTTTAAATTAATAAAAGAAATAGAAAATGGATAAGATTAAAAAAGTAGTAAACTCACCATTATTTCACGCAGCGGTAGCTGGTGGAATAGGAGTATTAATATTAATGCAAGGTAATGTATTATATGCAGGTGTAGCATTTGGATTTGGTGCTGCTAAATTTTTAGATGCATTCAAATGATTAATGACGTTCAGAAAAATACAATAACAAATATATTAGGTTTAGCATTATTTGCTTTAAATGTTTATATGTTTTACTGGGATGCTTTAGAAGTATCTTCATTTTTAATAATGACTTGTATTTCTCTAGCGTTATTTTTATTTAAAGCATCTCAAACAAAAGAATGGTTAAAAAAAGCATTATCAAAAGTTTTATCGAAATAGTATTTTTATGCTTACTATTATATTTATTATTTAGTTGTACACCTCAAAGGAGATTAAATAGATTACTAACTAATCACCCGGAGTTACTAGAGAAAGACACAATAGTAGTTAGAGATACTGTCGTAGTTGAAAATTATAATTACGATACCACTACTATAATAAAATTACACGACACTACAACAGTGATAAACAATGAGCGTGTTATATTAAAGTATTATTACGACACTTTACGAGAGGTCATTCACCATGACGTAGAATGTCTAGGAGATACTGTATATATAGAGACTTTAGTCCCTATAGAAAAAGCAGTGTTTAAAGAATTATCATGGTGGGAGAAATACAAAGAATTTATATACATAGGATTATTTTTAATCTTAGTATTAATAATCCTTAAAAAATTAGGGAAAATAATCTTATAAAAAACAAAAAAAAATGGATGGATTATCAGGAAATATACAAGCAGAACCTAGGGTATTTGCACATGACGCTGAAATAGTTTATACTGACGCACGGGTAATATGGTTAGATGATAACACATTAAAAAGAGGAACGGGTTATACACCTGGTACAACTGCTGGTGTAGCAACAAGTGGAGCTGGTGTACCGGCTGGATTAACGGTTGATGTTACAGCAAATGCTGATGGTGAAATAACTGGAGTTGTTATAAACACAAATGACGTCTCAGGAGTAGATGGAAGCACTGCGGTAATAGCTGGTGGAACAGGTGGATCTATTAATATTAGAACAACGTTCCCAGGATCAGACCAAAGAGGTGCTTGTCTTTATGTTGGAAACAGTGGAGATGTAGAAGTATTACTAGAAGGTGGTAATACAGTTGTTTTTGTAGGTGTTGCAACTGGAGCGTTTTTACCTATATTAGCAAAGCAGGTTATTGCTACAAACACTACGGCTACTAATATGCTGGCATTATATTAAGATATGTGGACTAGCGTTGGATACATGATACCCCAAATAGGGGATTTTAGTGGTGGAGGTTCTCCTTTACCATCGGTGTTTGATCTTTTAGCAGAAATTGGATTTCCCACTGAATTAAAAACCGAAGATGGTTTATATATAATGGAGCAAGAAGTAGCACCATAATAAAAAAATAAAAATAAAATGGCAACGATAAAATTTAGTGATTTTACAAATCAAACAGTAGATGTAACAAACACGCAAGTAGTTGGATATAAGGTAGGAGATGCAACAGCTAACTATAGATATAGTATGGCGCAATTATCAGCTGGTGTAGTAAGTGCTTATGATAAATATGAATTTACAACTAATATATTCCTTAGTAATGCTAAAACAATAGGTAGAGACAACGGAACTATTAGAAATGCTAATCTTCAATTTGTTGATGTAGCTCCTAGTGGTAATATTGGATTTAGTTTTAGAGACGGTGGAAGTGATAAGGTTTTTATTGATGGTTCTGGAAAAATAGGTGTTGGAACCACAGATCCAACCGCTTCAATAGATACAGATGGTAGTATTTTTCTTTCTACCAATGCTAAAACAATAGGTAGAGACAATGGAATTATTAGAAACGCAAATATACAATTTGCAGATGTTTCAGCATTAGGCAATCATGCTCTTAGTTTTAGAGACGGTGGAAGTGATTTAATGGTGGTTGATGGGGGTGGTAAAGTCGGTATAGGAGTTACAGATCCTGATTCTTTCCTTGAAGTTTTTGGTACTACAACCCAACAAAAGTGGTCTTATGATGCAGATAGTTTTGCTACTTTAACTGTCGCTGATTCAAGTAATACAACATTAGCAGTTGGTGAAACAGGGACTTTCACATTAGATGTACCAGGTGATGTAACTATAGATTCTGATACTGGAGTTATAACATTTTCCGACGGTGGAGCTAGTTTAGCAACTGTTGCTAGTCTTAGAAATGAATGTTTTATGATGGCTTGTTCAGATGAAACTACAGAACTGACAATAGCACCAGATAAGACAAGAATACAAATGCCTTATGCGTTTACGCTCACCGAAATTAAAGCATCATTAACTACATCTCCCACAGGAGCAGGTGCTACCACTGTTAATGTATATAATGTTACAGATGGTGATACAGTTATAAATACAGCTGCTTTGTCTTTTGCTGCAGCTGCAATTAGTGCCAATAGTACTAGTTTTACAGCTGGTCAAGAAACTATTGCCGAAGATGCTGTAATTGCGGTTGATGTTGCAGCAATAGCAGGTACAACAGGAGGTGCAGGCCTTAAAGTTACTCTAATAGGTTATCAAACAGTTTAGTAATGAGTGGGATAATTATAAATCCTTATTCATTTGGTTCTGCATTTAGTAGCACTAAGTCTTTAGCTTTTGATGGTGTAGATGATTATGTAGAATTTACACCAGTTAATTTAGGAGGATATGGAGCCGGAGAAGAAGTAACAGTAAGTTTTTGGATAAAAAGAGCAGCAACAGGGAATACAGAAGGTATTTTGTCAGCTACAGGAGCTAATAGTGGTTCTTTTATTTATTTTATTGGAACAACTTCTATGAATTTTACAGCTTATGCAAATTCAGTTTTTAATAGTGCAGCAACACAAACAGCTTTAGCTAGAACGGATTGGATGAATGTATTATTTACTTTAGATTCGTCTAATGTATGCACTTTGTATATAGATGGAGTATTAACAGAAGTTGGTACAGGTGGTCCTAATTCAAACTGTGTTATAGATAGAATAGGTATAAAACATCACTCAAGTTATCCTACGATATTAAGAAACCCATTTACAGGAAATTTAGACGAAATATCAGGCTTTAAATCTAAATTAGGAGTTAGTGATATTGCTAAAATATCTGCTGCACCTATTGACTTAGATACAGCTTTGTCTGTAACCCCTGAAGTTTGGTATCGTATGGGAGAAAACTCTACATTCAAAACACCTCAAATATTAATGCCTGAAAACACTAACAAAGATAAGTTTAGTAATTATTCTATGGCTTTTGATGGGGTTAATGATTATGTAGATTGTGGAGATTCTAATGACTTTTCTTTTGGAAATGGAGTAAGTGATAGTCCGTTTAGTGTAGCGTTTTGGGTAAATTTAGATGCTATACCAGCAGCGGCTGGTTTTTTTGCTAAAGATTATGATGCGACAAATAGAGAATGGACTGTAGGTACATTTAGTGGTCCTGGAAAAATTAGATTTTTAATAAAAAGTCTAGGAGGTGGAAGCCAACAATCTATTGATAGTACAACAGTTTTATCTACTGGTTCGTGGTATTACATTTTATGTACTTATGATGGTACAGGAGGAAATAATGCTGCTGATGGAATGAATATATATATAAATGGTGCATTAGAAACTCCTACAAACATAACAAAACAAACTTATGTAGCTATGAGTAATACAACAGCTCCAGTTACTATAGGACGTTATCAACTTGGAGCCACACCATTAGGAATTAATGGAAGGATAGATGAAGTCTCTATATTTAACTCTGTTAAAGCAATAGGAGACTTATGGGACGGAACAGGTAAGCCAACAGATTTATCAGGAGAAAGCGATTTAGTAGGTTACTGGAAAATGGGTGAAGAAGCAGTATTTAATACTAGTTGGTTATTACCTAATAAAGCACAAGATGTATTTTCTAGATATTCTATGGCTTTTGATGGTGTAGATGATTATATTAATTGTGGTTCTTTATCTAATATAATTTCTGCTGCTCCTTTTAGTGTTAGTTTATGGTTTAAGCAAAATGGCTCAGGAAATGAATTTTTAATTAGTGGAGGACCAACAGGATTTGGTGAGTTTAATGCTTCCATATATTTACGTCCAGCAGATGGAGAAATATGGTTAGATGGTTCAACAGGACTACAAGAATGGAGTTGGAGTAATGTTAATAATAATTGGCAACATTTACTTTTTGTTGATGCTGGTGGTGGTACTTTTAAATTATATTCTAATGGTGTTTCTGAAACTTTAGTAACGAGTACAACTTTTTTAGGCTCACAAGCTGATTTATGGATAGGTGGAAGAACTTTAGGAAATTATTTCGATGGCAATATTGATGAGGTAGCTTTTTTTAATAGTGATGTTTCAGGAGATATAGCTACTATTTGGGGAGGAGGAACTCCAGCAGATTTAACTTCACTAAGTCCTGTTGCTTGGTGGCGAATGGGTGAAGAAGCAACATTTAGCGCTGTTTGGACAATTCCAGACCAAGTGGGAAGTAACCACGGAACTAGTGTTAGTTTGTTAGAGAGTGATTTAGTAGGAGAAGCACCCACAACATCAGGAAATGGAATTTCTGATAATATGACAATAGAAGATAGAACAGGAGACGCCCCTGATTCAGAAAATAATTCGCTTTCATATAATATGGACGCAGCAGATATTGATTCCATAAATCACGCTTAATTAGTAAGAAAATGAAAATATACGCAATAATAGAATTAACAGATATAAATAAAATAGATTTCACTCAAATAGGGGAAACAAGTGTTTTTACATTAAGATTATCTATAGATAAAACTCAATTTGTAATTAAGTGGGTGGAAGGATATACTCCTACTTTCATATCTGACAATAGTGTTATTCCTGTAGGAACTTATACACATGCAGAAATATTAGAAATAATGGCAACTCCAGCTTGGAGTGAACCAACTCCAACATAATATGAGTGGAATAATTATAAATCCATATGCGTATGCAGAAACAGGTTTAGATCCAGCAGCTTTTGTCACTGAGTGGACTATACAAGCACTAGGAGATGCGGCAGCTAGAACTATAATATTACCTGCTGTTGATACTGGTAGTTTAGGTACTTTAAATTATGATGTAGATTGGGGTGATGGAAGCTCAGATTCAGGTGTTACAACAGTTGATAAAACTCACGAATTTCCTTCTGATGCTAGTATCAAAACTTATCAAGTAGTAATTACAGGTCAATTTCACTGTCTTAATATGGATAGGAGTGATAGTCTTGGATACACAAGTAATCAAGATAGATTAACAAACATGGTTCAATGGGGAACAGATACACAATGGAGCTCTTTATATAGAATGTTTAAGAACTGTACATTAATGGAATATACAGCTACAGATTTCCCTGATATTTCTAATCTAGCAGAAAAAACAGATGCAAGAGAAATATTTTATAATTGTGAAAGTATTGTTAATTTAGATTTATCTAATTGGACTAATACATCTAATCTTACTTATTTATCGAATACTTTTGGAGTAATGGATAGTTTGAGAACTTTAAATCTAACAGGTTGGGATACAAGTAATATCACAAGAATAAGTTATTTCTGTGCTGGTTCAGGTGACGTAGTTAATGGTTGTGATTTTATAATGCCTAATTTAGATTTTAGTTCGGTTGATAGTGCTTTGTATGCATTTCATTCTACTAAGATTAAAAGTATAAATATATCAGGTTGGACTTGGAGAGCAGCTGGCGTATCTTTATCATCTTTTTTAAGGAATTCCAAAGAAGGAACTTCTTCAGGAGCATATACAATTAATGCAGCAAATTGGTTACCAGCAAGTGGTGGTAGTATAACTAATATGGCGAGTTTTTTGAGAGGAACAGACGCAACATCTATTGACTTAACAGGGATAGATACTAGTAATGTTACATCTTTTAATTATGGTTTTTATTATAATCTTAAACTAACACATATAACAGGACTTAGTGGTTTTGATGCTTCATCTGTATTAGATGCATCTAATATGCTGCGTGCATGTACTGTTATGGATTTAGGTGCTGGAGCCACAACTAATTTTGGTTCAGATTGGGGAACTAATTTAGGTTCTGCCATTACTATACTAGGTATATGCAGAGATGTAGGAAGCACAACTCCTGGGAGCACACCTCCTAATGTCACAGATTGGGATGTTAGCGGCGTAACAGCAACAGGACTTTGTGAAATTTTTTATAATACAAAATGGACAGGTGGAGGAAATCCAGATACATCTAATTGGGAAATTCCAAGTACTATAACTAATTTTTATAATGTTATAAGAAGTAGTAGTGTTACAGAATTTGATCTAAGTAATGCTGCAAATGATTTTTCCAACGTTGCGTCTATGGGTGGTTTTGCACAATCAACTACTGGCTTAACACGACTTATATTTAATGCTACGTTAGCAAAACCAGGTTTTACAAGTATTACAGATATGTCAAATGCTTTTTATGGAGTAACTTTAGTAACAGGAGATTATGATGAATTACTTTTAAAATTAGATAATGGAGGCCAAAGTAGTGTAGTGTTAAAAGGTGGAGGTTCAAAATATACACCAACTAATGTTGATAGTGGAACTACAGATGGAGTAGCTGCTAATAAATTAATACAATCAGGACAAAACTTTGTTACAACTGTAAGTATAAATGATATAGTTTATAATATCTCTGACGAAACCTATGCAAAAGTAACTGCTGTTGATGACAATGAAACTCTTTCTTTAGATCTTGATATTATGGTTTCAGGTGAAGGTTATGAGATTCAAAGTAGTGCCGCAGCTAAAGCAAGATATAGTTTAGATATTACAAAAACATGGACTATAACAGATGACGGTCCAGTTTAAAACAATAAAATTATGAGTCACAGTATAAGTAAAAACAATCCAAATCGTTGGTTTTTA
>JGI25129J35166_1000743_pt1 | contig 10667 bp, 13 predicted proteins | sample ETNvirnome_2_130_FD_35166 | JGI IMG/M metagenome (IMG submission 35166) | reverse complement strand
ATGAGAAAAGAAAGGGAGGGGCTCATTCAAGAAATGTAGGCAATAGACTTGCAACAGGCGATATCATTGCAGTTTGTGACTGTGATTTCTATTACAGAAACAGGAATGAGGTTATTAATGAGTTTTTCGAAAAAGAGGATAAAGATATCTTTTATTCAGGACTGCATTATAGGCCTTTTAATACTACATTAGAACAATACAAAATGGATGCCTTTGAATGGGACTTTAAATCTAAGTGTCCCATTTCTCATCCTACAGTTGCTTACAAACGTAACGTAGCAATAAACATACATTATCTAGAACAAACAATAGATTCTGATTTATATGAATTTTTTTTGTTAGACGCACACGCTTCCGGTTATACATTCGGTGCCTGTAATGAGGCGCTTATGTTAAAGGTTGAAGGCGGATCAAAAAGAAACGCAAAAGAGGCAAAGAAATTCAAAAAAGAGATGTACAAACAATATGGAGTCGAGATATGAAAGAGTATTTAGTTGTTGGTGGGCATGGATTTATTGGTAGCCATTTTTGTTCAAGATTAAATCCAGAGGATTATGATGTGTATGATTTAGATAATCCTAATGGTGATCCACCAGAAGCATGGTTAAAAGAACGTAAAAAAGGACTTAATCCAAGTGTAGCTGATATTTATGATAACCATTCATATAAGTACCTGATCTATTTTGCTTCATGGGCAGGGATTAGGAGTAAACGAGATTCACTAGATTATTTTGAAAACAATTGTCTAAAATTTGCTGAAGTAGTACGTAAATGCAACTTTAGCAAGCTTGTATATATCTCTTCTTCTAGTGTGCTTGGAGATGTAGAAACGGCATATTCATTATCAAAAAAAATTGCAGAAGAATTTTCTAAAACACAAAAATACCATTTAATAATTAGGCCCTTTACAGTGTATGGTAAATACGGTCGACCTGAGATGTTTATAACAAAATGTATAAACCAAAAGCACATTGTAGTTAACGGCGACCCATCCAATATAAAAAGAAAATTCACATATGTAGAAGATCTTGTGGATTGTGTTTTTTCTAATTTAGATAAACAGGGCACTATAAACGCTATTGGAGAACACAAATATTCATTGAAAGATATAATGAATATCTTTGGAAATACTTATGAATGTCAAGAAGCGTCTCCGTTTGATTTTAATAGTCAAACATTTGATGAAGCAGACAATTTTATTTGTCAGACGAAGTTAGAAGACGTTAAAGACGATCTGATTGCTTCGTATAAGGAGCTAAGTGCATGACACTTCCAATGTATGAAGCAACGGGAGATCCCATAACCCGTCGTTATACTTCAAAAGAAGACTCTCAAAACGATCACAAAGAAAATTATAGATCTGATGGCTATGCTAAAGGCAAAGGGACTCAAAACTCTTCTGATGCTATTCGTGTCCAATGGATTTTAGGGAATACACCTGAAGGAGCGTATGTATTAGATGTCGGTTGTAATGGCGGCACAGTTTCCATCCCTTTAAGAGATTTAAGAAAATGCCGTGTGAAAGGTATAGATCTAGTCCCGGAGTTAGTTGAATTAGCAAAGGGAAGGGGTGTGTTTGCAGAACAGGGTGAGGCAGAAGACCTTTCTAGGTTCGATGACGAGACATTTGACGTTGTTATTTGCTCTGAAGTTCTAGAACATCTTTACGATCCAATCCCAGCAGTTAAAGAGGCCTATAGAGTATTAAAAAAAGGAGGTAAATATCTTGTTACTGTCCCTAATGTAGATGGTGAAATGTGTGAGAAAGGCAAGTTAGGAGACTATCACCAGGCTAATTTTACTAGAGAAATGTTAAGAAATATGTTCATAAATCCATTTAAGGAAAAGAATGTTAAAGAGATTGGAATACCGTATATTGATAGTTACATACAGACAATAGCTACAAGTAAGGAGGAGTTTGAAAGAATACAAAAAATAGCACAATGGGTGGCTTTGGAGGCAACAAAATGAACAACGAAATGGTTAAACTAACTTCTTTATGGGTAGGACAAGATAAACATGGTGAACCTTATTATTCAGGGCCCATGGGAGATGGTAAATTGATGATTTTCAAAAATCCTTATAAAGAAAAAGAAAATCAACCAGATTTAAATGTATTTATTTCAAAACGAATTAAAAAAGAAGTAAATGAAGTTAATGAAGCAAACTAAATTCAAAAAGATAATGTATGTGCCATCCCTTAACCTGGGAGTTATTTGGTGGCGAATAGAAAACTATGCAAATGCATTAGTAAGAAGTCAAAAAGATTGGGTTGTTCATGTTAACTATCTCGTTGATCCTGAAAAAGATGTGGCATGGGAAAAGCTTGTTAATCTAGAAAATGAAATAGGTGAGCTAATTAGACAGAAACTTGAAGCCACTTTTCAGATGTTTGATTTTATAATATTTCAGAAAATACAATACAAAGAAGCATTAGATCAAATAGAAATACTAAGAAAAAAATATCCTAAGGTGAAGATTATAGCTGAAGTAGATGATTCTATAGGTGACGTTTCTATTTCCACACCATATAAGTTTAAACATCACCTCAGAGACGCGGCATATCATTGTATAATGTCTGACGCAATCATAACCACTACACCTTATTTAGCTGACTCTATAAGATCAATTGTAGGGAAAGACAAGCCTATACATATCGCACCTAATTGTATTGATCACGGAAACTGGGAAATAAAAAATAGACCTAAAAAGAGTAAAGATCTAAGAATAGGTTATGTTGGTGGTGGTGGTCATGATGAAGATCTTGAGCTTGCATTTAGAGGTTTACTACCGATTATAGAAAATGATAAAAATCTTAAATTAATTATTCGTTATGGAGGCTTTAGACCTGATTATCTTAGATATCATGAACAAATAGATTTCAAGCAAGTTAACTGGCATCCAAGTGTTTATGCTCAGAAGTTAACAGATATGAACCTAGATCTAGCTTTAGTGCCGCTAAGAGATAGCTCATTTAATAGATGTAAATCAGCAATTAAGTGGTTGGAGTGGGCAAGTATTGATGTTCCTGTAATAGCATCTAAACTTGAAGCGTATAAAGGGCTAAAGGATATTTTTTATGTAGATCAATATGATAAATGGAATATAGAATTAAAAAAGACCATTGAAATAATTAAGAAAAATAAGAAAAATAAGAAAAAGGCGTTTAAGAATTTATACTTAAAAGCGAGAGAGATATTTAATATAGAAAAAGAGGCAAAAAAACTCTTGGACTTTTTGGTTAAAATATAATAGTGTGTTATACTTAAATAAGTAAAAACCTACTTAAACCACAAAGGAGAGTTAGGCAGTTGGACTTTGACTGTTGCTCTCTTTTTTTTGTTTTATTGAGCCTTTGAAATGTGAAACTGCCTACTCTTTCAACAGGAGTATTCAATGGCAGACAATCCAAAACCAACTATATTAAGAATGTCTCAGACACCGACTCTGACCACAAGTGCATATGCATCTGGTGATCTTATGGGAACCCTGATGAAATTTAAATCAGGTGAAATTTCTAAAAATCAAAATTGTATTATTCAATCTATAATGATTTCAGATCTTGCAAAACAAGATATAGAAGTAGATCTAGTTATTTTTCCCACTAATCCGTCAAATACCACTTTTACTGATAATGCTGCTTTAGATATAAATGATACTGATTTAAAGACAATTTCTCATATTGAAAAGTTTAGTTCTTATTACGACTTCTCAGATAATAGCGCTACAGTTTCTCAAGCCATGACAATCCCTACAACTTATGCGGATGGTATTTATGCGTGTCTTGTAAGTAGAGGAGCTGGAACCTACGCAGCGTCAGATATAACGGTTGTAATGAGTATTATTCAAGACGCATGATTAGTTATAAACCGAATTTAGCAAAAATAGGAAATATCCTATTAAACAACATAAAACTAATTCTTTCTTTGGGTACTTGGGAACAACAAACTGAGCTTAATTGGGAACAAGTTACAGATCCAAAATGGGAAGAGTGGGGAGCATAAAATATGGCAGCATTAACAGGTAAAACACCAGCAAGTACATATAAAGATTTATTGCAGGTCTCAAATAGCAATTCAGGTATTGACGGAACATTAAGAGCACTTTCCGATGGTGAGGGAACCGCCAGTATTCTTTCCCTTTCGACAACGGCTGTTTCAATGGATTCCAATACACTTTATGTGGATGCTGGAAATAGCCGTGTGGGTATAAATGATGATTCGCCATCTAACCAATTATGGGTAAAAGGGACTACGGTTGATGCTGTAGATTCAGCTATCGTTGATCAATATAACTTAGGTCTTTTTACAGACGATGGAGCCACAGGAGATGAAATAGGACTGTGTTTTTTGCTTAGAACTTCGGCTGGTGGCTCAGCAAGTACGCCTGGCGCAGCAATTACGCATGAAAGAACGGGGAATAATTCACAAGGTGCGCTTCATTTTAAGACAAAGCAGGGAACAGGGTCTACTTCAGATTGCGTAACAGGAATGACGCTTACTGAGGATGGAGATTTTTTAGTAGATATAGACACATTATTTGTTGATGCATCATTGGATCGAGTAGGAATAGGAACAACATCTCCTGATGGCCCTTTTCATATTTTTTCGGGTTCAGCAGGCGCGATTAGTCCGGCTGTTGGAGCTGATGATTTAGTTGTTGAGCACAGCGGCCAGTGTGGTCTTACATTCCTAACTGGAGTGAGCGCGGGAACAACTATTGCATTTGCAGATACTGATAGCGCAATTATTGGACAGATTTACTATGACCACAGTTCGGATTATATGAACTTCGTAGCTGGAGGAACGGCGGCGTTTAGACTTTCCGCTTCTGAAGTGTATGTGGGGTCAGGCCTTGATTTTTATGTTGACACAGACACATTATTTGTGGATGCTGGAAATGATAGAGTTGGAATAAATGACTCCACACCAGAAACAACACTGACAATGGGAAATGGAACCCTTTCAATTAAGAATTCAAATACTGATAGTAGTGGATTAAAAATATTTCAAGCTGCATCAGACGTCTCAACAATTCATAATAATTTTTCAGGGTCATTAGAAATGGGTGTAGGAAATACAACGTATTTAACGATCGATTCAGGAGGTGTTATAAATTTTGGGACTCATACAAGTATTGGGGCAGAAACAGTGACTGGATATATCACAATGAAAGATTCCGGTGGAACATCAAGAAAAATAGCCGTAGTTAGCTAATAAAGGAGAAAAAAATGACTATAGAAGATTTAAGGGATACAGAAGATTTAAAAACAATTGCATGTTGGGATAAATATAATAAGATTAAAGTATGTTTTGCTTCATATGCTTCGAAGCTTAAAACACTTATATCTGAATTAGAAACATTAGATCCTTGGACTTCTAACTCATCTGCTGATGAAAAAAAAGAAATAGCAAATTATAAGTCTAGATGTGAATTAATTGAATAATTAATGACTTTACAAAATCAATATCAAATACCGAAAGATAAGATATTTTCTGCATATGATACCAGCTTTGTGACGGGAGATTCTCCTGTCACGCATGATATCAAGACTACGCTTGTAAGAGGGGGCATAGATGGATTTATTGATAATTTTGGTGCAGGAGATCTCATATATGCAGTGAGTTCAGATGGGACAACATTTAATGATGATATATATCTTCCTGCTGGTGCATCTGATGATTTAAGGTCACTTTCTATAGATAAAATTAAGATTACATGGGTAGCAGATACTAAATACGAACTGAGAGTAGTTTAATGGAGATAATGAAGCGAATTTATAGTGTTTTTGGAATAAAAAATAGTTCTGGCACTGTAATTAATCCTGCGACTGAAGATACATTAGCCGCCTTATCACATTCAGAAGACTCAGCTCATACTACTGGCGATCAAGGCATACAAACATTAACAGTAAGAAATGACACACCCTCCACACTCGCTGGCACTGACGGCGATTATCAACCACTGATTACAGACGATAAAGGTAAAGTGTATATGTCTCCTGAAGAATATTATTTGGAAGCAGTAAGAGGGAATATTACAGGTGTAAGTAGCGTCCATAAATTTGGTAGAAATGATGATATAGACATTGCTTCTGGATTTGAAGCCCTTTGGAATGGAGGGGCAGAGTACACTGGTTTTGACGCAACGGCAGCAGAAACAGTAGAAGTGTTTTCCTCTGATGCTAATGATACTTCAGCCGGAACAGGAGCAAGAACAGTTGAAGTCTTTGGCTTAGATTCAAATTATGATGAGCAAAATGAAACCGTTACTCTTAATGGCGTAACTGCGGTTGACACTGTTAATACATATATTCGAATGCCAAGAGCTATTGTTCGTACAGCAGGAAGTGGGGGCGTAAATGCAGGNACACTTACAATGAGACAAAAAACAACAANTGCAAANGTGTTTTGTGTCCTTCCCATTGGCTACAACCAGACAATGATTTGTGCTTACACAATACCAAATGGAAAAACTGGATATTTAATTAATTGGTATGGCTCTTCAAATAAGAAGCAAAGTGCAAGTTCTGTTTTAAGATTGATGATTCGACCTTTTAATGAGATTTTTCAAGTGAAAGAAGAAGCTGCAATTACAACAACGGGTACAAGCTCATTTATGAGAGGGTACCCACTTCCTAATAACTCGCTGAATGAAAAAAGTGACATAGTAATCAAAGCAGATACAGATACTAATAATATGGGTATTTCTGGCGCTTTTGACATTCTATTGATTGATAATTAGTACTTTTAAAGGAGGAAATGAATAATGGGCAGTACACTTTTAACTATAAGAACACTAATGGAAAATCAGATTAATGTAGGGCAGACAAGCACATCCTCTACACCTGTTACATCTACTCTTCTTAATAATTATATTAATACTTCTATTAGAAGAATAACGAGAAGAGACCGGCCAAGAGAATATATGTCAGCAACACCTACAAATGCTGATATAACAGTGAACACAAATACTGTATCTATTCCATCTGCTATTTTTGTACCGGATAAAGTGTATTATTCAGATTCAGGGGGCGCTTTTAAACGTCTTAGATATAAAGAATTCGATGCATTGATAGAAGTCCCTTTCGCTAATAGATTCTTTGATACAACAGATGTTGGAGACCCTGATTTTTATTCTGTGAGAGGAACATCTATTGTAACTGATGTCCATTTTGCAAGAACTGCAACAGATGCAATTAAATTTTATGGCGTTGGTTTCCCAACAACTCTCGCACAAGATTCCGATTCGATAGAATTGCCTGTAGATTATGATCTATTAATCGTTTATGAAGCATGTATTCTCTATTACCAAAGAGAAGATGACACAATTAACCAACAAAAATTCTTTCAACAAGCTGAATTTGAAAGAAGTCAACTTAAAATGAGTCTTGATACAAATGACGAAGCAGAAATTAGGTTAGATCCATATATTTTTAATTCTTTTACCTCTTTTAGAAATCCAAATATATTTTTTAGTAGTTAGGATGTCATGGGAAACTTTAATTATATTACGATAAAAAACTTTAGAGGGATCAACAAATCAAGAGATGTATTAAGTGCAATTCCTGGGCAACTCTCTAAAAACGAAAACTATCTCTATGAGACTAACGGTGGTTTAGCAGAACGGGGTGGCGGGGCTAAATTAACTGAAAATCCTTCGGGAGGAGATGACCCCATATTTAGTTTGGCGAATTATACTTCACCGGATGGTAGTAACTTTTTAGTAACGAATCAAGATACAACCGCATATTACTATGATTCTGGCTGGAATGATCTTAGCTTAACTTTAACTGCAGACAAGAGAACCGTATGGGAAGGCGCTGGATTTGAGGCGGGAAGATCATTATATGGAGCTAATGGCAACGATTCGATTATAAAAGTTACAGGAAATACACCAGCAGGATCAAGTGTGACAGGTTCTCCTACTGATGCAACATATCTAAAATTACATAAGAATCGTCTTTTTGCAATTAATAATAGAGATACCCTTTATTTTACTGAAGCACTTGCTTTTGATACTTGGAACACTTCAGTTAATACAATTGAAATAGCGCCAGGTATTGATGGCAATATTCAATCTTTAGAAGTATGGGGAGATGCACTATTTATATTTAAAGAGTATGGTGTTTATGTCTTGCCTAATGCCTCAGATCCCGTTCCTACAGTAAATTGGGTTGTTTTAAGGACTGATGCAGCAAGCGGCACTCAAAGTCCTTATACAGTCAAAAGAACACGTATAGGAATATTTTATTTATCTACAGATAATTCTATAAGATTGTTAGGTCCAAATGTAACTTTTTCTTCAGGAGAATATAGTTTAGGCGAATCAGGTTCACCAATTGTTTCAGAAGATATCGCAGATGATTTAAATGAATTTGTTGATTTGAGTAATAGAGATGAAGCCTACGCGATTACATTTAAAGATAAATACATACTTTCATTTGATAGTAATANGTCTTCGANAGTTGCTAACGATTTAACGTATTTTGCAGACGTAACTAAATTCAATAAACATCAAAATATACCTCAACCTCAGCCTTACTGGGGAGAATTTACAGGCTTTGATTATAACTTTTTTGCAATACAAACATCAGGAACCCAGGAAAAATTATATGGTGCAAAAGGTGTTGAAGGAGAAGTCCATGAGACTTTGAATGACTCTGTAAATAATGACGATTCCTCAGCAATTGTATCTAAGTCAATATTGGCTTGGCATCCAATAGATGGCGAAGGGACATATAAGAGAATAAATCAAATATATTTTTCAGGCGACACAGAAAACTGGAACATAAACTTAATATTTAATGCCTATAAATTAGGAACAGATTTACCCACCGAAGGTGCAGGAAGAGAATTCTCTTATATGACTTCAAATATTTCTGGAGGAATAGTAGGAACAGGACAAGCAGGAACTGCACAAGTTGGCTTTGTAGGGCCCAGTTCAGCAACCTATAGCTTAAATGTTAGCGGCCATTATTTTGGTGCGGAATTCGGAAACTCAAGCGCTAATGAGTTTACAAGGGTACTAAAAATGATCGTCTATTACAGAGTCATAAAACAAAGATAAGGAGATAAATTATGGGTGATTTAAACAAAACTGAAGAACAATTTAATAAACCATTTTTGAGTGAACAACAGCAAGCTTTAGGAAAACAAGCCTTTCAAACGGCAGTCGCACCCTTAAGAGAATCTTTGGGAGAGCAATTAACTCAAACTACTGAATCGCTTGCAAAAAGAGGCGCTTTCTTTGGTGGAACTGGACAAGAGCAATTTAGAAAAGGCGTTTTAGAGCCAAGGGCAAGACAGGAATCTCAAATCGCAGGTCAAATAGCTACATCGTTAGGACAAACAGCAATTGATCAGGCTTTTAGAGCATCAGAAGCGGCAAAAGAAAGACAATCACGAGAAAAATTAGCAGAGGCAGGTTTTGCAGAACAGGCAAGAGCAAGAGAATTTGCAGCAGGTGAAAGTGAATTAGGAAGAGTTCAACAAACATCATTAGCAGAAGCTGGATTCGAGGAGCAGGCCAGAGAAAGGGGTTTTGTAGCCGGTGAGAGTGAACTTGAAAGAGCTCAGAAAAGAGAATTATCAGAAGCTGGATTTGAGGAACAAGCGAGAGAAAGGGATTTTGTAGCAGGTGAAAGTGCTTTGGAAAGAGAGTCTAGACAGGAATTAACTTCTCTTGGATTTGATAAGGAAGAAGATATTGTCAGATTAAAAGAAGAATTCGCTGGTGACAGACAAGCTGCAATTCAGGAGTTTGAAGCTGAAGAGAATTTATTGGGAAGAAGGTTCACTAGAGAGGAATCTATAAAAGACAAATTATTTCAGCAAGTATTTAATCATGAAAAAGAAAGACTTGCTGCAATTGAGGCTCGAAAAGAAAGAACTTTCGAAGAGGAAAGAGAAGCTAGGTTAAGAGAAGATGATAAGAGAGAGCGTGTTTTGGCATTAGCGTTGGAAGGAAATATAAATCAAGATGATGTTCCAGATATTATGGCAGAGCTACTTGGTGAAGATGCTGTGCTTACAACAGAGGATGAAAGAGATTTGCAAAGATTAGCAGCCTCTTCCGGCTTAAGCGTAGAAGAGTATACAAAGATAAGAAATGCTATAGGAACAGCCCAAGGGGAACTTATTTTTGGAACACATTTTGAGGATAGCAAAGGTAGAATATTTAAAGAAGAGGGACGCGGTCGTACAGAGGTGAACAGCATTGAGTTGTTTATTCAGGATCCGGTAAGAGCGGCAAAATTTACGAATGGAATGTTCGCAGGTGCAGAAGTTTTCCATTCGCCAATTATAGGGTTAAAGGAGAATCGTTAAAATGGCAACCTTAGCAGAATTATCAGGAATGAATTTAATACAGAGTTTGGGTCTTAGCGAGGCATTGTCTCAGCGAGATACAGAACAAAAGTTTATATTGTCAGAAACATTAAGGAAGGCAGAAGAGTCTAGGCAAAGAGATTTAGAGCGCGGAGCTAAGAAAAAAGGATTGTTCGAAACAGTAGGAACGGTATTAGGTGCCGCTGGTGGTTTTATTGTTGGAGGACCACAAGGAGCTGCAATAGGCTCAAAACTAGGTAAAGGAGCTGGTAGCTTATTATCTGGAGAGTCAGGGCCCGCCGCTGAAAGAGGACAAACAGCGATTAGCCAAGGAGCAGA
>JGI25129J35166_1000742_pt1 | contig 10668 bp, 18 predicted proteins | sample ETNvirnome_2_130_FD_35166 | JGI IMG/M metagenome (IMG submission 35166) | reverse complement strand
ACTGATGAAGAATTTTTAGCAAATGAAATGGATGAGGTGTTTCAATGAAATACTTCAGTATGTTTAGTGGAATAGGAGGTTTTGAACTTGGAATACAAAGAGCCAATATTTGTGATAGGGATGGGGAAACCGAGAAAGGGTATGGAAAAACAACTTCATCTTTCAAGGTCCTACAAGAATGTGAACAGAGTATGGCACTCAGAGGGAGTTATGCCAACAGTAACAACAGACAAAAGACAGTATGTGTTGGTTACTCGGAAGTCGATAAGTACGCCGTCAAAACATATGAAAAAAACTTTAGAGGTCACAAGAACTATGGAAACGCAACAAAAATTGAACCAAGTGAATTACCAGACTTTGATTTGCTCTGTGGAGGATTTCCTTGCCAAGCATTTTCAATCGCTGGAAAACGAAGAGGTTTCGAAGATACCAGAGGCACATTGTTTTTTGACATTGCGAGAATACTTAAAGTTAAAAGACCTAAAACACTTTTATTAGAGAATGTAAAAGGATTATTGTCCCATAATAAAGGAAAAACATTTAGAATAATATGCGAAACTTTAAATAGTTTGGGGTATTTGATTAATTATGAGGTTATCAATTCAAAAAATTTTGGCGTTCCTCAAAATAGGGAAAGGGTATTCATAAAAGGATGGCACATAAACGCAATTGTAGAAGATGGAAAGACGGAGAAAAAGAGTTTATTAAAAAGAACTATTCTCGATTATCTGTTTCAGCTATTTCTTCAAAACTTGAAAGAAGTGAAAAAGCTACAAGAACACAAATCGAAAGATTGGGTATTAGGTTATCTAATCTTGAAAGAAATAAAGCGAAACCAAAAGTTCAAAGAACTCGTAAAAACAAAGGATGGTGTTATGATTCTTACGGAAGAAAACAAATTAGAATCAAGGGCAGAGGTTATGTGGCAGAACATAGACTTGTTGTTGAAAGAGATATTGGGAGAAAGTTACTTAGAACTGAGCAAGTCCACCACATTAACTGCGACAAAACAGACAACAGAATTGAAAACTTACACTTATTCAGAACTGTTAATGAGCATGCTCGTTGTCACCACAGCTTTCAGAAACTCATCAAAGAACTTATGGAAAGAAATATTATCTTTTTTAATTGTAATAAAGGAGGGTACGAAATATGCAAGAATCATTGAGAAAACAAAAGAAAGAGTTTGGACAGAACATTTTACTTCTTACGAGTCCAGAATTTTACAAGATGCAGAGCGGGTGTTCATTATCGGAAGTCTTAGAGGAACAAGTAGACCAGAAATATTACCTATCGGAGAACGCAACACAGAGGTTAATGAGCAAGGGACTATCCATCCCAGCTCGTGCCAGGGAAGATGGGAGTGGTCAACCAGTTGTGATAACTCATTCCCTTTATCCTAGAACTGGTAATCCAGATAAAGGTGGCACTGGACACCTAAGTAAAGACGATGGGACTGCTTACTGTGTCGATACTGGTAACTGTCAAGGAGTTGAAGTCATGATGAGGGATGGTAGAGATAACCGTAGTTGTTTAAGAAGTGGAAGAACCCCAGAAGTTGGTTACAAAGGAAATAGTATTCGTCGTCTAACCCCAATTGAATGTGAACGATTACAAGGATTCCCAGACGATTGGACTAAAGGATTATCTGATACTCAGCGATATAAATGTCTTGGGAACGCAGTCACGGTTAATGTAATCTCTGCAATTGCGAAATCTTTATATAGGAGTTATAACTTAGAGATACCACAGGCAATGCAACCCTTAAAGGGAATATCAGCCAAGGAGGAAAAATAAAATGACAAATGAAGAAATAGTTTTTGAAGAAGTTGATTCTGTTGAAGAGTTTAATACACTCGACGACATGGCTCCTAAATTTATTAGAAGCCCTAAAGTTGGTGAAAAAGTTGAAATCGTAATTAAAGGTTTCAAGAAAGTAACTGATAAAAGTGTTTTGGAATTTTCTTTCGAGAAAGGTGGAAAACAAAAAACAGCAAGTAACGCCCTAAGCAGTGTAGATTTTGGAATTCAAATCATCACTAAAGAAGGTGCTATTTTCTGGGTTAACAGCTGGAGCGTCTGGGGACAAATTAAAGCTATCGCTAAGAAATTAGAAAGTAACAATTTATCTGGACTTGAACTGGAAATTGACCATGCTTTGAATGGTATGCTTGAAGAGAACCGTGATAAAGCTTGGGTTGTAAGAGCTAAAGTTGAAGGTGCTTTCAAACAACTCGATAAAAATACCAATGACTGGGTATAATATCGTAAAGAAGGGACGGAAGGGGTACATCACCCCACTTCCCTCTCTTTCCCTTTTGAAAACTCTTGAGAGCAGATTAAGTTACACTAAACAGGGAGCTCATTTCATGCCGAACCCGCTCTGGGCTAATGTTAAACTTTTCTCAATTAAAACTGCTGGGTTCCCTTGGGGATTACTTAACGAGGTTATTTCCGTATGTCAAGATTGGCAGAGTTGCAGACCCAACGACAGTTTCAAAGTGGTTACAACCAGGAAAATTAAACCCGAAAAGATAGCATTTAACAAAAAGTTATATCCTTACCAGTGTGACGCAGTAACTGCACTGGTAAACAATCACGGTGGAATATTGTCTTTACCCTGTGGTGCTGGTAAGACATTTACTGCAATTGAATTTATAAAACAATATAAAGAAAAAACTTTAGTGATTGTTCCCACTCGTGATTTAGTTACACAGTGGAATGAACAAGTTCCTGATTACGTGGATGTTAAAACTTATCAAAGTGTTGGTAATGATTATTCAATTCTCGGTCAATATAAAATAATTTGTATTGACGAAGTTCATATTGGAAGTATCGGTACAATTTATAAAATATGTATGAAGTTGAAAGAACAAATTTTATTTTGCTTATCGGCCACCGCATACCGTATTGACGGAGAGACGATGAAAATGATAGGTGCTTGTGGTAAAATAGTTTATAAAAAATCTTTAAGAGAGTTAATTGATGAAGGTTATTTATGTGATGCTCAGATTGATAAAATTCAATTAACTAAACATCAACCTGAATTTTATATGTCATATCAAGAAATTTATGACGATTATATTGTAAATAATGAAGAACGTAATAAAGAAATAATTGATACTTGTTTATATGAATATCACGATAAAAAAATGATTGTCTTAGTTGATAGGATTGAACATGGTAAAATGTTACTTGAAAAGATGGGCGATGAAGCAACATTCTGGAACTCTAAAACAAAAGATAGAGATGATAGATTTAGAATAATCATCGGTACATCTTTATTGGATCAAGGCTTAAATTTACCTGACAGGGAAGTCGTTGTGTTAGGTGGTGGTGGTAAAAGTTCAATCAAAGTTATGCAACGGATAGGTCGAGTACTTAGAAAACATCCTGGTAAAGAAATAGCAACAATAGTTGAATTTGTTGATGATGCTAAATATTTATCAAAACATCACAAAGAAAGAATGGAGGTTTATAATGAACACGGTTTTAAAGAAAAAAATTAAAGGATGGGAAAATTACGAGATTACATCAGATGGTCGAGTATTTTCATTAAATTTTAAACGCACAGGTAAGAAAAAAGAAATGAAGTTATCAATCGGAAATCCTGGTTATATGAGAGTAAATCTTCGTAAACCAGGTATAGCCAAAACATTTCGCATACATAAATTAGTTTCAGATACATTTTTACCTAACCCTAAAAATAAAAAATTCATCAACCATAAAGATGGTAATAAAATAAATAATCATATTAAAAACTTGGAATGGGTAACACGAAGTGAAAATGAAAAACACGCATTTAAAATCGGGTTGAAATCACATAAAGGTGAAAATAATAATCAAACACAACTAACAGGAAAAGATGTTAAAAAAATTCGTTCTTTAGCATCAACAACTAAACATAAACATATTGCTAAAATGTTTAATATGACTCTTAATGGTATCCGAGGAATTATTTATAGAAGGAATTGGAAACATATCAAATGAACACTGGTAAAAGGTTTGAGAACAAGATACGCAGTTGGCATAAAGAAGGTGATTGTTTAACTTTCAAGTTCCCTGATTATGCTTCGACTGGCTCGTTCAATAAGGCTATTTGTGATAGAGTTACTATTACATCTGCTGGAGCTTATTGGTTTGAATGCAAACATACAGAATCTAAGACTTCATTTAGTTTGGGGCTGATTAAGGATCATCAGTGGCGATATATGATGAGAATTGAAGAGTTGACTGGTAAAGCCTTCTTTTTGATTGAGGATGGGTCTCATAATGTGTATATGGTTAAACCTTCAGCATTAAGCTTTTTAGGGATGAAATCTGTTAAATTCCACCAATTAAAGCGTTTTTTAGTGGAAAAGAGCGATTTTAAGCGAAACATTTATATATAAGTTATACTTTAGATATAACATCAAGCATAAAAATGCTTAGATACGGAGGTTTGCAAAAATGATAAATAAAAAATACACAGATAAACAAAGAAATGAATTAAGTGAATTAAGAAAACGGGTTGATGACATTCGTGCATTATTAATTAGTTTACCAATGGTTTGTAATAATACTAACACATTGGTTTCTGAGTTAGAAAAATCAACTGAGTTAGTTAAAAAAATCATAGGGGTTTGCAAAAATGAAAGAAAATAAGAAAAGTAAAGTAATCGTGGTGGAAGCAAAAACACCAGGAGAGTTCCAAGATTTAATTAACCAAGTAAACGCAAATCATAACGTATTTGCAACCCAGACACATGTAACAAGTGTGAAAGGTGAATATAGTTCTACAATGTATTATACAGCAGTGATTTATGTGAGGTGTGAAGAATGAATCCTAACTGTAAATTATGTGGAGAAGATGAGGCAACAAAACCTGATCCAGTAAGTGAACAAATAGAATTATGTGAATATTGTTACCATCACTGTGAATGTGGAGCAGAACTCCCAGATGGTTGGGAAGGTAACACATTCTGTCCGAGGTGTAACTAAAATGGATAATGAAAGATTTAACAAATGGGCTTTAGAATTGATCAACCAAGAGAATTATTCCACAATTTCAGAACTTAAAAGAACTTGTGATAAATTAAATATGTGTTTGAATTAGAAACATTTACCTAATGGCGGATTAAGAGATAATCTAGGGAGATTTATTGGGAGGAAATAAAATGAAAACATTAAACAAAGAAGAAAAAGAAGATCGAATCGAAGCTAAACGTGACATGAAAATGTGGTTAGCTAACGATTACGAATTAGTTGAAGAAACGCCAGAGTTCTTTCTGATGAAGAAAAACACTGCAACGTTTGGGAGACATTTGTTAGTATTCTTTTTAACATTCTGGTGTACATGGGGAATCGGAAATTTGATTTACCACCTGGTAAGCGTTAAAAAGAAAAAAGTTATTAAATGATGATTATCTCATCGCAAATACCTCCAGTTACATAACCAGTTTTAGTAAACAGTATTCCCAACATATACTTGGGTCTAACCTCTTTCTGGTTTATTTCTTGAGATTGCAAAGATGAGGTTATCATTAATTTTTCTTTTTTATTTTATTTCCACATCTTACACATAATGGTTTCATTTTCTTTAATGTTAGAACAAACTGATCATAATCACAATATAAACAGGTTACATAATTTGTAATTGATTTACCATAATTACTCTGTTTCATTATATAACACCGCCACCACGTGGCTGATATGAGAAACAGCTTCATACATTAAATGGTCTTTCCCCAAGACAGCTTCTTTCTTAACATCAGAAATTAAACTACATATTGTATCATAGTTATCTGAAGTTCTTTGTCCTTGCGCAACTGAATCCAGAATGAGGTACATTTCTGTCCAAGGTTCGGTACTTTTAACTTTGTTTAAGTATCTACAAATCTCCTCAGATGGTATCATTTCACTTATAAATGTATTTTATATAAAATAAAAGTAGGAAGCCTAGTGGTATCCCTATTAGAACGCCTATACTTAAGCCTGTAAGCCATTTAATCCCTCCTTGCCATTTTATACTAGCATTATAATATCTCCTTATACGACTCTTTAAACGCCTATGTGGAGTGACTAACCACCGACAAAACTTCTTTAATCCCGGAGGTATATCACTGATTTCTATCCAAGGATTACTGTAAGAAATGTCTAGGTTCTTAGTTTTGATCCTAACCATCTATTTAGGTTTCACGTAACTGTGTAATCCTAATGCTCCTGCAAGTACAGTTAATGTAGCTGCTGCTGATACATATCCTAAAGATATTGCTCCTGCTGCTATTGCACTGAAAACCGCTGCCCATACTCTACGTTGCTTGATAAGAGTTAACAGATCAAACTTCTTATCTTCCCATATTGTTACTTTCTTTTTTGCCATTTTATTTTATTCCTCCTTGTTATCTGAACATAAAGTATAATGTAAATGCTAATACTATTGTACCCAGTGCTAGGAAAACGAAAACTAAGTACGCATTTAGTAAATCCACATCGACCATTGTTTAACCTGTTTTCCAAAACCTGAAAAAGTGAAATCTAAATCTATGATCAGATGAGGCACCATTCTTCCCATCTAAGGTAAATCTCACTGTTTTTAATCCACTATCTGCAATAGCTATACTGGTTGTCACATTTCTCACATCATATACTACTGCTGCTGAATAAGTATCTAATGCTGTTACAATCTCTGTCCCATCAATATCTATATCAACAATACCTGTATTGTTATCAGTGGAATAATTTACAGCAAATGAATAAGTACCTGCATCTAACCATACTTCAAAACTAATATTGTCTGCATCGGCATTCGTTGCCTCGTTTGCCATATAACCTTGTAAAGTTAATACATTTGTATCTTTAACCCATGCCCATGTACCCGCTCCTTGTGCAAAATCTTGGTCTGCTTGAACATGAACGTGTTGACTTCTTGCCCTGAAATTATGTTGTGGTTTAACTAACAATCTTGTGGTTGATAATGCTGTCCCAACCCTTGCTTCACTTATTGTAGTAGTTATTGCACCAGCCGCACCAACGTAATAATCTTCCTTATCTGTTAATCCTGATGTGGTTCTCACTCCACTTAATAATACTTGACAATCATTACCTGATGTTGCTGTTGTTTGAGCTATACCATCACACCTGTTATCTGCTGCATTTCCACTATCTGAAACGTAAGCTTTCCCGTCAGTCTCATCTATGTAAATCGCATTACCTGCTGTGATATTCTCTCCCGCTTCAATTTCAACAGTGTTACCAGCTAAATCGTTTGTTTCTGAGGCAAACAATATGTCTCCGTCTGCTTTTGGATATACTCCTTCTGCCATTTTATCTTAATCCTCCTATAAGTTTGAATAATCTCTTTTGTATAATGTAGTTCCATTGGACCACATTATTTTTCCGGTATCATAAGCCACTAACATTCGCTTGTGAGCCCGGTCTGTTGTGTCTTGTATTATGGATGTAGGAGTTGCCGTCCAAGTCAATCCTGCGTCCTCTGACATAAATAACACACCACCTGAGACCCCATCACCTGTTCGCATTATGGTGAATATCTTCCCACCAGTCTCTACAAACCCAAAATTATAATCCAACGTACCATGTGATGCTTTCAAAACAACAGTGTTAGTGCTATTAGTATAATGTTCAATATATCCGTTATCCCCAAAAACTAAACAAATATCTGCAGTTAGTGTAATTATACTTTTCATATCACTAGCACCAGAGTTTACATCATCTCCTGTGTCGGACCAATCTACTCCACTATTAACTGTTTTCCAAATGTTGTTAGATGCGTCTATTGCATACCCTGTGGTACCATCAAACATATCAACTGCGTAAACTGTTGCACTAGGAGATGTTGTTGCTGCAGTCCAAGTTCCTCCATCATCTGTGCTAAATTCAATGGTGTCTCCACCCCCATCTTGTCCTCCAACTACAATAAGTGTTGCTGTTGGAAAACTAACATCATTAACTCCCCCATCCATTGCTAAACTGGTTCTTGTTGTCCAAGTGGTCCCACTATCATCAGTGAATGCCACTTCCGGCGCTGCACTTGTTTCAACTGCCACTGCATGTGTTGAGTCCGCCTTACAGCCCACTCCCATCACACCTGCATTTTCTAAATCAACGTTTTTATTTGTCCAAGTCGCCCCTGAATCAGTTGTTGTCTGGATATTTGAACCTGCAAATCCACTATAAGTAGTAGAATTAAATGCAACTAATGTTACCCAATTTCCTGCATCACCTGAAGCAATTATATCAGAAACTGGATTAATGTAAGCAAAATTAGCATTAACTTCGTCTGCATCTGCCAATGTTCCGTTTGTGAATGTGTTTGGTATTGCCATTTTATCTTATTCCTCCTATTTAATTTTCATTATGAATACAACCGGACAATAACTTGGTGTATGTGTTGCTGCTGGCCAACCTTCAGTTAATGTTAATCCTCCTGAAGAATAACTTTTCGTATTACTGTGCGTGTGTGATGAAGAACCTAAGAACGCTGAATCAGTACCATCATCTGAAGTAGTATCACCTTTCAAGAACCTACCTGCAGATATACCTGCTGCATTTAACAAAGGTGCTTGTCCACCATTTAATGGTGATTCTGCATCAGAAATTGCTGTTCCATCACATTCTTTCCAAAAAGCAGTTAAAGGATTAGCTACTTGATTTGCGTGGTTTTTAAGCCAAGCTTTAATTGTTCCAAGAGCATCTCTATCATCTTGAATAATGTTTAACATTAATTGTCCAGTTCCGTTAGCTATTCCTAACTTAACACCACTTGCTGTTGTAGTATATTCTCCTGCTGTTGCACTTAAATAATAAGTTTCTTTATCTGTAAATGCTGCTGATTCATAATAAACCCCACCTGTTTGAATTGTAACATCTACTCCATCTGCACCCGCACTTACTGCTATACCATTTGCTCTACATTTATCTTGAACATTTGCATCAGATAGCCAAGCTTCACCTTCATTAGCGTGTCCACTTCCATAAATGAATACAACATCACCTACTGCTATTGTTTCTCCTGCCTCTACTGTGATAAAATTACCAACTTGATGGTTTCCTTCTGAAGCGTAATCTACATCCCCATCAGTTTTTGGAAATTCATTTTCTCCTGCCATTTTATTTTAATCCTCCTAAATTAACCTATCTTTCACAATAAATGTGAACTGGTCTGTATCTGATTTACTTTCTGCTGTGAATGTATCTTCACTGTGCATCAAAATAGTTCCATCAGTGTTAATCAAAGCTATCCCATTCAAATCAAAACCATTAGCTTCAGTACTAAGTAATTGGCACCTAGTTTCCTGCTCGTAATTAGTTTCATCAATTGTTGGATAACTAGCTAAATATATTTTACTTCTTTCTGCTACAGTCCATTCTCTAAGTAAATCATAAACTAATTCTCCTGCTGTAAATTCATCAGCTGCATTAACAGTTTCTAATTCAATAACAAATTCATCCAATACCCCTGAAGGCGCTCCACCACCACCAGCAGTTAAATCACTTGTTATTGTCGTTCCCGAAGTTACCCAATTCCATCCTACTGCTAATTGAGCTTTAGTTCTTTCATATTTATAGAAAAGAGTAGGACCATTTCCATTAGTTCTAAATTTAATGGTTAATGCTGCGCCACTTGCTTTCACTTTAACATAAGCTGCAGCATCTCTAATATATAACCAAAATCCAAAAGGTTCAGCTGCTGTCTTGTTGGCAGTTAACGCTGCAATTGTCCATATCTTCAATACGTTAGTCCCCGCACCGTCAGCAATAAGGTTCTGGGCGGTTACGTCCGATTGACCTGCACCTTGTTTAAATGTGGTTGTGTTGTTGGTACTGTTATCAGCCCCACTACTTCCAGTCAGTGTGTTACTCCCATCATCACACACAGTGCCATCTTCAATTGGAACACTCACATCTAAATCAGTGTCGGCTACTGCAGGTGTTCCGTTACTTATTCCAACTCTGAAACGAGAAGGAACAGTGTAATCAGGACTTGATTTGTATGCCCTGTTAATTATTATTTTCTTTCCATTGTTAACTATGATTGAACCATTAGCCATTTTATATATCCTCCATTAATACTTTAACCGCGGGTTCTGTAACTTGATTAAAGCTATCTTTTGTTAAATCAATTGATGCTACTCCTGCAGCATTCTCTGTAATTCTTATGTACGTTCCTAACCCATCTGAACTTGTAACTGCGGTTCTTACCCCTTCAGTTATTGTTTGCCAAGTTGATTTATTATCAGAACTAATTTCAATAAGTAAAGTACCCACGACAGTCCCTAAATTAACAGTCACAAAAGTTAAAGTTGTACCTATATCAATCGCAGAACTTAACCATATTTGACCTGAAGTGAAAGCTATATCATTAGTTACAGTTGAGAAAGTAGCAGTAGAATTTGTTGAATCATGAAAATCAGTATCATACGCATATTCTTCATAGGTCATATCTCCTTGAACAAGTTTGACTGTTTGTATTGTACTTGTCTGGTCACCTAATGAAGAAGAACCTAATAAACCATAGGCAGCGTGACCTAAAATAAATGTTCCTGCTTGGATACCATATTGGTTGGTACCGTAAACCCCATAAGAAATATGTCCATAAACTCTTGATGATTGTGCTGCATCTCCCCATTTGTAACTGTTCCAAATACCATAAGTTACGTGATTCCA
>JGI25129J35166_1000733_pt1 | contig 10731 bp, 18 predicted proteins | sample ETNvirnome_2_130_FD_35166 | JGI IMG/M metagenome (IMG submission 35166) | reverse complement strand
GCGATAACCACCCGCACCACCACCACCACCTCGGAACCTACCTCCACAACCACCACCTGCAATAACTAGATATTCCACAGCACTTCCAATAATTGTCGATAAATGTGTAATCGCAAAAGTTCCACTTGAATTAAATGTATGAACTTTGTAGTCACCATCAGTCGTGATTGTACCTCCAGATGGCAATAGAACTGGTTCCGATCCTGTTCCTTCTCCTATATTAGTCCAAACATTAGCGTCAGTAGTAGCATCAGTACAGCAGTACATTTCACCTGTAGTAGTCCGTAACCAAACAGTACCTACACCACCAGATGGATTTGTGTCCCCAGCAGGTTCGGAAGTACTTTTTGTGATTTCAGTTGGTACACTTACATTAGAATTAAGAGCAGTAGAAGGCAACCGTGCCTCTGCTATAGTACCTGTTAGTTTAGTAGCATCAATACCTGTCGCCAAATGAGCATCGTCAACTCCACCATCTACTAAATGTTCACTATTAACTGCATCATCTGCTATTTTAGTTTCATCAACTGCATCAGCATTTATCTTAGCTGTTGTTACTGCATCATCTGTTATGAGCGTTGATGTAATTTTAGTTAAGGCCATTTATTATTCCTTATTTATAAATAATTACTTTTACTGGCATCAAATATTGCTTCTGCCTGAATTTTTGCATCTGATAATGTATTTGCAAAACATTGTCCACCTTGTCCCCATAATGCTTGTTGACCCATTCTGTAACCTGCTGGAGTTCCTTCGTTAGCAGTATCTGCCCTACCACCAAACTTCAACGGATGGGACGTTGCTCCGTAGAGTCCACTGGACTCATTGCTATCCTCTATTCCCCAAGTAAGATTCGTGTCGGTTGCCCACCCTTCTGAAAAAAGCAAACCACCACTCATTTTATGCCAAGCAAATATAAACAGCCATTTATTTGCATGAGATACATTTCTAAGATGCGGGCCCCAGGCATGCCTATGGGTGCTTCCCGCGTGTATTGCAACACCTCTATCGGTGGAAGCGTGTCTCCCTAAAACAACACCAAACTGACCATTCGGGCCCCAATCACCATCTGAAAAACACCATAAAACATCACCACCAGTTCCTTTAAATTCAGATGTTGGATACCACCAACCACAATACGCCATAATATCATAAGAATCATTTGAACCACCTGACATTGGAGAATTGCTAGCATTAGCACTTCCATAATGAATATAAGCACCATTATTAATATCCATTTCAAAATACTTACCAGAACCAGAACCACCGATAGTCATATTGACTGCTGTTCCCGCCTGAGTTTCATTTGGTGATACATTAGTTAATGTTGTTCCAGAACCACTATAACAATTTGGATCACTAGGATCTAAAATGATTCTACATCCTGCCTGATCAGTTCCACTTGATAAAACATGGCCCTGTGCATTAGTAATTCCTCCTAAAATGTTAAGCATAGTTTTTGGGCAGTTAACAGTAATTGAATAACTTCTTGTTACTACATTTGCTGGTGTAGCATCATCAGTTGCTGTTGCCGTAAAAGTTGTAGTTGTGTCTGATGAAACAGCATTAGCAGTACCACCCCAAACTCCAGCAGTTGAAAGAGTTAAACCAGCTGGATAACCTGTAGCTGTAACAGTAACAGTTCCACTTTCAGGATCAGATGTCGCCAATGTTGTTAAATTTGACCCTACTCTATCACNATCCTCCAGAGTCCCCAAAGTTCCACTTGCTACAGAAAACGCAGGATNAGCATTTATATTAAATGCACTCACTAGTGAACCTGAGTGACCACTTGGATTTGTAACTGTAACTTTATATGGTTCTTTAGTTGCATCTATGTTTGTATTTATTCTAGCTACAATAGTAGTGGCATCAGTAAATGTAACTACTGGTGAAGTATATGAAGTACCATCATTACCAATAAATTGAACAGCACATCCAGAAACAAAAAAAGTACCAGTTATAGTTAAATTAAAATTAGCTTCAATTTCCGTTTGTGTTGGTAAAGTATCACTAATTGAAGTTACAGTTGGTATTCCAAGAGCTGCAGGCATTCTTGCTATATTAATCGTGCCTGTTAAGTTAGCTGCTGGTAAAGCTATACCTAATGCTTCAATAGAAGTCTTTGAAGGTGTTGGTACATTATCTAATGAATCACCAACAACATCTCCGTCTGTATCTAACAAATTACCTAAGTGTCTTGCTTTTGACATTTTTTATTCCTTATATAATAGTTTCTGCTACCATGTTGATAACAATTGATTCTGTATCTGTAACATCGTAAGTTAATATCTGTTCCCTCAACGGTGTGATATCATTATTATTAACAGAAGGTGTTACGGTGAATTTAATATTTGTTGTTGCGTCTGTAATCGTATAAGGATTAAAGTTATTCAATACAACCTTTCCAGTAGTGTAATCAATCGTTCCCTGATTCTGTGTTCCGTCTGGTAATGTAAAATATACTGCTGGACTATCAACAACACCACTTGTTGTTTTAGCAACTTTAATAATTCCACCAACATCAACTAAAGAATATGTAATACCATCACTGGCTGTAAATGAAGTACTAACAATAGAACCTTCTGTTATTACATTATTAAAATTCATTGTATATGTTGAAGTCAATCCCAACTCACCAGGTATAATTCTTTGTTGATACTTTACAGTCGTTTTATTATTTCTAACACTATTATTTGTGTTATCAATATCCTGCACAAGTTTTGAATACCTAAACTTCTGGTCAAACTTTTCCAAGTTCGTTTGAAAGTAATTTTGTATTGAAGTATTTATATTTGTTTTCAAAGTATTTTCATTTGTCAAGTTTGTAACAGGATCATAATTTACAGTAGTTTCAATAAGAAGATAATACATTATAGGATCAATCAATTCTGGTATTACCGTAACCACATTACTACTTTTAAGTATGTCTGTTTTTATAGCTGTCTTTGCAGCTGTACTGAATGAAGCACCACCAACTGGTTTTACTGCAATAAAAACTTTTCCATATTGAACTGGATCTGCATCCTCGCCCCCGTATACTGTAATTGATTCTATATCAGGTCGTTGTTCTAAAAGAATAGCCTTATAGTCATCTTTAGTAGTAGCACGTTTTTGTGCTTGGTATAATTTAGGAGCAAGAAATTTTAATGATGTAGTTGTTTGAATATCAGCACCGCCAGTAGCATCTGTAGTTGTAGTCAAAATATAATTGGCAGAAGTTAAACCCGCAACTGAACCACTAGCAGTAAAGGTAGATGCCTTATTAGCCAATGTTCCACTAGTAACAATGTATTCAATGAAAATTATATTACCATCAGATAATTGTTTACCAACAGCTCCATCACCAAATGTGATTTCATATTTTTGACTTTCTACTTCCTGTAAAAAGAAAACTTTGTCTGTTCCTTTTATTGTAGTAACATTAATGTTACAACCATTTGAATATGTATATACGGTTGAATCGGATGAGGAGTTCTGAACTGTTACAGAAAGAGTTGTAGTATCTACATTTGCATTTGGAATAATAAATCTCTGTGCAGTATCAGAAGCGTTTACAGTATAAGATTTGTTTAATATTTTTCCTTCTTTGATTTCAACACCTGTTGCAGTATATGTTCCTGTGGCAGATCGTGGAACTGATGTTGTTGTATTAGTTACAAACTTATAACTCACTCCGTTAATACTTGAAGTGAACTTAGTGTCCTTTGCAATTGTTAAAGAAGTAGGTGTACCAGCTGGTGTAAAAGTAAAATCAAGTTTTGCTGTTGGTGTCCTTACTGATGTTGGCATCACGTTCAAATGTTTTGCATGAGATACAACCGACTCTCTCAACGATGAGGAGTCCATAAACATTTCATTACCAAGCATGTTTGCATAGTAACCCGTATAGTGTGTATTATAAGCTAACATATCAATCAATACACTCATNCCAGAACCTTCAAAATCATAATCCTGAAATTTCTCCTGGGCTGATAGATAACTTTTTAAATTAGATTTGATTTGGTTAAACTCTAAATCTGTGATTTGTAATTTATTTGATGCCATGCTATCTTAACCTTTCAAGAAATAATTCTATGGTAACTGGTTCGGGTGTATTGATAACTCTAAAGCTAAGTGATACGTTAAAACCGTTCTTATCTAAATCACCTGTGACGAATACATCTATCACTTCTGCTCTAGGTTCATANTTGTATATACAATTTCTTATTGCACTTTCAATGTTATGAATTGTGTGTGGTGTTGCAAGTTCAAACAGATGTCGAGTAACACCACCATCAATGGTTGGCTGGAAAGGTCTTTCATATCTATTCGTTAATATAAGATTTCTTATTGACCTTTTGACAGCCTCTACATCTCTCTTTAATACTATATCTTTAGTAACAGGATGAGCTGTAAAATCTAAATCAAGATCAGACCAGCTTCTGGTATTCGTTGAAAGTGGTTTTGTATAAATTGCCATTTGTTAAACTTCTTCCTTGTATCGTGTTTTATTTTATGTTACTATTTATATGTGGTGTTGGTCGGTGGATCAGTAATACATATATGATACTTAATAATATTACTTCTTTAATAGCCTATTTAAATCTTTTAATGGCTATCTTTTAGTAAAGCCATTATGTATCTCCTTTAATTAATATATTTTTCCAAATGGGCCGTAATGGTCAGATTTTGTTGTTGCTTTCTTTTGACAAATATAAACCATATCAGTTACAAATTCTCTTAGCTTAGGTTTTGATAAAGATAATAATGAACAGAAAAATTGTATGCCCATTAACTTACATCTAGTATTAGTTCCTCGATCATTTTTACTTTGATATGATTTTCTAATATTTTCCATAATAGTTTTGATTGGCAAGTTTTTTTCACCTTTACCTGCTACCATACCAGCAGCTATTAATTTTTTAATTTTAGTAGCCCATTTAGATGCTACGCCGGATTTATTAAATTCTTTTAAAGTGCCAGGATATGCAGAATATTTATTAGTAAATTTTTCACTAGGTTTAAAATCTGCTAAAAGTCCTGCTAATTGATCTACTGGTGCTTTACCTAATCTTGCAGAACCTTTTCCTTTCATTGAAGCTTCAAATTTTAAATTACTACCACCTTTTGCTTCAGGACTGTTTGCTTTAATTTGAAAAGAAAATTCTTGTGAACTACCACCAGCACCACTTATAGTTAAACGTACATCTTGTGTAAAATTATCTTTTCCTGATTTTATTCCAAATCCACAAGAAAAGTTACTTGCATCACAAGGAAAATTATAATCTTTATCAGAAGTATCAAACAATAGATCATCTATATTAACTTCTTCCCAATGTGCTTTCTTTTTTGTTTTTTTTAATGATATTCCAATAATTTCTTTTTTATTCCAAGCGTGTCTTAAAATATTATTTATTTCATATACAGTTTGTGAATTTTTAATTTCTTTTTCAATGGCACTAGAGTTTGTTTTAATAGCCCAAATGTCTGCTGGATTCCAAGTATCTTTTTGTGAATATCCTACTTTCTTTACAGCTTTAGAAATAAAATCCATAAAACCATCATCACGATTATATATTTTAAATTTAGTTTTAAATTCTTTAAGCATCACTTCAGATTGAGCAAAGTAACTTTGCAACCATTCAGTATCAACATCCCCACCCCAAATTTTTTGTAGCTCTTTATATGTTTTTTTCTCTTTTAATATATCTTCCCACTTATCCCAACCAGCATTTTCAGTTAAGGCTCTTTTAAATATATATGCAGAGCCCAATTCTTGTTCTCTAGTTGATGCTTTAGATACTTCAACTTTACTTGATTTTCTCCATGATATTTCTATACCATCTGCATCCACTCTCCATTGTTTTCCACCCTCTAATGATTTTCCTTCTGTCCAACCTTTTGTTTCTTTAATAGTAGTCTGATTATCTTTATTAACCTTAATCATCCAAGGCTCTTTACCATTCCAATCTCTGTCAGCAATAATTTGATCGTTGTCAAGTTTTTTAAAAAGACTTGTAAGTTGTTTTTTTAATTTTGCATTTTTTGATACTTTTGGATGTTTAAGAATTTCTTTAGGAAATAATGAAAACCAATTAGCCATCTACCTTACTCCTATATCTTTTTAATAGCTATCTTTAAAGCTTCTGTAGGGTTCTTTCCAGTAAAGGTTTTCTTTTTACTTCCAGACATTACTGTAACCTCAAAACCTTTACTAGTCAAATTGAATTCTTCAACTTTCCATTTCTTCTTCTCAATGTCATCAAAGTATCTCTTATCTGTTTTATCCAGCATTCCAAGTTTAACAGCTGCTTTAAAATCGAATACCTCATTCAATGGTTTACCGTCAATAGATTTACCTTCAACCTTAATCCACTTCATGGCTTTACCTTTACCTTTTTGGGCCGAGGCAAATTCCTTTTCATTTTTGAATACACTGAACTCTCCATGCTCAGCGCTATAGGCAAGAACCTCACCAACGTCAATTGATTTCAGAAGTGATCCTGCTTTCTTTTTAATATGAGGATTTTTCACATCCTTCCATTTCATAAAACCTTCCATTATCTCATTGAATGTTTTCATAAAGCTTTCCTTTTTTTGAGTGGTTATTTATTATATATTTATAAGACTTTTTTAAGATAGTTCCTTTATATTTATAAGAGTTTTAGAACAATTCCTAACTCCTTGTTTTATAAGGAGTTATCTGTAACCTATTGTAAACAAAGGAGTTATCTGTAACCTATTGTAAACAAAGGAGTTATCTGTAACCTATTGTAAACAAAGGAGTTACAAGAAATCGGCATACCACCTCCCGATTTTCCTTGATTCCTGCATCAAACTATGATAGGATGTATATAGTAAATGAGAAATGAAATATAAGGAGATTAAGGAAATGACCAAATACAAAAACACTGAAATCGAAATTACCAAAGTTCCCATGAAAAAAACCAAAACAAAGCATGTAATTAAGAGTAATGCTAAGAGAGCATTCACTTCCCGTGCGCCTGGGTCGCGTTGTATATCGTCAATATATGATACCAACATTAAACGCAGTGCCCAGACCAAGCAGGACGGAAGGTCAACAAATTCAATGAGTTCGGATCGTGGTCGCGAATGGCAGAACTAACCCTTTGTAAACAAAGGAGTTACAAGAAATCGGCATACCACCTCCCGATTTTTGTTGACATTTCGACCAAAGCCATGATACTATGTATATAGTAAATGAGAAATAAGGAGACTAAAAAAATGTTGAACCAGACACCAAAAGATTTATTCGATGAAATGATGACNAAGTTGGCAGAACTNGAATATAAAAATCGTGGTTTTGATCCCANNGATTGCATGACCGGAGGTGGACCCACNAAAGATTTTGTACAGATTTTAGAGGAGATGTACCGCAAGTTTGATTATTATGAGACTGAAATTATTAAAATTCAAAACGGGATTCCAATCCCACANAGAGATAGGTACATCTCAGCTTACGACGGAAAGATTGGTAAAAGTTTTACCAAAAGCTTAATGAAAATGAAAGGAGATATCTCATGATCGTATCAAATAAAACTTTAAAGAAAATCAGCAAGATTAAAAACAAAACAAGAAGGATCATTTTATATGGTGTAGTAAAGNATTGTGATATGTATGCAGTCACCCCGAATNATTCAAAATTTTATCTGAAAGGTCATACTCTAGTTGCTGAATGGAACGAGGAAACTTGGCATACATATAAAAATAATATGAGCGATCCATTTGAGACTTGGCATGTTCCTCTTGATGCTGAGGAATCATTTAAAACGCTTGTCCATGATCACGCACAATAAGGAGAAATAAAATGTATTTGTATGAAAAGGAAAAAGATTATTTGATGGATCAACAATTGAATACAACCGAATGTAATAAATGTGGAAACGATATAAATCAATTGGAATCATATTGGGAGCTGGAAGATAGTGAATCAGCAACTGGTTATTCATTCGTTTGTTTAACATGCCACAATAAGGAGGTTTACAATGAATCTTAAAAATCTTTATGGATCATTCTTACAAAAGCCAAATTCTCCAGAAGCATTTATTGCGAATGTGATATATGAAAGATATGGAGCCAAACGTAAAAAGATGTTGCAGGGTTTGTATAATATTGTAAATGGTGGTCCGACCCATTATTGGGGTAAATGTCTTGCACAGTTTGCAAGTTTTTCAATGACCGAAATATTTGTTTCACCATTGGAAAAAAATGTATCAAGTAAACAAGTAAACATTCATAATCTTGAATTTTACGCGTAGGTCAAATCGGAAGTAGAGGTGATTATCATGCTATTAGAAATTATTATAATTTTAACATTACATGGCGATATCCAGGTCAATGAGATTCCTGTGCATATCACAATAGATAACTATGGTTATCAAATTACAGAAACAGATTTCGCTTGTACTTCCAAAGCTATAGGTGATGAAGTAGTAGTAAAGGTTGGTGACGTTTGTTATCGTACAACAAACACACCAGACTTCCATAAGGTCAATAATGAATGGAAGTGGGTTGGGGACATATCCTCAAAACAACCACGCCCTATATGGGCGATGGCCAAAGCATAATGGAGTAAGTAAATGGAAAAGATGATAAATATTTTACAAAGTTGGTTTATAGTATAATAGTTTTATTAACCTGCCTCTTATGGATATTGGCATTTATTTTTGTAATAGCATTCACAATTTAAAGGAGAACAACATGGTTACTAAAAAGAAGTATACATTAAAAATTCCAAGACCGCAGTATGATCGTCTTGGGTCATCTTTTGATTTAGATGATACTTATTTTGACAAATTGCTACCAGATACGGATGAGGTCATTTTTCATGTATCCGAAGAACAACGCAAGCTATTTGCAAATTTTGCTAAGAACAAAAAAAGCCACAGGTACTGGATATGTCAAATGTTCTTACCAAGAAATATTACACAATGGGAGGTAACTATATGAAGAAAAAGAAAGAGAACGAAATTAAGATTTTCATGAGCGATAAAAATCTTACAGAGGAGGAGATTAAAATTCTAAAGAAACAAGGTAAGTTCACCAAGTGTCCTTATCGCGCACCAGAAGCTTCGAGCACCATCCAATAACAATATCGTTATTGGTTTTTTTGTAACAAGGAGATTTATATTATGGACAAGCAAGAAATGAAAGACATCGTGTATCCTCTAACTGCAGAGGAATTCAACCAACCTCAAAAGGTCACTTCTCAAGAGGTTTGGGATGTAATTAACGAAGCAGATGTAGAAGTAGAGTAGTCGGGTTGGGAGGACCTCGGATGGTCCTCCCAATTTTCTTTTAATCGGAGGAGATAATAAATGAATACACATTATCATATTATAGTCAACTATACCGAGAAACAAAGAACTATCCTGGAAAAGAACTTTAATGTATCCAATTATGACTTCAATGAACCAATCGAATCACATACGCATGGTCTTCTAATTAATGAAGATGTACCATTATCCGACATTCAAAAGGTATTAAAATTAACAGATGATTCTTTCCGAAAATTTTTGAACCCTTATACCGATAGAGAAATTTTGATGATCATGCCAGAATTCTGGCAGAAACGACCCACAAAGAAATCATGTAAGTGTAAACACCAGGAGTAACATAATGTTTTATTTCAGACAAAAGAAGTTAGTAGAATATATTAAGAAGATGAACACCAAGTGTAATATAAGTTTATCAGAGGACACGAAGTACTGGGAAGAAAATCGGGTCTTTGATATAGAAGACCTAGATAATTATCTAGCAAGGGAACATGAGATTAATTTAATGAAGGATACCAGACGATGAAAAAAGAAAATGTGAAACAAAATCATTTTTTGATGTTGGTTGTCGCTATGTGTTTGATGTTTAATTTGACGGCAGGATCTGTTTGCTTCGCGGCTTCAGAGGTTACCAGTCAGTTGAAAAGCACCATTGACAAGGTGATTGAGATTATCAAGGATGACCGGTTGCAGAGCGATAAGAAAGTCCGCCATATGGCCATTCGGGCAACTATTAACGAGCGTTTTAATTATCACCAGATGGTGATGCGTTCGCTTGCGAAAAACTGGAAAAAGCGTTCAGACCAGGAAAGACTGGCTTTCACGGATTTGTTTAAGAGACTACTGGAGAACTCCTACGCTAATAAGTTGGAAGCTTACAGCGATGAGAAGATCAATTACGTTGATGAAGTGATTAAAGGAAAATACGCACTTGTTAAAACAGAAGTAGTTCGCGCAGATAGCACCATAGGTGTTGACTACAAATTGATCAAGGACAATGGAAATTGGAAGGTTTACGATTTTGTTATTGAAGGTGTCAGCACGGTTCGTAATTACAGGGCCCAATTTACCAAAATCATTCGTAACGATTCATATGAAGGCCTGGTCAAGAGATTAACAACCAAGATCAATCTAATGAAGGATACCAGACGATGAAAAAAGAAGATGTGAAACAAATGTTTAAGGAAGATGATGAAGTAATGGAGACTTGGAATACTGATACAGCACATAAGGCGTCATTCAGACAACAACAACATCAAATTGATATGTTAGTTGCGATTATCAATGAATTCACAGAGGAGTCTACCGCACTGGCAAAGGCTATGGAACATATAGTCCGGAGACTTGATAACATTGAGAAGTTCCTGGATCAAGTATCACAGGAAGCTGAGAAAGATAACGATGTAAACAGAATTGTTAATTAGAGGATTGTAGAGGAATCAGGTTTTGGTTT
>JGI25129J35166_1000730_pt1 | contig 10775 bp, 10 predicted proteins | sample ETNvirnome_2_130_FD_35166 | JGI IMG/M metagenome (IMG submission 35166) | reverse complement strand
ATATAAAAAGGCCACAAAAAAGCTCATCGGTGAGCTTTTAACATTTTTTATTAAATTAATTATTCGTCAAATAATTTAATTACCTCTGGTTCCTCTTGGACTGCCGGTGCTTGGGCCGGTGCTTGGGCCGGTGCTTGGGCAGGGTCCTGAGCAGGTTGCGGACTATTAATATTATTATACTGTGTAATAATTTTATCATCTAATTCTACATCTGATGTAGAGATAGCCGACTTATGGAAAGTCCAATTATTCTGCTTTTTATCTCCTTTGATAAATTCCATAAATAAGTAAGGAAATGATTGTACTTGAAGTTGACCACTTTGGGGATCCGGTTGTACGTGAATAATAACCGGATTATTAATAGTAATCGTAGTTTTATTTTCACTAGCAGCCTCTCCGATCACTGTCCGCCCGATATGGTCAATAATTGTTTTGATGTTCGCCATGTTAATATTTTATTCAATTAATGAAATAAATCAACTACTGATATCGTAATTCATTAGCTACGTTAGTAGCTTCTTGTAAAGCTTCTTTAGCTGGTTTTGAGAGGTATGTTGATTTATCTTGTGCATGTTCTAGAGTTTCTCTCATAATAACAACTGATCTTCTAATTTTTTCGATTTCTGGCGAGTTAATTGTTCCGTCGCCTTTATCCTCTCCCGTTATTACTTTTCGCATTATTGCTAATGTTTCTAAAATACCGCGAATCTTACCCCTATTAAATGCAGGATGAGCTTTATGTGTATTATCATCTTCTGGTCTATCTAAGTATCCGCCTGGTTGTATTGCCATGATAAACTTATTTACTAAAGAGATCAAAAAGTTCTACTGTAACATTCTCAGAAGGTTTACGAATGGTCCAATTTACGTTGTCGTAGAAGCGTTCGATAGCTTGGTAAAGAATCTTTTCAAACATCTTATCATAATTCGGTTTAAAAATATCACTAAACTCTTTAGGATAATCATATTTAAAACCAATACTATCCAGACCAAATTTATTAGGCTGCTCAACATACATATACCGGACTTTGTCCCCTGACCCAAGTGTTTCATATTTGTTTCCTGTATTTAATTTTTCGAGGAGAAGATTATAGAAATATGCAGACTTAACGTGAATGGGCATGCCTTTACATGTATTAAATGCGTTACTTTGTGATGCATATTTTTCGTACCCTTTTATACCCATAACAAAAGCTAATTCCTCTGGTACTAACCCCTTAAAAACCTCATATGTTTCGTTAAGGACTTTATTAGTCTCAGCTAATGATTGTGTACTAAGCATAGTTTCAATAATTTTTTTAGCATATGGTTTAATAGCATTAGGCATAGTAGTTCTTACAACTTCAACCCCTGTATACTTAAATTTATTTTCCTTGATTCCTTCATCATCAAGAATATGCATCACATATCGCTTTTTCTGCAAGAATACCCCAACATCAGCAATACATTCCCGTTTGAAAATAAACCGACTATCGGTTGTTAGTAAAGCTTTTTCTGCCCACTTACCTATCCCATTATTGAGATAGTCTTCAATTTCTTGAATCTTATTATAAGTTTCTTTGTGTATACGACCTTCTTTATTATCATCCCAAAACTTAATAATACCCGTGTCGACCAATGGCGCAATAGAGATATATGAAGAATCTGTATCGTTATAAATTACACATTCATCTAATTCTTTATCAGGAATGTCTTTTATTTGACTTTTTAGGAATTCTTTAATTAGCTCGTTTGAATATTTAATAACTGCTTGGCCTGTGAGAGTTACAGAGGATGCAATATCGTCATCTCCAATAGGAGCATTTTTATTACCCATATAACCATAGCACGAATTAATTAAAATCTTAATAACCATCTGTGATGTATTAAGTCGCTCTACTTCGTATTTAAGATCTATATTATTTTTATCCTTTTTAAGTTTTTGCTTTGTTTTAAACAGTTGTTTTTTAATATCTACTCGCTTATTATAATAATATTCTAAGAATTCTGGAATAATGCCTTTCTTCTTTTGGCTAAATAAGATACCTGCTTTAGATAGGGCACATTGTTCTGATTTTAAGAATTTAGCAAAGTCGGGTTTAGATAATTCGAATGATTTGCCCGATACATGTTGTATGTTAATTTTATCTTCTGTGGTTCGTTCTATTCTACCAACCTTAGTTTCAGGTGATGTGTTGAGAGAGATCATCACATTAGGATATAGTGAGTTAGCATCGAACGATACTACGTTTTTCTTAAAACCTCTCTTAGGTTCAGCTACATACGCTCCGGGATTCTTTCCCGTATTATTATTTCTTATAAAGGTCGATATAACTACATCTCTCTTACGAGCTCGAATGCATAGTGCACCGTTAATAACTTGAATCGTTCCCATCGCTCCTTCGAGAGTCGTTAGTCCGACGTACGAAAGCATTCGCAATAGAGATATATACTGTAATTTTTCTTCTAATCTGACTAACAAATTAACATCTTGAATGTTATAATCAATAAACTTGTTCCAATCTTCATCAGCTAGAGCAGCAAGACTTATACCACCGTAATCAACTTTACGGTCTCCTAATTCCACTCCGCCGATAGCATCAAGCTTGTATGACTCTCTAAGTTTTAGACAGAAGCGCTTATACACATCTAAGTAATCCAGGCATGCAACACCGTCAATATAAAATCGTTTTTGTTCTTTACCAAATTTACCTTTAACTACTCTAAAGTGTACTCTGTTTAGTGGTGAAAGTCTATTAACAAACTCTTGTCCGAGTATTCGTTCCATACGATTTACGATGTATGGGATATCAAAAAATTCTGAGTTCCAACCACTCAAAATATCTGGGTAATCATTTTCAATATACTCGAGAAACTTAATAAACATATCTCGCTCATCTTTACACGATATATATATTAGATCGTCCCTGCCTTTACCGGTATAAGGCTTAGTGCCAAAGGTATGGAATTTTTTACTAAAACTATCCCAGCAAGTTATAACGTTTACTGGATGGGTGGGGTTGTCAATATCGGGGAAAGAGTCTACGCTATAGGTCTCAATGTCTAGAAAACAATATTTTAAAGGGTTAGCACTAAACCCCTCTTTTTCATTTTCTTGCCAATATGCATCAATCAAAAATTGTTGAGCTGCAGGAATATTTTCAAATACTCTCTTAATACCAGCGTCGCTTAAGAACCGAGATCGGTTATAAGCGTTGTTAAATGTTCTTTTCTTTAATTTTGTACCGAAAATAGAGGTCTTAGTACCACGATTGTCTTCAACATATAGATAAGGCTCAAAGGTACATTCACGCATCACTCGTTTACCTTCANTATCCCAGGTAAACAAGTTTATACAGCCCTGACGACCGTTATAGACTACATTCCGATAAGACATCTACAGTAGTATAGTAGGAATATTCCTTAATTCCACTCTCTTAAATATTTTCTTTCCAAGCTACCGTAGGGTGTAGTTAACGCTTCGACGTGTGCTCCAATATTTTGTGGTAATTCTAGAATTCTTCTTTTCTGCAATTTCTCGTAATCTATCAATATTTTTAAAATACTTTGGTCTATTTTTAAAATTTACAATATATTCGACCTTATGCTCAAATTCTTCCGGTGTGGTGAATTTTAAACTATCGGGTGCGGTATGGTAGGTTTCCATATCTTGACATAAGCAAGGTATTCCAAGTGTGCAAGCTTCTAAGAATTTAATATCAGATTTAGCATTATTAAAGCTATTTACCTGTAAAGGAGCTACCATCAATTGCACATCTAAACTGCTTATAAATGATGGGTATGTTATTAAGTCTCTCCATGGATGAAATTCAATTTTACCATTCTGCACTAAATCACGTAATTGTGGTGGAAAGGCTCCTACAAAAACCCACTGGTATTTGTTGATTGTTTTTCTTATTATGTCCCTTATACCATACATATCATCCTTACCGCCTGTTTTATTATCTACATCGTAATGGGCTCCGGAGCCTGTATAGAGTATTCGAGGCCTTTGTCTAAATTTATTAAAACTTGCTTTTACTTTATTTTTATTAAACAAAGACCCCATCCAGAAATTAGGTATGAAGTTTGGAATTACCGTAATTTTTTGTTGGCCTGTTCTTTCTTTATAAAGCCGTCTCATAAAGTCACATGTTACTGTAACTTCGTCTACCATATTAATAATATCGATACAATTTTGACGGATCTCGTCGCTATCAAAAGCAAACTTAAATTTATTATAATCGGGTATATCTTCTTTGAAAACCACATCATCTACTTCATAGATTATTTTAAAATCATGCTCCTGTTGAATCTTTTTTAAGTGTTTTATAAATTCTTTTTGGTGAGTCGAAGCCTGTCTTTGTAGTTTTACAGCTTTAACATTTTGATACCATCTAGGATCTGCGACCATAGCGGTAGTGTCTTGAGACATACCTGCACCTGTCATATTAATAACATAACCTGGCCATATAATTCTCCAATGACCACAACCTGAGTAATCCGCTAAAAAATTTACAAATCTTGGTAAATTAACTTCCTTTGGTTGCTGGATAGCTTGTTGAGTGGCGCGCTGTACGGGTGGCGGCGCGAAGGGGAGTGCTATAGGCGGTACGCCAAAGGGCGGAGGAGTTGGATTAAACATCTAATATATATATATTAAATTTCAACATAATCTACACGATGTGTTATACCATTTTTCTTTTCGAGGTATATAACATCACCAGTGACTGCTTTAGTGGATTCTTTTCTATGAGAAATTACTATTGAACACTCATTAAGTTCTTCAACCCTGTCTTGAAGTATTTCCGTTATAAGCTCTATGCCTTTTTCATCAAAAGACGAATCAAATAATTCATCATAGATAGCAATATTATATTGTACACCACCCTGCAGTCGTCTAATATCTGAAAATGTAAATAAACAAGCTAGGTCAATTGATTTGCGTTCAGCTCCGGAAAAATTGAAGTATGAACATATTTTATTTTTCTCATTTAAGATTTCTTCTTCAAAATATTCATTAAAGATACAAATTGAATTTGAATCTAACCTCTTCAAATAATGTAAGAGCTTACCATTAAGAAGCTCTAAGAGCTTATTAACAATATAAGATTTGACACCTTCTTCAGACACCACAAACTTTACTATATCTAACGTAGATATTTGATCTCTATAGTTTTTTACATCTTTTTCTAAGGTAGTAGCTCTTTTTTTGGTGTCTTTAATTAGGTTATCAAAATCTGTATCAGTATTTTCTACTGATTCTAAATCAACCTTAAGCTCATCTAACCATTCTTGTAATTGGTTAACTCTTTCTTTAGCATTTTTTCTTTTCTGTAGGGCGACTTTAGCTTCAGCTAGTTTGTTATGACAAGAATTTATAGCAGATAAAATTTTAGCCTTTCTTTCTCTAAGTTCCTTTAAATTAGTGCCTATACTTTTTATAGTTCCAACCATCTCCTCAATTTTTTCTTTGAGCTTAGCTTTCTCCTCCGAAATAAGATCAACGTCATGATCTTCAATATTTCTGAGACATACGGGACATTTTTCTTCATTGGTACCTATTTTTAAATATTGATCTTTTTTGTATTTAACTTTAGCTTTCTTTGTACTAATATTTTCGATATCAGTATTAATTTTAAGCTCACAGCCACTTAAGCGTTCATTTAAACTTGAAATGTTACTCTGTATTTTTTTTATGTTTACTTCATCATAATCTTTTATCTCTTCTAGTAGGTTTTCTAGCTCTTGTGTATTATTCGATTTTCTTTCTATGTAAAGTTCCTTTTTGGTCTGCCTTTTTTGAAGTAGTTTTTCCTTCTGGTTGGAATAATTTTTTAAGCTCTTGCTAACCTCATCTAATTTAGTTAATTCGGTATCATGATCTCTCTTTATATCGTTATATTCATTTCTTAAAGTTGAAAGCATTGTACTAAAAACTTCCATACCAAATATATCTTCTATAAATTTACGCTTTTCAATTTTATTTTTAGCCATAAATGGCACAGCGTTATTAACTGTCATAATAACACAATTTTGAAAAATGGCTGGAGAGGCGCTAAGCACTCTTGCAATATACTTTGTGGTATTACTAATACTATCTCTAGTTTTGTCTATACCGTTTTTAAAAATAAAGGCTTTTGAAGGGGAAAGGTTCCGAATAATTTTATAGTTATGTGTTTTATTATTAGTAGTAACTTCAAAATCTAATTCCACATGAGTTTTACCATTTGTAAGATTATTTGGTATTAGATCTTTTTTAATCTCACGTAATGTCTCTCCAAAAATGGCAAAATATACACTATCAGCAATTGTACTCTTACCAATAGCGTTTCTTCTATCCGGCTTATCTCTATTTTTACCTGTAATGACATGTAACCCTTTATTGAATTCAACAGTTACAGGCTCATCACCAATAGATAAGAAATTGACAATACTTACCTTTTTAAAGTCGACTCTTTTCATACAGTGATAATGTATAATCTATGATATGTTTTTTATTTTCAATTTCAAGCAAGTTAATAAATTCTTCTATAGCTTGAGGAATGTCAATTCCGGAAAGATCCTCTCTGTCTTCAGTATTATCAATTAATCGATTAAAGTTTATATCATAATCTACAGTAAGAGTTTTAGGACCTAATAGGTTTAGCTTTTTGAGGAGGATATCCATATCTTCTTGAGATATATTCATATCTACTTTGAGCTTGACTATGTTATTTGAAATTTTATCTATAATATTTTTCGTAAAGCTACCTTCTCTAACTAGCTCACCTAATGATACTTTTATATAGTTGGGTGAAATGTTGTTTGGAGTAAATTGATACTCCATACTGTCCATATCCAATATATAATATCCTTTTTGATTGCCCACGTCACCAAAATCCATTTGAAACGGGTTACCGCAATATAATATGGTACCACGACCAAATCTTTTTTCGTGTCTAGTATGGAAATGACCAGATATTATAATTTCACCTTTTTGAAGAAGGTCCTTTACCTTTACCCCCTCTTCGCAAACCTTATAAGAGTTCATCTTAAAAGATTCAATTTCAAAATGACCAAATATAATATCGCTTTTAGGAATGTCTTTTGGGTTTGTGTTCCAGGGACAAAAGGTTATAGTCTTTTCGAAAGCTTCTATGGTATGAAAGGTGTCTAAAATAGTTACATTTTTGCGCTTTTTGAATACCGAGAGAGAATTTACATCAGTCCGGTGTTTATAGTAAATATCATGATTGCCTGTAATAACTATAACATTGAAGCATGATAATATGTCTAAAATATCTGCAGATGTTTGCAAAGTGTTAACAGATATTTCACTTCTATTATGATGCCAATCTCCGCAAAATATTATATCTTTAATATTCTTTTTTTTGCACTCGCTCCTTAAACCACGTAGCCCATTCTATAGCATAGTTATGCCATTCGTTGCTATTTGAATGAACGCCAAGATGAAGATCAGAGAAGATTGCAACCCTAGGTTTATTGATTGTACATTTCATCTTCCTCATCTACAGGCTTTACGTAAACAACTCCACCTCCTGTATATTCAGGATCGGACATATATTCATCGTAAACTTTTTCTCTGTAATTTGAGATAGCTTCGTGATGTTTCTTTTCTTTTTTGATTCTGTTGATAAATGCATTAAATGCAATGGTAGTAAAATAAGAAAACGGATTCGAATTACTTTCAAATTTGTATTTCTTATGTTTTAATGCTGCATACATCTTCACGAGAGCATCACCAATCATATCGTCTTTATACGTATAATTAATAAAGTTTGAGTTATAACTTAAACCGTATGCAATTTTTTTAATATTTTCAGCTAGATCATCCGTCAATATATCTGAATTGTAATATTTCTTTAACGACTCTTTAAAGACCTTAGGTTCTATATAATATTCTGTCTTCTTTTTTGACTTTTTTTTCTTAGCCATTGTTATAATTATAAACTATTTTAAATGTTATTCAACTAAGGTTTTTTCAACATACTTTATTTTTTCAGCCTCGTATATCTCTTTACGTTTATCACTGTGACGTATACCATACCTTAGTCTATCACATATATCAAAAATAACTAGCTTGTCCTTTGTATTATGTTTTCTTAATCCCCTGCCAATAGACTGGACTGTCCGGACAAACGACTTACCACCGGCAGCGAAAACAATATTATGTATATTTTTAATATTAATTCCTGTAGAGAAAATGGCGCTAATGGCTATGCAAATAACGTTGCTGTCTTTCTCCATAATTTCTTTAATCTTTTCTCTTTCGTCTACTTCAACCTTTCCTCTAATAAAATATACCTGTTTAGTTGTTAGGGTATCTAGGTATACTTTTAGTAATTCTCCGTGTTTAATATGGTTAACCAAAATTAGCGTATTGTTATCTAGCTTACCGCATAGTTTTGCCAAAAAATGGTTTCTTCTATCACTTTCGTATATAAAATCCAGCTCTGCTCTGTATCCGGCTGGGCCATTATATATGGGATGTTGTCTATACTCTAAATTAACTATTTTAACCAATACGTTTGCAAGGTAGTCTTCTAATCTTAGCTCGTAACTAGATTTTTCATATATAACTGGGCCGAACTTACCAATTATGGACCATTTATCTAGCTGATTCTCTGGAAGAGTGCCAGTGAAGCCGTATTTGTTATGTGTTTTTATTTTTGAAATGATTTTGCTAATCTTATTTGAAGCTTTAACCTTATGACATTCATCCACAATAAGTAAGTCCACNTATTTTATCCAGTCGTTCTCTTTAAACCGGCTTTGAACTATACCTATATTACATATTACCACATTAGCTGTTAAATCTGGCTTAGTTTTACCAGTCCACTTGGTTAATTTAAAGGTTGTACCGCAATTTAAAAACTCATCGTATGTTTGTGAAACTAGTCCCAAGTCCGGTACTAATACAACACATTTAAAAGTATCTTTATCAGCACAGCTTTGAAAGTAATTTTCAATAAGAGCAGCGGTAGTAAACGTCTTACCAGCTCCTGTACCTAATACGCATGTACCTCTACCCAGTTTAAGCGCTTTCTTAATAACATCTTCTTGATACTCTCTTAAATCAAGTGCAAAGTCTCTATATAGATTGACTTGGGTTCCTTTTCCTACTGTTAGTTCCTTTTGTAATTCATCGGTTACTGTTATATCTACTTTCTCTTTAAGAAGGTATTGCTTTATCTCCCAAAACAGCCCTAAATCACATACACCGGTGTGGGTTATTGCATATTTTCTTCGTGGTACAAATTTTGAATACCTTCTTGCGAACCTAGCATCTGTATTTTCTACAGAAAAATGCTCTCTTAATTTCTCAAAGATAGCACCTTCAGAACAGGTAGTTTTAAGCTTTCCACTAACACGTATATAACTAAACTCTATCATAGTTGCTCCATTTTTTGTATGTCAACTATATTTTTAATTTCATATCCCATAGAATTCATAATCCTTTCGACCTTTTCAAGATATTCAATAATTACGTCCTGTTCTTCTATAGCTGTATTAAGTTCTTTTAGACTTTCATGATTTTCAGCAGCTATTTCAGCTGCAGTTACATTAATTCTTACTGGGGATTCCTGTATAACCTGTTTTATAACTTTTTTCTTAAGTGCCTTTTTCTTGCTTATTAATTTATTTCTTTCTATTTTAGCTTCAATAAGTCTAGCTACCCAATAATGCTTACGCGCCGGTAGTCTTAGTTGTGCTTCTTTTAGGTTAAAGTCATCTAAAACCAGATCTTTGCCGATTTCATCAATATATCTCTTTAGCAATTCCACCCTATTATTATAAATATAGATAGCATGAATTCTACATGTAAATTTGCAAAATATTTCTATAAGCATCTTAATGAGGATAATGGGGCTGGAGCTGGTAGTGCGTTTGGTGATGGCCCGTCAACACATGATATTAGTAAGTATGCTGACGGTGACGCAAGAGTGCCATACATCATAGGTAAGAAGAAAGGGGTTCAGCGCCGGACGTTCCCGGGCCCGGCGGTGGAGAGTGAAGAGGATACACACCCGGGGTATGAAGATACAACATGGTCTGATGGTGAGGTTACTATTACGATGCAGGATGTAGAGGATAAGCTAACAGAATTAGAATCGCCTGTTATCTCTATCCCAGTAGAGGATATCGCTCATTTAGACATACATACACGACATAAGCCTAATAAGACTCCTGAGCAAGTAAAGTCTACATATGATAGGGCTATGAAAGCTGATTTGAAGTACCCTATTATTATTACAAAAAATAGTGGTAGATATGATATGATATTAGATGGTAATCATAGATTACATAAAGCTGTTGAACAAGGGGATAATAATATACAGGCTAGAGTATTAGATTTATCAAAAGTTCCAGAAGAATGGGTAAGTGTATTTGGATAGAGTGAGTGATTTAGGGCATTGGGAGGGAATCCTCGAGGAAGGTACAGACTTACCTTACGGTTTCATTTATAAGATAACAAATCTTACTAATGATAGGAAGTATATTGGTAAAAAGCAGTGTAAATCCATTAGAAAGCGGCCACCTCTAAAGGGAAAAAAGAATAAACGCCGTCATGAAGTAGAAACTGACTGGAAAAGCTACACTTCTTCGTCAAATCAGCTTAATAAGGATTTAGAAGTAATTGGTAAGGATAATTTTAAGTTTGAAATCCTAAGATGGTGCGATTCTAAGTGGGAGTTGAGTTATTACGAGGCTAGATTACAATTTAAAGAGGAAGTATTGTTAAGAGATGACTACTATAATGGAATCATCAACCTTAGAATCGGTAAACGACG
>JGI25129J35166_1000708_pt1 | contig 10978 bp, 19 predicted proteins | sample ETNvirnome_2_130_FD_35166 | JGI IMG/M metagenome (IMG submission 35166) | reverse complement strand
AAGCCTGATGTTCGTTTCTTGGGTTCAGATTATAACTCATTAGAGGGCAGAAAGAAAATAAGCGGTTATTTTGTTTGTAAAAATATATATTATATAGATAGGTTTCATGATTATAGTTCATCTGATTTAAGAAAAAGAATTTATAAAGTGGAAAAAGATAAAGAAGATTTAGAAAATTTTAAGGAACATGAGGCTATTTTATGAATTTTAATTTTTTTGGTTTTGGAAAAAAAGAAACAAAAATAGAGGAGAAACTCTCCTGCGTGGATTTCGTGCCAGGTGTCTTTAGGCGGCCGCACCCAGAAGAGGAACCAGAAGAGAACGAAAAGAATCTGGAAGTGTTGCGATATAGTTCTGGAGCTGACAGCACTTTGGGGTTGTTATTCATCAATTCGGTTCCCTTGGACATCTATTCATCAATTCAGTTCCCTTCTCGGCGAGAATTTTTAGCTTATACCTTAGAGGATGAATTTAGAGAGAAAAAGGTTTCCGCGGAGACTAGAATACCAGAAGGTAAATATGAAGTTGGCTTGCGCGCAACCGGTGGTTTTAACAGTAGATATTTAAATAAGTTTGGTGCTGATTTTCATAAGGGAATGTTGCATGTGCAAGATGTTCCAGGTTTTGAATATATTCTTATACACACTGGAAACACTGACGAAAACACTATGGGTTGTTTGTTAGTAGCAGACACGTCACAACAGAATATTACCAAGGATGGATTTATCGGAGCTTCTGTTGATGCTTATAAGAGAATATATCCGGACCTTGCACAATGGATAATAGATGGAAACAAATTAACTATTACTTATATAGATTACGACAACCCTCGCAATTAACTTAAACTAAAACATATTTATATGAGACAATATTTTTTTAACTGAAATAGGAGTATGAATAATGCCTATTGCACCTTTTGAAGCAATTGTAGTAAAGAAAGTTGGTGAATCTGGATCAGATGGCGTCCAAAGTAATGATGCCAGAACACTTCCTGTTTATGTTGGAGGCCAGAACTTTACTGTTGTATTAGTAGATAGTGTTGGGGTTCAAGCTGACGTTAAAGTACAGGTTAATAATGCTAATTCTATTGATCCAAATAAAGCTCATCATGCAGTTCATCCACAAGCCTTAGCTAATGAAAGTCAATATAATGTTTTAGTTAATAGAGGAGCTGTTGGTGGTCCTGGTGATCCTAATAAAGAGTCGTCAGCAAGCGCAGCAGATTTTGCTACTAATTGGGTGGATATGCCAGGCGGCGCAACTATTGATAATTCTGTTTCTGGTTATGTGGGTAGTGGTTCATGGAGATGGATAAGATTGGCTGGTGTATCTGATGGTGAATTAAATGCTACTTTAAGCGGATATATATTTGGCGCACAATATGAAGGTTTTAGTAATTAAGAGAGAAGGTTTTTAATGACTGAGGTTCCTAGTGATTTTTTACCTACTAAACAGGTAAAGTTGTGGCAGACTAATAAGAATACAAAAAAGTCAGATAATTGGAAACCTAGAGTTCCGACTTTTTGCACAGTTATAGATCCTGAAACCAATAAAAGATGTGGAAAGTTCATGTTGAATTGGGATGAAATGTTTTATGATCAATATGGAATGTGTGAAGATTGTTACTTAAAGTATAATAAACATGTTGACGAAGTAAAAGAAAAGCTTGGTAATAAAGCTGGCGAGGTTACTCCTGAAAAGTAAAATAATATTTTGGAGAGTTTAAAATGATGATGGCTAATCCTGAAGTTTATGTGATGTCTCCTAATAGAGATGTTCCTACACGAACATGGAACCCTATTGAAGTAATTGAAAATTATGTTGCAAAAATACCAGAGATGGATGTTAAGTTTGGTGCTTGGACTGATAATCAAGAGGGACCACTAACCTTTTGTTTAAAGACAAGCATGGCCGCCACTCTTCAAGATAGCGATCAAATTGCTATTACAATGGGTNCCGAGATGGATGGCCTTGCAAAATTGATTGGCGATGAATTAAAAAACTATAGTTTTAAATCTGTGATTGATAGAGTATCTTTAGATGTTAATCCAGGTATGTATACATCAGCTGGTCCTAATGCTAATGGCCAACGATTAGCAATGTATACAATAGAAGGGGTATATAATTTATCAACAACAGAAAGTGCACCAATTGCAGCGATGCCAGCGTAAACAGTAACATGAATACTTATATTAATTTAAGGGGGTTTTATGGACAGAGAAGAATTATTGCAGAAAGCGCAGTTTAAGAACCATGAAGAAAGAGAAGAATTAAAAAACTATTTCACCCAACCACCCGACATGGATATGTCGAAGAAAACAATTGTTTTTAGCACACCTTCAGAAACAGGCACAAGTTATTTTAGAGTATTTGAGCCCATGAGAGCATTGTGGAAACATTTTCCAGAAGATGCCAATTATCTTTATACAGAAAATATTCAACCTAATCATATGAGAATTGCTGATTGCATTGTAATGCATCGTTGCGGCAATTTGCATTCCCATTTTCTTTCGGTAGCCAGAATGTGGCCTAGAACTGAAAGAAGACCTATTATTATGCATGATGCAGATGATAATGAGTTTAATCTTCCAGCTACTCATCCAATGAAAGAATTGTGGATAGAAAGCGGTAAAGATAAAATGTCTATTCAATCGCTAAAGCATTCTGATTGTATTACAACAACTACAGATAAATTAAAGAAGACGTTTGGTAATTTTAATAGCGAAGTTGAAATATTTCGTAATCAATTTGATTGGGATTTGCCACAATGGAATCTTGATAAGAATGAAATGCGTAAAGAAATGTTGGAAGATTGGTTTCCTACTGATGATAAGATCATTATTGGTTGGGCAGGTTTAACATCTCATTTTGAAGATATTCGCAGAATGCATGCAATTATTAAACCTATTCATGATAAGTACCCTAACACTCATTTTGTGTTAGCTGGAATGGCGTTAAAGGATAGTCATATTGAAATTCATATGGATGAAGAAGGAAAGAAATCATTTAAGGAAATAGAGATTGAAGATGAATCACTTCTTTATAAAAATAGAATTAAAGATATTTATAAAGATCTAGATCCTAATCGTTTTAAACTTTTTGATGCACTGCCTTTAGAAGAGTATGCAAAGTTTTATACGTTGTTTGATATTAGTTTGGCTTACGTAGAGCAGAACGCTTTTGCGTCATGTAAAAGTGAGATTAAAGTTATTGAAAGTTTGCACTACGGATGTATTCCTGTTTTTTCAGAATATGGCGGTTATAGGGATTTTTGGAGAGCTGTTCCCGATAGAGTAAAACATAAGAATATGGCTATTAGTGTTCAGTCTCCTGGCCCTTGGATAAAAGCAATCAGCCACTGGGTAGAAAACTTTGAAGAAGGTAAAAAAAGAACCGCACAGCTTAAAGAATATTCTGATGATATTTATGATATAAATAAGCATTGTGAAGAACGTCTATCATTTTATTTACAAAGAACTGAAGAGTTTAATGAAGCTCAAATGAATATGATAGCTCAATATGTAGATTATGATGGTGAGTAATGTCTGATACAATGAAAATAGCTGGAGATACTTTTACAATAACTTCCGATGGAGAGTGTGCAGCTGGCCCTTGGAAAATTGCTGATGCTAGTAATCAATTAGTAGGTGCAGTTCCTCAAACTATTCGTGAGAATAGGGAAGAAACTGAAAAAAGAATAAAAGAGGTTATGGATAATAACTATGAAGATTATCAATGGGGAATGTTTTATTCTAAAAACAATAGAGAATATTGTGTTGTCTTAAGAGGTGATAAAGAAATTAATTTTGGAAAAATTTTAAGCACTATGTAATGGAGAGATAGGGTGAATAACGCAAAGGAAGTAATCAAGGAAATTATAAAAGAAGAGATAGGAAAATTGTTTAGAGAAGCTCCTTCTATTTCTTTGGATGATATTCCAGAGATTGCTGAAGATGAGTTAATTGAGTGTGAAGTAACGGAAGCTATGATGGCTGGAGCTGGCGGTTTCAAGAAGAGATTAAGGAAGAAGGGCGGCAAGCTTGTCGTTGTTAAAAAGAGAAAGAAGAAGTTGCCTCTGCATTTGAGAGCCATCAAACCATCACAAGCTAAAAGAATTGCACGTAAGTCAGCTATTAAACGTAAAGGTAAGCAAGCTCGTATTACAAAAAAAGCTGCTAAAACTACGAAAAAGGGCCGACAGCGTGGATTGTATAAGGTGAAATAAAATGGTGGGTGATCGACTTATTTGCGGCGTCTGCTGCGGTGAAAAAGTGATAAGAAAACCGGTGAAAAATTTGATTAAGGTGGATATTTGTCCTAAGTGTAAAGGCACAGGAAGTTTGATGAGTGAAAATGATTGGCGTAAGAATAGTAGTAAAAGGTTAATTAAAGGTTAATGGGGGTGCGTAGATTCGATTGAGGGTATTGGTAATAAGAGGCAAGCCGAAGAATGATAGAGACTTCGTAAAAAATTTATTAAAACTTTATCTGCCGAAGAAACGACAGAATACGCACTAGCCGCTTAGAGTTGGTGCCGAATAGATAGTAATAACTTATTCTTTCATATCTATTTTATTCGTTATTTAGAAAGAAGCATTGTTGGTAGTATTAGTTCATGTTAAGCTTGTATATCTTCTATTGGTAGTGCAGCTCAAGACAAGGAGCGCGACTCTCCTTCACCTCCACCATTTGTAAAATAAACACATCTCCACCTTGTCTTTTACTCATCTCCACTTATATTTATAGTATAAGGGAGAGAGAATATGAAGACAATAACTTTGGAATGTAGTAGTTGTGGTAAAAGCTTTGAGAGAGTATTAAAGGAATATAAACGCACTAATGTTAAAGGTGGTAGAAAACCTTATTGTAGCTTAGAGTGTTCTGGCAATGCAAACCATGAGCACTTAAAAGCTACTCAGTGGACGAGTGAAAGTGCCCCAAGAGGTAAGGGTAAGCCATTTAAAAAAGATGAATATTCTCCTTATCGCGAGCATATGCGAAGGGTAAAAAATCGTCAAAGAGACAGAGGTAGAGAAGTAGATATAGATAAGGAATATCTCAAAGAAATTTTTGAGCAACAAAAAGGGGTATGTATATATAGCGGTGTAGAGTTGGAGCATAGAGAGGGCGTTGGTGTTTCAGGCAAGAGCAACCCTCTTACCGCCGCTTCGTTAGATAGAATAGATAGTAGTAAAGGCTATATAAAAGGTAATGTGCANTTTATCAGTATTGTTTGCAACCATGCGAAAAATGGTATGAGCGACAAGCAAATGAGAGAGTGGATAGAAATAGTGAAGAAGTGAATGAGTAAAGTATCTGCAATTATTCCCACCTTATGGAAAGCAAAAGAGTTTACGGATCATTTAGTTGATGTGTTAATAGAAGATGAATCTGTGGGTGAGATTATTATTATAGATAATGCGCCTACAGATTTTTCTTATGATAATGAAAAAGTTGTAATGCTAAGGCAAGAAGAAAATTTATATGTAAATCCTTCTTGGAATTTAGGAATTGAAGAATCTGATTATGATAAGTTTATAATTCTTAATGATGATATTATTATACCATATAATTTTGTTTCTCAATTAGAAAGTTTGTTGACGCCTGATAAGGGTGTCATTGGTATAGATGAAAGAGGAGTGATTAAGATACCAAATTTTGATAGTAAAAACATTACCTTTTTAGATAGAAAAATAGACCTTAAACCGGTTAAAGAAAGAGGTTGGGGTTTTGGCATCACTTTAGCTGGTCACCGTAAATCATACTATAAAATACCCGAAAACATACGTATTTGGTATGGTGATGATTACTTGGTACAGATGAATAATGAACACTATAAAACAAATTACATAGTTGACGATTTACCTATATTTACTATGATGAGTGCTACTTCCGATTTAGAAGAATTTGAAGATATAAAAAATATTGATAATTTAATGTATGATAGACTTGGGAAGTAAGAAGATAAGTTAAGAATTAAAAAGAAAGGAAAACTAAATGGCAAAGGCAAAAGCAGCACCGAAAACAGATGATGGCACAATCGCAAGAGATAAGCCGGCTGTTCCGGCTACACCACCAGCTAGTCAAGTAGAAAAGACCGAATCTTTTACTGCAGCTTTTAAGGCAGATGCTCATGCAGCAGCTGATTATTTTTTGGGAGGTAAAGAAGAGGTAAGTAGAGAAGAAAGTGATGGGGGTAATGAAGGTGTTAAGGTAACGGTTACTTATAAGTAAAACGGGGATTAATGAAAAAGTTTTTAGCAGTTATTCCATATTTTGGGGGTACTTCTAGTGCTCCCCGGCAAACAGAGTTAAATAATGTTTTAAGATATTTTGAATATACTTATAGTAGTTTAAAATCTTATATGACAAAACTTATTGTTTCGGTTTATAATGATGAGGATTATGAAACATTAAGACCATTTTCTTTAAATGCCGATATTGAATTGATGCGTATTACTGATATTGACCCTATATTTTTGCCTGCTAATACTGTAAGATCTATACAAAAAGAGGGGTTTGATGAAGAGTGTGTTTATTTTACTGAATCTGATCAAATCTTTTATGCTCAAGATATAAATAATCTTTATAAAACTATTGATTATAATAAAAATGTTTATATAGTACCGCAACGTTTTGAACAGATTCCTAGAGAGTTAGTTGAAGCAAGAATAAATAAATTTGAAGACACTACGGAAAATAGGTTTGTAGAATTTGAGGGCGCTTTGCGTGAAAATGATAATCCTTATGTAGTTGCTAATGAACCCGTAACTTCTGCTTTTCGTCCATCTGATGGTAAAATGGTAAAGGTAAACCAGGTTTATGAATATGATGAACATTTTTATATAAACCCCGCACCAGCTACAAATTGGATTGATTCCCCAGAGTATGGTCAAGCTTATGGTGCAGCATTTTTATGTCATCGCGACTTATTTAATAGAGTTAAGTTTATGGATGCTAAATTCAAATTTACTCATAAGGGTAAAAAGTATGATATTGAGTATCAACCTACTGAAACAACGGCAGGCCATGATCTTTTAAGAACAGAAAAATCTATTTGTTTAAAAAGTAAAGATTTCTTTTATTTTCATGTTGATCATTTAAGCGGATACGAGTTTAATAAAAAGTTATGATATCAAAAAGGGGTAGATTTATATTTTTTCATATACCAAGAACTGGTGGCAGCTCAGTACAGGATTGTTTATGGGGTGGAAGAAGCGCAGAAAATAATGAGCAAGGATCTCATCCTCACAATAATCCTGACTATTATGGGCCTTATGATTGGCATTTATATGGATTTAGAAATAATAAATCTAGATCTCTAGAGGATCAAAAAAACACAGGACCAATTGAAATTGTGGAGTATGAAGGAAAAGTAGTTGGAGAAATGGAAGCTTATAATGAAGTTGGTGATGTAGTGGGGCATGTAGGACAAGGGCTTTATGATTGGAATACAAACTTTTTAGCGCAGGATTCTCAACCACCTTCGTTAAATTATGGAAAAGAAAAGTTTAAAGAATATTTTAAATTCACTTTTGTAAGAAATCCTTGGGATAGATTTATATCTCTGTGGATAAAATTTAAAGAAGAGGTAAAGCTCCAAGAGCAATTTAATGGGTTATTTGATTTACATATAGATACGGATTTTAAAGGACCGGAAGAAGTATTAAGGTATTTACTTCTTGCACATAGAAAAGGCTTATTGATGCCTCGTTGGTTTAAGCCACAATATGAATATGTGCATGATCAGAATTTAAGAGTACTAACTAACTATATTGGTCAGTATGAAAAGTTTCAATTTTGTTTTGATTTCCTTTGTGATAGAATAGATGTACCTCATAAGACATTGCCATGGGGTGAAGAAAAGCATCGCAGACACAATAAAGAAAAAAAACATTATATAGATTACTATGATCCAGTGATGATAAATGCAGTTGCTGAAATATACCATGATGATATAAGAACATGGAATTATGAATTTGAAAATTAAGAGGGCTATTTAGTCCTCTTTTTTTATATTTATTGTTGGAGGACTATATTAAAGTGGCAGAAAATACTGGAGTAATGGGAATCGTTAAATAACAAAGCTAAACAAATAATTTGTATATGCTCAATAGTGATGATGTTTGGTGCATGGATTATGATGAAAGTACTGGATAAAATAGATAGAAGAGAATGATTGGAGAGCGAGATTATAGATGAAACTAAAAAATTTATTAAACACAGAAGCAAAGATTTCGCGTAAAGAGATGAATGATGTGAAGATATTTGCAGACGGTGGCACACCTTCCGATAGAAAGAAATGGAAAGTTTCTAAAAGAGCTGCAAAAAGAAAATTTGGTGAAGCTTCTAGTGAAGCTAAAAATCGTTATGCACAAAAACATTATCGTGAGAGTGGTGGCGCATTTAAATAATATGAAACTAATAGATATTATTAATGAAGGTGTGTATGACCCCGGTATTTTTAAGGCTATCTTTTTAGCTGGNGGNCCAGGTAGCGGAAAATCTTTTGTAGGACAAGAGCTGCTCGGTATTCCTAAAGGTGGGTTTAGCGGTATTAATATGTCTTTTGCACCAAGCGGTGTAAAGTTAATTAACTCTGATCCAGAGTTTGAGTATTTTTTAAAAAAGATTGGCATAGATCCTAAAAATCTGGCAAACATGACGGATGAAGAGTTTAAGAAAGCTACAGAAGGTGAGGGTTCCCCAAGAGAGAAAGCTAAAAAGATAAAAGATGCTAGACAAAAGCTTTATACTCAAGGTCGTCTTGGATTATTAGTTGATGGTACGGGTGATGATTACAGCAAGATAAAGAAAAAGAATATAGAGTTAAAGAATTTGGGTTATGATACTTATATGCTTTTTATCAATACTACTTTAGAAGTTGCGCTGCAAAGAAATGCTCAACGTGAGAGAAAGCTTCCAGAAAAATTAGTGAAAAAGATTTGGACTAATGTACAAAAAAATATGGGTAGATTCCAAGGATTATTTGGCAGCAATTTTAAAATCATTGATAATTCTGATAAGAAGGTTATTAAAAAAGGGTCACAAGCATTTCCTAAAGAGTTTTATAGTGTTCTTAATAAGTTTATTAAATCTCCAGTAAAGAGTGGTTTAGCTAAAAGATGGATTAAAAGACAGTTGGAATTAAAGAAAAAGGCACGTGCGTAATCGTAATGAAACTTCAAGTACTTTTAGAAAGAAAACTTAGGGTGTTTGATTTTGATGATACTTTAGCTTCTACGGAGGCTAAGGTTCATGTTGTTTTTGCTAACGGTAAAAAGAAATCATTAACTCCTGCAGAGTATGCAAATTATTTTCTTAAAAGAAAAAAAGGAGACAAGTTTGATTATAGTGATTTTAAAAAAGTAGTTAACCCTAAAGAGATACCGCAGATTACTAAGGTTATGAAGAATATGATAAAGGCTGCGGGAGAAAGACACGTTGTTGTATTAACAGCCAGAGGTGGTAGTTATAAGCCTGTAAGAAACTTTCTTAAAACTTTAGGATTAAAAGTAAAAGTTATAACACTAGGTAGTGGTGACCCTGGGGATAAAAAGGATTGGATTGGCAGACAAATAGAAAAGAATAAATTTGATGATGTAGAGTTTTTTGATGATAGCAGCAAAAATATAAAAGCTATAGAAATGTTAAGAGATAAGTACCCTAACATTAAGTTACGAACGCATCATGTAAAGTATAGTATCTAGTTATAGAGGAAAATAATAAAAAGTAGAAAAACTGAAATCCGGACGGACCTAATTTTTTGAGTTTGAGAAAAAAGTATGAAACTAGCTGAAGTCATTGCATGTGGGGAATGTTTATCTTGGGCTATGAAGACAGCTATGATGGATAAGAGCGTAGATGTTTTATATGCTATGGTTCATGATCCGTGGGACGGCAAGAAGTTTGCTCATGCTTGGGTAGAAAAAGGTAACAAGGCCATGGACTGGCAAACAATGGAAGCAGGCTTGAGTAAGTATGCAGGTAAAGGCTGGCCGAAGAAAGAGTTTTATAAGGCATACAAACCGAAGAATATAAAGAAGTATACGGCAAAAGAAGCCATTGCTAATAGAAAGAAGTATGGCAGCATCATGGGATGGGAGTGGCCTTCGTGAAACTATCTGAAGCAGTAAGAAAGAAATCACAACAATTTGATGGCATAGATGGTATGCCTCAACTACAGAAGCTAATGAAAAAGTTGGGTGCTAAAGATAATAAAGTGCGTACTGTTAGTATAGACTTCGGCCGAGCATATGTATATACATACGACACGCCGTCAAAAATAAACTATAATGACTATGGCGATTCTCCTATGCAAGCTAAAGGTTATTGGAAAAAAGGAAAGATGATTCCTTTTGATAAAAAACTTATTGTTAAGTATCAAAGAAGTGGTGAGGGAAGCGATAGATGAAATTAACTGAAGTATTTACAAAACCTAAAGGCAAAATTAACTGGAAACGAAAGAGTGCCGCCGGATGGTCCGGTGTCTTTAGCGTTGGTGGCCGCGAGTTTCGGTTTATGGCCCAGAAAGGCGGAGTAGATGATTCTGAACTATTTCCTCACGAAGAGGAGGTAGATAAGAAAGAAGTGTGGTCTGTGGTCTTTGTTCAATCTAGAGTGGGGGGGAAAGCTAAGGCAAGCACTGATATTACTGGTGCTGGTAAACCTATTGAGGTTTTCAATAAAGCGTTGGCGGCAATGAAAGAGTTTGTCAAAGCAGCGAAACCAAAGTATATTTATTTTAGTGCTAAGGAACCAAGTAGAATGAAGCTTTATAATTTAATGGTAAAGAAGTTAGCGTCCGGTGCTGGATTTAAGGTAATAAATGCAAGTCAAGGAAATTACCTTTTGCAAAATAGGAAAGTAAAATGAAATTAACTAATATAATTAAGGAGGTTAAATATCCTCCTAATATTGATGGGTTAACTATGGGGTTTTTGTATACAGGGATAAACAGTGCTGCGGAAAAAATATT
>JGI25129J35166_1000701_pt1 | contig 11015 bp, 8 predicted proteins | sample ETNvirnome_2_130_FD_35166 | JGI IMG/M metagenome (IMG submission 35166) | reverse complement strand
GTGTCTATGCGTACAAACTCTGATTCAGTCGGGGTGAATAGGGCATCAATACGGCCAGAACACGGGATAAAGTCATTGCTTGGGTCTTCTGCATAAATACGTGCTTCAAAGCTATGACCTTGCAGCTGAATATCCGCTTGTGACAGTGGCAGTTTTCCACCTGCAGCCACATTAATTTGCCAGCTTACTAAGTCAACGCCAGTGACCATTTCGGTTACCGGGTGCTCTACTTGTAAACGAGTGTTCATTTCCATGAAGAAGAACTCATCGCCACACAGTAAAAACTCAACAGTACCCGCACCACGATAGTTAATTGCTTGTGCACAGCGTACAGCGGCTTCACCCATTTCTTTTCGTAGCGAATCAGATAAACCCGGCGCCGGTGCTTCTTCAATCACTTTTTGATGGCGACGTTGTAAAGAACAGTCACGATCGCCTAAATAAACACAGTTGCCATGATTGTCTGCAAATACTTGTACTTCAACATGACGGGGTTTAGTAACGTAACGCTCTAGAAGCACTAAATCATTACCAAAGCCTGCTTTAGCTTCACGCTTTGCCCCTTCAAGCGCACTGATAAAATCTTTTGCATGCTCTACTACACGCATTCCTTTACCGCCACCGCCAAAGGCTGCTTTGATAAGGACAGGGTAGCCAATTTTTTCTGCTTCGGCTTTTAAAAATTCAGTGTCTTGGTTATCGCCATAATAGCCCGGCACTAAAGGGACATTGGCTTCGTGCATAATTTCTTTTGCACGCGTTTTAGAACCCATTGCTTCAATACTTGATGCTGGAGGACCAATAAATGCAATGTCGTTTTGCTCACAGGCTAGGGCAAACTCACTGTTTTCAGATAAAAAACCGTAGCCGGGATGAATGCAATCAACGGAGGTTTGTTTTGCAACATCGATAATTTTATCTGCGACTAGGTATGAGTCTTTGCTTGGTGCAGGACCAATGTGATAAGCCTCATCGGCCAGCTTTACATGTTGCGCGTGTTTATCTGCATCTGAATATACAGCAACCGTAGTTAGGCCCATTTGTTTTGCTGTGCGCATAACACGGCATGCAATTTCACCACGGTTTGCAACGAGAATTTTTTTCAACGTTTTTGTTGTCATAATGGATCCTATTTCTGCCAATTTGGGCTGCGTTTTTCAAAAAATGCGCTAAGACCTTCTTGTCCTTCGTCTGATACACGAATACGCGCAATACGCTCTGCTGTTAAATCGATTAGTGTTTCATCAATGGCTTTACCCGCAACATCATTGATTAGCTGTTTGGCTGCTTTCACTGCAATAGGCCCATTATTAACAAGGCTTTGCAAGTGCTTGTCTAATGCTGTTTGTAAGTCACCGGTCACTTGATGAATTAAACCTAATTGTTTNGCTGTGTGTGCATCAAAGATTTCTGCGGTTAAAAAGTAACGGCGTGCAGCACGCTCACCAATCGCTTTGATCACATACGGACTAATCACAGCTGGAATTAAACCTAACTTCACTTCGCTTAAACAAAATTGTGCATCGTCTTGGCAAATAGCAATATCACAACAGGCTATTAGGCCTAAAGCACCACCAAATGCAGCCCCTTGTACGGCACATAGCGTTGGATGAGGGCTTGTTGCAAGCACATGCATTAATTTGGCGAGTTGCTTTGAATCTGCGAAGTTTTCTGCAAAGTCATTGCCAGCCATCGATTTCATCCAATTTAAATCAGCGCCTGCAGAAAAATGCTTACCTTGTGTTTTTAATACCAAAGCACGTACATCACAGCTATTGGCGTGCTCAATGCACTGAATGAGTTCGCTAATCACGTCCTCATTAAATGCATTGTGTTTTTCTGGGCGGTTTAAAACGAGGACAGCCACATTTGATTTTGTTATTTGTAGTGTTACTGACATACGGCCTCCATTACATTCTAAATACGCCAAACTGAGAATCACGCTCTGGGGCGTTTTTAGCAGCACTTAAAGCAAGACCTAACACATTACGTGTATCGGCAGGGTCGATAATGCCATCATCCCACAGTCGTGCACTGGCATAATAAGGATGACCTTGTTTTTCGTATTGCTCGATAATTGGCTTTTTAAATTCGCTAATTTGCGCATCAGTCATGCTTTCGCCTTTGCGTGCTAAACCGTCTTGCTTCACTTGAGCAAGTACGCCAGCTGCTTGCTCGCCACCCATAACCGAAATACGGGCATTAGGCCACATCCACATCATTGTTGGTTCAAACGCTCGGCCACACATACCGTAGTTACCCGCACCATAAGAGCCACCAATTAACACGGTGAATTTGGGTACGTCAGCACACGATACAGCGGTAACCATTTTGGCACCGTGTTTTGCGATACCTTCTGCCTCGTACTTTTTACCCACCATAAAGCCGGTGATATTTTGTAAGAAGACTAAAGGGATATTTCGCTGCGCGCACAACTGAATAAAGTGCGCACCTTTTTGAGCTGATTCACTAAATAAAATGCCATTGTTAGCAACGATACCAACAGGGTGACCAAAAATTTTCGCAAAGCCTGTTACCAAGGTTTCACCAAAGTAACGTTTAAACTCATCAAACGATGAGTCATCAACCACTCGCGCAATGACTTCACGTACATCAAATGGCTTTTTAAGATCAGTACCAACAATGCCGTAAATCTCGTTAATGTCGTAACGTGGAGGTTTTACGTCTTCAAGTAATGGTGCAGTAGGGCGCTGATAATTAATGCGCTCAATACATTGACGTGCAATAGACAGTGCATGTGCATCGTTTTCAGCATAGTGATCGGCCACACCCGATGTTTTACAGTGCACATCGGCACCGCCTAGCTCTTCAGCGCTAACTTCTTCACCTGTTGCGGCTTTTACAAGCGGTGGACCCGCTAAGAAAATAGTGCCTTGTTCTTTTACGATAATGCTTTCATCAGCCATTGCAGGCACATACGCGCCGCCAGCAGTACATAAGCCCATTACCACCGCAATTTGCGGAATGCCTTTACCCGACATACGTGCTTGATTATAGAAAATGCGACCAAAATGCAGTTTATCTGGGAATACATCGTCTTGTTCAGGCAGGTTTGCACCGCCCGAATCAACTAAATAAATACATGGTAAATGGCAACGCTCTGCAATGTCTTGTGCGCGCAGATGCTTTTTCACTGTTAGTGGGAAATATGTCCCTCCTTTAACAGTGGCATCGTTGGCGATAATCATACATTCAACGCCTTTAACACGACCAATACCCGCAACAACGCCTGCACATGGAATCGCTTGCTCGTAAACACCAAACGCCGCAAATTGAGAAATCTCTAAGAACGGCGAACCTTCATCTAATAATGTTTCGATACGATCGCGTACAAATAACTTACCACGGCCAACATGGCGTTCGATTAAAGCAGGGCCACCGCCTAAGCGGATATCGGCCACTTTTTCACGTAAGTCGTTTACAAGGGCAGCCATGTTATCGTGATTTTGCAGAAATTGCGGATCGTGTGGATTAACACTCGATTTTAAAATCGTCATAACTTTAATCCTTATCGGCTTTCAGTGAATAATTCGCGACCAATCAGCATACGGCGGATTTCAGAAGTACCCGCACCAATTTCATAAAGTTTAGCGTCACGTAATAAACGGCCTGTCGCGTACTCGTTGATATAACCGTTACCGCCTAAGATCTGAATTGCATCTAATGCCATCTTAGTNGCTAGCTCTGCTGCATATAAAATGGCACCAGCCGCATCTTTACGTGTTGTTTCACCGCGATCGCATGCGCGAGCTACCGTGTAAACATATGAACGCGCTGCATTCATTTGCGTGTACATGTCGGCAATTTTGCCTTGAATTAATTGGAATTGACCAATTGGGCTATCGAATTGTTTACGTTCATGAATGTACGGTACAACAATGTCCATACAGGCTTGCATGATACCAAGTGGACCCGCGGCTAATACAACGCGCTCGTAATCAAGGCCACTCATTAAGACTTTTACGCCTTCGTTTAAGTTACCTAAAATGTTTTCTTCTGGTACTTCACAGTTTTCAAATACCAGTTCACAAGTATTCGAACCGCGCATACCCAGTTTGTCTAGTTTTTGTGCGGTAGAAAATCCTGGTGTGTTGCGCTCAACGATGAAAGCAGTGATCCCTTTAGGGCCTGCATTTAAATCTGTTTTGGCATAAATAACGAACGTGTCAGCATCGGGACCATTGGTGATCCACATTTTGTTACCGTTAAGAACAAATACGTTGCCTTTTTTCTCGGCCTTTAATTTCATTGATACTACGTCAGAACCTGCATTGGGTTCACTCATAGCAAGCGCACCAATGTGTTCACCGCTGATAAGCTTTGGTAAGTATTTTTCTTTTTGCGCTTGTGTTCCATTACGGTTTATTTGGTTTACACATAAGTTTGAATGAGCACCATAACTTAGGCCAATTGAGGCACTTGCACGGCTAATTTCTTCCATGGCAATAACATGTTCTAAATAGCCTAAACCCGCACCGCCAAATTCTTCAGCTACCGTCATTCCTAATAAACCCATTTCGCCAAGTTGTGGCCAAAGTTGATTTGGGAACGTGTTGTCTAAATCTGTTTGTTCAGCAAGAGGGGCAATCTCTTGGCTTGCGAAGCTATTAACGTGATCACGGATCATGTCTGCGGTTTCGCCAAGTCCGAAGTTCATTTCTTTATAAAGTGAAATAGTGCTCATAATATGTGTTCCTGTGAGAGTCTGTTGACGCGTATAAAAAGGGTGTCAGGTTATTCGTCTAGGTTATTGAGGGTTTCACGACAGCGACGTTCAGCGGTGACTAATTCCATAAGAACAACTTTAATGTCGTCCATTTGTTGGCTTAAATCCGCTTTCTTTTCTGCAATAAGGTCAAGCATAGTCACTAACTGTTTAGCGCTTGATTTATCTGCGTCGTAAAGTTCAAACAAACGGCCGGTTTCGGCAAGTGTAAAGCCTAAGCGTTTACCTCGTAGGATCAGTTTTAGCCTTACTTTGTCACGTTTCGAGTAAATACGGGTTTGACCGTTTCTCTCAGGTGAGATCAAGCCTTGGTCTTCATAGAAGCGAATAGAGCGCGTTGTAATATCAAATTCTTTTGCTAGTTCGCTGATACTAAACGTTTGCTCATTGCTGGCAGGCTCGACTGCTGCACTTTCAAAGTTTGTTTGATTGTCTTGTTTCATGATTTATTTACCTCATTCGAATAACACCAATATAAGTGAAGTTTACGTAAAGGTAAAGTGTCATTGTGAAGTTATACTTTAGACTTATAAGGTTAGCGCTNAAAATTTATTGCAGCGCCTTATTTATATGGCTTTNTGAGGAAATGTTTGATTTTTAATACAGCAAAATACAGATAAGTTTACAGTTTTACCGGCCGCAAAAAAGTTGATTTTAGATTTACGTTGGCGTAAACGTAAATATTATGTATGCTGAATTAAATCGAAATTAAACTATAACAAATTAACTGTTTGGTTACACATGATTTGAACACATGATGATAACCACTAACATGGAGCCAATTATGACTACTGAAGCCGTTGTTATTGTTGCCGCAAAACGCACACCTATGGGTGGGTTTATGGGCGCACTTAGTGGCGCACACGCAACTGATTTAGGGGCGACTGCCATTAAAAGCAGTTTAGAGCACGCGGGATTATCTGCGGATAAAATCGACGAAGTGATTATGGGCTGTGTATTACCGGCAGGTTTAGGTCAAGCACCAGCNCGTCAAGCAATGTTAAAAGCGGGCCTAAATCAAGGCACCGGTGCAACGACGATCAATAAAGTATGTGGCTCAGGTTTAAAAGCGGCGATGTTCGCGCATGATCTAATTAAGTCTGGCTCTATTAATGTTGCTGTTGCTGGTGGTATGGAAAGCATGAGTAATGCGCCTTACATGCTACCTAATGCACGTGGTGGTATGCGTATGGGTCACGGTGAAGTAAAAGACCACATGATGTGTGATGGCCTCGAAGATGCCTATGACAACAAAGCAATGGGCTGTTTCGCACAAGACACCGCTGATCAATATTCAATTGGCCGTGAACAAATGGATAACTTTGCATTAAGCTCGTTAACCAAAGCCAATGCCGCCATTGAATCAGGTGCGTTTGAGAGCGAAGTTGCTGCACACACTATTTCAACGCGTAAAGGCGATGTAACGGTTTCTATTGATGAGCAACCAGGTAATGCTCGCCCAGATAAGATCCCAGGCTTACGTCCTGCATTCAAAAAAGATGGCACTATTACGGCGGCTAACTCGTCGTCAATTTCTGATGGTGCTGCTGCTCTTGTATTAATGCGTGAGTCTGACGCACACGCACAAGGTTTAACACCGCTTTGTCGCATTGTTGCTCACAGCACACATTCACAAGCCCCTAGCGAGTTTACATTAGCACCTGTTGGTGCAATGAAGTCTTTACTAGATAAAGCAGGTTGGTCTGTAGAAGACGTTGACCTTTGGGAAATTAATGAAGCATTTGCCATGGTAACTATGCTTGCAATCAACGAGCTTAAACTCGACGAAAGCAAAGTGAATGTTAACGGCGGTGCATGTGCATTGGGTCACCCAATTGGTGCCAGCGGCGCACGTATTTTAGTCACCCTAATTCATGCATTAAAGAATCGTGGTCTTAGCAAAGGCGTTGCCTCACTGTGTATTGGTGGTGGTGAAGCGGTTGCGATGGCTGTCGAAGCTATTTAAGCATTTTTTAGTCTCTCACAGCCGCAACGTATTTTAAAAACTATCATGTTGCGGCCTCTTAATACCCACTGGGGAGGAGTGCCTCATGCACCAAGTACCTTTATTTATCAACGGCGAATTTACCCAATCAAGTTCAACGCAGCTTATTGATGTTATTAATCCTGCAAACCAAGAAGTTTTAGCACAAGTGCCTTGNGCAACAGATGCCGAAATGGATGCCGCAATTGCTTCGGCTAAAGAAACGTTTAAAACGTGGAAAGAAGTGCCTATTTCTGAACGTGCGCGCATTATGATGAAATATGCCGCGCTATTAAAAGAAAATCACGATGAGCTAGCAACGATTATTTGTCATGAACTGGGCAAAACATTCGAAGATGCGAAAGGTGATGTATGGCGTGGTATCGAAGTTGTTGAACAAGCCGCAAATGCACCTTCGTTAATGATGGGCGAAACCATGGAAAACGTGGCGCGTAAAATCGATACATATTCGTATATGCAACCGCTTGGTGTGTGTGCTGGTATTACGCCGTTTAACTTTCCTGCGATGATCCCACTGTGGATGTTCCCACTGGCTATTGTGTGTGGTAACACGTTTATTCTTAAGCCATCAGAGCAAGACCCACTTACACCAATGCGTTTAGCCGAGCTGTTTGTTGAAGCGGGTGCCCCTAAAGGTGTTTTACAAGTTGTTCATGGTACTAAACCACAAGTAGACCGCTTACTAGAAGACCCTGCTGTACGTGCAATTTCATTTGTGGGTTCGTGTGGTGTCGGTGAGTATATTTACTCAAAAGGCACTGCGAATCTTAAACGCGTTCAAGCTTGTGTTGGCGCCAAAAACCACATGGTTATCATGCCTGATGCGAGTAAATCACATGTTGTAAACAACCTAGTAGGTGCTTCGGTTGGTGCTGCGGGTCAGCGTTGTATGGGTATTTCGGTTGCTGTTTTTGTTGGTCAAGCGAAAGACTGGGTTGATGAAATTAAAGCGGGTTTTGAAAACGTGCGCCCAGGTGTGTGGGATGATGCGAATGCAGCATATGGTCCGCAAACATCAAAAGCGGCAAAAGACCGTATTTTATCGCTTATTGCTGGCGGTAAAGCACAAGGTGCAACCTGTTTAATTGATGGCTCAGACTTTACCGTTGAAGGGTATGAGCAAGGTAACTGGGTTGGTCCAACGTTATTCACTGATGTGACAACCGAGATGGATTTATACAAAGAAGAAATCTTTGGTCCAGTACTGGCGTGTATGTTTGTTGATACGCTTGAAGAAGCAATCGCGCTAATTAATAACTCACCATACGGTAATGGTACGTCATTATTTACCTCAAGCGGTGCAGCCGCGCGTAAATTCCAACACGAAATCGAAGTAGGCCAAGTAGGCATTAACGTGCCAATTCCGGTGCCACTGCCGTTTTTCTCATTCACTGGTTGGAAAGGCTCTTTCTATGGTGATCAACACACGTATGGCAAACAAGGTATTCGTTTTTACACTGAAACGAAAACCATTACGTCTCGTTGGTTTGAGGACGATATTGCCTCGGGTCCAAACATGAGTATTAACCTTAAATAAGCGCCGGTAAGCGCGCTTTATAAGGAATGAGCGAGGCTGTCCTCGCTCTTTAAACACCGATTTATACAAAGAATAAGACAACAATTTAAGAGGTCTACTATGGACTTTAATTTAACCGAAGATCAGCAAGCCTTTGCTGAAACAGCCCGTCAGTTTGCAGAGTCTGAACTGGCACCTTACGCCGCTCAATGGGATCAAGAACACATTTTTCCAAAAGACACCATTAAGGCAGCGGGTCAGCTTGGTTTTTGTGGTTTATACACGCCAGAAGAAGCGGGTGGTTTAGGGTTATCTCGCCTTGATTCAAGCATTATTTTTGAACAGCTTGCGATGGGTTGTACAGCAACCACCGCCATGCTAACGATTCATAATATGGCAACCTGGATGGTAGCAAGCTTCGGTACCGATGCAGTAAAAGAAAAATACTGCGAACAACTTGTCATGGGTGAATTACTTGCCTCGTATTGCTTAACCGAGCCGGGTTCAGGTTCTGATGCTGCATCACTTAAAACAAAAGCCGTTAAAGAAGGCGACGAGTATGTGATTTCAGGCTCTAAGATGTTTATCTCTGGAGCGGGTGAAACTGACTTATTAGTGGTTATGGCACGCACCGGTGGTGAAGGTGCTGCAGGTATTTCGGCATTTGTGGTTCCTGCAGATGCAGCCGGCGTTGAGTATGGTAAAGCCGAAGAAAAAATGGGCTGGAATGCACAACCAACACGCTTAATTAGCTTTGAAGACGTGCGTATTCCTGCTGCAAACTTACTGGGTCAAGAAGGCGAAGGTTTTAAATTTGCGATGCAGGGCCTAGATGGCGGTCGTATTAATATTGCAACGTGTTCGTTAGGTACGGCGCAAGCTGCACTTAATACAGCGCGCGAGTATTTAAAAGAGCGTGAGCAATTTGGCAAGCCTTTAGCCGCTTTCCAAGCGTTGCAATTTAAAATTGCTGACATGAACACGGAGCTTGTAGCTGCGCGTCAAATGGTACGTTTAGCGGCGTTTAAACTGGATACGGGCGACAGCGAAAAAACCACTTACTGTGCAATGGCAAAACGCTTTGCCACTGATGTTGGCTTTAAAGTATGTGATGATGCACTGCAAATTCACGGTGGCTATGGCTATATCAAAGAATACCCACTAGAGCGTCATTTTAGAGATGTGCGAGTACATCAAATACTTGAAGGTACAAATGAAATTATGCGTGTGATTATTGCGCGCCGTATTTTAGCTGAATCAGCTAACGACATTCTATAAGGAGCGTACTATGTCTAATCCATCTATCGATCTTGTTATTGAAGGCAACGTAGCGGTGTTAACAATGAATAACCCGCCTGCGAATACCTGGACACACGATACACTTACCGCCTTAAAAGACACGGTGACAGAGTTAAATGCCAATAAAAACGTGTATGCATTGGTTATCACAGGTCAAGGCGAGAAGTTTTTTAGTGCCGGTGCCGATTTAAATGTGTTTGCAAGTGGCGATAAAGGCGTTGCGGCAACCATGTCTAAAGTATTTGGTGATGCATTTGAAGCATTAACAAACTTCCGTGGTGTTTCAATTGCTGCAATAAATGGCTATGCCATGGGCGGCGGTCTTGAAGTTGCCCTTGCGTGCGATATTCGTATTGCAGAGCAACAAGCACAAATGGCGCTACCTGAAGCAAAAGTAGGCTTACTGCCTTGTGCTGGCGGGACGCAAAATCTTGCGTGGTTAGTGGGCGAAGGTTGGGCAAAACGCATGATCTTATGTGGTGAGCGTTTAAAAGCCGACAAAGCACTTGAAATTGGACTTGTTGAAGAAGTTGTTGCACAAGGCGAAAGTTTAAATGCAGCAATGGCGCTGGCTAATCAAGTAGCTGAACAGAGCCCTGTTGCTGTTACTGCGTGTAAAGAACTCATTCAAAAAGGCCGTACTCAGCCTATGGCTCATGCATTACCACTTGAGCGTGAACTGTTTGTTCAACTTTTCGACAGCAAAGACCAACGCGAAGGTGTGAACGCATTCTTAGAAAAGCGTAAAGCAAACTGGGTAAACGGCTAATGAGTAATTTAACACTACTAAATCATCAAGATGCGCCAGTGGTGTTCGAAACTGCAGAGGCCGCCAGCGGCCTCATTGCAATTGCAACACTTAACGCGCCAAAGTCGTTAAATGCATTAAATTACGACATGATCCAGTTACTTGAGCCACAGCTTAGAAAGTGGGCTGACGATGACTCAGTAGCGATGGTTATTTTAAAAGGTGCAGGTGAAAAAGCGTTTTGTGCCGGTGGCGATGTGGTTAGTTTACACAAAGCGATGAGCACAGGTGAGCCTGCCAGCTACATTGAAGATTTCTTCACGTTAGAGTACAAGCTTGATTACCTAATACACTGCTACGAAAAACCCATTATGTTATGGGGTAACGGTATTGTGATGGGCGGGGGCCTTGGCTTAATGGCGGGGGCAAGTCATCGAGTCGTAACTGACACTTCTCGAATCGCGATGCCTGAACTCACTATTGGTTTATACCCAGATGTTGGCGGCAGTTACTTTTTACATAAAATGCCAGATCAAGTGGGCCTATTTTTAGGTTTAACGGCGGCCTCTATTAATGCTGAAGATGCATTATTTGTAAACTTAGCCGATCATTATGCAACGGCCGATAAATTTGATGCCATTTTTTCTGCTATCACTGCTGAAAAATGGGGTAAAACAGCCTCATTAAACCATGAAAAGCT
>JGI25129J35166_1000698_pt1 | contig 11022 bp, 10 predicted proteins | sample ETNvirnome_2_130_FD_35166 | JGI IMG/M metagenome (IMG submission 35166) | reverse complement strand
TGGCAAAGCCGTGTTCGGCGTAGGTACCGATGAAAGCATCACTAGCGCCTCCATGAAAGGCGTGCTGAGTGCAATCAATCGCCACTATTCGACGCAGCCTGCGGCGGCCAATGTGACGGCGGAAACCCTAGGCTAAGCAAGCGGTATTCGATTAACAAGGCAGAGAGCGAGCGGCCCCTGGCTGCGGCGACCTCACGGGGAATAGCGCAGCTCTAAGCCCCGACAGGGGCTTAGAGGCCGCTATACGCGGATCACAAAGGCGTTTTGCTCATCTTGCCCGGTACTTCACGCACCAGCCGTGGCATGAGAAAGCCGGGTAAGTGTTCCAATAGTGCTTGTATGAGCGCTTGCGCCTCTTTGTCAGGCACGTCAAAGTGCGCGGCGCCCTGAACTGGGTCGAGTACGTGGAGGTAGTAGGGCAGCACGCCTGCTTCAAACAGCCGTTCCGAGAGGGCNGCGAGGGTNGGCACGTTGTCGTTNATGNCCCGTAATAGAACGCTCTGGTTCAGCAGCGTGACGCCTGCCTGTTTTAAGCGCGNGCAGGCATCCACCACGGCTTGGTCGATCTCATTGGCGTGGTTGATATGCAGCACGACGACTTTTTGTAAGCGGGTGCTGCCTAACCAGCTCAGCAGGCCTTCATCCACACGGTCGGGAATGACCACGGGCAAGCGGGTGTGAATGCGCAGCCGTTTTAGGTGAGGAATGCTCTCTAGCTGTTCGACCAGCCACGCCAGCTGCCGGTCGCTGGCGGCAAGGGGGTCGCCTCCTGATAGGATGGCTTCGTGAATCGAGGTGTCGGCACGTAGGTAGTCCAGCGCTTCCTGCCACTGGGCGCGGGAAGGCGAGTTCTCGCTATAAGGAAAATGGCGGCGAAAGCAGTAGCGGCAGTTGATTGCGCAGGCTGGGCTTGCTATCAGAAGTACCCGGTTTGCATATTTATGGATCAGCCCTTTGACGGGGCGGTGGTCGGCTTCCTCTAACGGGTCTGTGACGTAGCCCGGTGAGGCCAGTGTTTCATCGCCTATAGGCAGCACTTGACGCAACAGCGGGTCATTAGGGTCGTTGGGCTTAATGCGGGCAAGGTAAGCGTCGGGCACGCAAATATCGAACAGACGATGTCCGGCCTGCGCTCCGGGCAGCCATTGGGCGTCTAAACCAAGGCGTTGGCAGAGCGTGTCGGGATCACGAATCGCATGAGAAAGCTGCTGCTGCCAGGAGGTCGAAACCTGGGCATGGGCGTGGTGACCAGCGATAATGATGTTCTCCTGCAAAAAGCCCTCCTTCGGGTTATCATGCGCGCACTTAGCGGCGTTGCTATTCGCAATGACGCAACTGACGGTAACGTAAGTGGCTGGCAGATCGCCGCACGTACGACATAGACAATTGAAACAGACCATTGAGAGGCATTATGGCGAACTATTCTACCAACGAATTCAAAGCAGGTTTGAAAGTAATGCTCGACGGCGACCCCTGTTCGATCGTTGAGAACGAGCTGGTGAAGCCGGGTAAAGGCCAGGCGTTCAACCGCGTGAAGCTGCGCAACCTGATGACAGGCCGTGTGGGTGAGAAAACCTTCAAGTCTGGCGACTCTTTAGAAGGCGCTGACGTCATGGATCTGGAAATGGAGTACCTCTATACCGACGGTGATATGTGGTACTTCATGAAGACCGACGGCTCGTTTGAGCAGTATGCGGTAGAGAAAAAAGCGCTGGGTGATACCGTCAAGTGGCTAAAAGAGCAGGTACCTTACATTCTTACCTTGTGGAACGATAAGGCCATTTCCGTAACGCCGCCTAATTTCATCGAGCTGGAAGTCGTAGAGACTGACCCAGGCCTAAAAGGCGATACGGCGCAGGGTGGTTCTAAGCCTGCTACGCTATCTTCGGGTGCTGTGGTTCGCGTACCGCTGTTCATCAATCAGGGTGAAGTGCTGAAAATCGACACCCGTTCTGGTGAGTACGTATCACGCGCTTAACCGCGCGATGATAAAAGCGGCAGACATAGTCGCTTAAGCGTTTCGTTCATAAAGCCACGCGATACTGTTGCGTGGCTTTATGTTGTTAGGGAGAAGGGAATGACACTGAACTGGCAGCCAACGGCAACGATGGGCACCTTGCGCGAGCGCGCACGTTTGATCGCGACGGTGCGCGCCTTTTTTGCTGCTCGGGGCATATGGGAGGTGGAGACGCCAGTGCTCGGCCAAGGGGGCAGCACCGACGTGCATCTAGTGTCGCTATCGTCGCTTGCCCGCACCGATAAAGGTCAGCGCAAGCTATGGCTGCAAACCTCGCCTGAGTTTCATATGAAGCGACTGCTGGCGGCCGACAGCGGCCCCATTTTTCAGCTGGCAAAAAGCTTTCGTGATGGCGAAGTGGGGGCTCGGCACAATATCGAATTCACCATGCTGGAGTGGTACCGCCCTGGTTTCACGCTGGCGCAGTTGATAGAGGAGACAACGGCGCTGGTGGAGCACGTATTGCCCCAGTCACCTGGCCCGGTGGTGTACTACCGTTATCGCGAACTCTTTCATCGCCACTTGGAGGTAGACCCGTTCACCACGTCGCTGGTCACGCTGCGGTCGCTAGCAGCAGAGCGGGGCAATATGTCGGCCCAAGCGCTAGCCGAGGAGGGGCGCGATACTTGCCTGGATCTGCTCATGGGAATGGTTATCGAGCCAACCTTGGGGCAACAGGAGCTTAGCGTAGTCGTTGACTATCCTGCGAGCCAAGCGGCGCTGGCGCGACGTCATCAGGATGCCGATGGCGAATGGGTGGCCTCTCGCTTTGAGCTATACCTGAACGGTATCGAGCTCGCCAATGGCTACGATGAGTTGACCGATGCCGAGGAGCAGCGCCAGCGTTTCGATGCAGATAATGCCGAGCGTCGCCGGTTGGGGCTACCTGAAGTAGATGTCGATGCTCATCTACTGGCAGCGCTAGAACAGGGGCTGCCAGCCTCTTCCGGCGTGGCGCTGGGGCTGGATCGTTTGATCCAATTAGCGCTGGGTAAAACGCGCCTGGAAGAGGTCTTGGCGTTTTCGACGGCTAACTGCTAACAACGCGGCCAGCCTGGCTCAGGGCGTTGGGGTAGCGAGGCTCTGCCCCATTTGCACTGTTGCCCCTAGCGCGTGGTTGCCAAACGCCACGGGTTTAGCGAAACACAACACGACGGTGGAGCCGAGCTTGAAGCGGCCCATCTCAGCACCTTTCTCCAGCACAATCGGCTGCCCGAAGCGCATGCGCTGAGGGTGGCCCGACAGCGGTGTTACTTGCCCAGACCAGACGGTTTCAATGGCGGCTACAATCATGGCGCCGACCAGCACCATCGCCATAGGGCCGTGCTCGGTATCAAAGATGCACACCAAACGCTCATTGCGGGCGAACAAGCCGGGCACGTAGTTGGCGGTGGCTTGGTTGACCGAAAAGAGTCGCCCCGGCACGTAGATCATTTCCCGCAGCGTGCCGGTCACTGGCATATGCACGCGGTGGTAGTCGCTTGGCGAGAGATAAACCGTCGCGAAGCTGCCGTTCAAAAACTCATCAGCTAACGCTTTGTCGCCGCCCAGCAGGGTTTGGACGGAAAACGTATGCCCTTTTGCCTGCACCAGTTTGCCCGCCGTGGTGAGGCGGCCAAACTGTGAAAGCGTGCCATCCGCAGGGCTCAGTAGACCTTCGCCCAGTGGGCGAGCATCCGCTTTCAGCGCGCGGGTAAAAAAGTCGTTGAATGTGGCGTAGGCGGTGGGGTCTGGCTCCAGCGCCTGGCTCATATCCACCTTAAAGCGCTTGATAAACGCTTTAATCAGGGTGTCTTTCACCCAGGGGTTATCGCACTGGGCAAACTTACCCGTCAGGCGCGACAGCGCGTGTTGAGGCAAGGGGTATTGAAGTAGTGAAAAGGCTTTTTGGGAGAGGGTCACAGTAATATCTTCATTTCTCGATGGGTGTATCGTCGCGGTTGCCCCATTCACCCCAGGAACCCGCGTAGCCGCGTATATTAAAGCCTAGCGCTTTACCTACAAGCCAAGTAAAGCTGCTGCGGTGGTGGCTTTGGCAGTGGGTGGCAATTTCCTTATCGGGAGTGAGCCCTAGGGCATTAAGTTCGGTCATGAGCTCGGCGTAGTCGCGGATTCTCAGCGCCCGGCTGCGATCCATGGCGTCTAGCCAATCCATGTTCACTGCACCAGGAATATGTCCCAAGTGTTTGTTGTTGCCGCGTTCGCCGTCGTACTCCGCTTTGGAGCGTGCGTCCCAAATGGCAAACTGTTTGTTGCTGAGCTTCTCTTTGATCTCATCGCAAGTAATGGCGGCACTAGGGTTGAGAATCTCAGCGTGGTATTCGCTTGGCGTTGGCGCGGTGGGCTCGGTGCTCTCTTCCAGTCCTGCGTCGCGCCAGGCGTGAATGCCGCCGTTTAGATAGGAGTAGCGGGTGTGGCCGATCAGCTCCAGTGTCCAGAGCAGGCGAGCTGCCCAGCCGCCGCCTTCGTCGTCGTAAGCCACTACATGGGTGTCGCGGGTTAATCCCAGCGCGCTGAATAACTTGGAGAGAAACTCCACCGGCGGCACGTCGTTCGGCACTGGGCCTTCGCCGCGCATCAAGTAGCGAAAATCCAGATAAATGGCGCCGGGAACGTGGCCCTGACGGTAGCTTTCGCCATTGGCGGGCACATCGATAATCAGCAGTTCAGGCGCCTGTAAGTGCTCTTGTAACTGCTCCGGCTCCACGATGAGTGGCAATAGATTGTGTTCTGATGAGTGGCTGGCGGTGCTCATATCCGGCTCCCTTAACATTAAGACAACTGCAACGAGGCTAACGGCGGTGTTGCCCTGGTCATTGTAGGTTCGTCACTGCGGATTCAAGCTATCGAGAATACGTCGATAGCTGGCGAAACGCTCTGGATGAATCTTGCCTGCCTCGACGGCGTCCAGTAAAGCGCAGCCCGGCTCATTGCGGTGGCGGCAGTCCCGGAAGCGGCAAAGGCCCAAATAGGGGTGGAACTCGATGAAACCATCGGTCACTTCCTGCTCGTCCAGATGGATCAGGCCAAACTCGCGAATGCCGGGCGAGTCGATAAGTTCGCCATTGCTGACTTCGTCGCTGCGCATGGCATAGAGACGCGCTGTGGTTGTCGTGTGCGTGCCTTTACGCGAATCTTCCGATAGCGCGCCAATACGCAGGGTTTCGTCGGGCAGTAGTAGGTCAATCAGCGATGATTTCCCCACGCCACTTTGGCCGACGAATACCGAGGTGCGGCCCGCGAGCTGCTGGCGCAACTTATCCAGCCCTTCGGGGTTGGCCGTGGTGGTGCGTACCACCGGATAGCCTAGCTGGTGATAGCGCTCCAGCAGCTGACCGAGTTCGCCGCCATCGTCTGGCAGTAAATCGGTTTTATTCAGCACCAGCACAGGCGCGATGCCGGTAGCTTCAGCGGCTACCAGATAGCGGTCAATCAGGTTGGGGTGGGGCGCAGGCTCGACGGCGAATACAATCAGCAGCTGATCGATATTGGCGGCTACCGGCTTAAGCTGGCCGCGTGGGTCAGGGCGCTTCAAAATACTGTCGCGCTCTTCACGGGCAACCACCACGCCAGAGCCATCCTGGCCTGCCCGCCAGATCACTCGGTCGCCGGTTACCAAGCCATCTAGGTTGGCGCGCAGGTGGCAGCGTATAGGTGTGCCGTCGGCGTCACGCACTTCCAGCGTACGGCCAAAGTGGGCCATCACTCGACCCGGCTGCTCTGGGCCGTATTCGCCTGCAGAGAGCTTTTCGGTATCCTTGGAATCGCGCTTTTCAGCGCGCTGGGCGCGTTCGGCTTGAATCTTCTCGACTCGCCACTGCTGCTGGCGGCTTAATTTACGTTTGCTCATGACCACCTGATGATCGTTACAATAGACGTCATTGTACCCACCAGGGCGGTCAACTGTCCTGTATGGGGTGCGGGTTAGGGCAATATAAGCGACACTTTTACTTTATTCGCCGATGTCAGGGCGAAACTGGCCAAGGAATGAATGCAATGAGCGAGCAAAGCGGCGCACCGCGTAGCGACCTGTTGGTATGGATTGATTTGGAAATGACCGGCCTGGAGCCGGATAAAGAGCGCATTATCGAGGTGGCGACACTCATCACCGATGCTCAGTTGAATGTCGTGGCAGAAGGCCCAGTGATCGCCGTCAAACAGCCCGATAGCCTCTTGGCCGGAATGGACGATTGGAACCAGAAAACTCACGGTGAGTCTGGGCTGGTGGCGCGGGTGAAAGCGAGCACCATCGAAACTAAAGAAGCCGAGCGCCAAACTCTCGACTTTTTACGCCAGTACGTGGTGGCGGGCTCCTCGCCGATGTGCGGCAACAGTATTCATCAAGACCGCCGCTTCTTAGAGCGGGAAATGCCCGACTTGTGGGCGTTCTTTCACTATCGCAACTTGGATGTCTCGACCGTCAAAGAGTTGGCGAAGCGCTGGAACCCCGGTGCGCTGGCGGGCTTCAAAAAGCAGAATGCCCACTTGGCGATGGATGATATCAAGGAGTCGATTGCGGAGCTTGCCCATTACCGCAGCACGTTTTTGCGTATTGAAGGTGGTGGCGACGAAGAGGAGTAGCCCTCATGCGCGTGTCGCGATACGCGCATCTCGCTTATGGCGCTGCTCGTCGAGCGCCCAGGCAACGTGTTCGCGTACTAGCGCGCTGGGATAGGCACGACGTGCCCACAGCGCTGCCTCGACGGCATCACTCCACGGAGCATTGCCTAACCCGACGGCAAGATTACGTAGCCAGCGCTCATAGCCAATGCGGCGAATGGGGCTGCCTGCGGTTTTGTCCAAAAACTCCTCTTCGCCCCAGCTAAACAGCGCAATAAGCGATGCGCGGTCAAGGTCATGGCGTGGGGAGAAGTCCTCTTCTTGGGTGATTTTTGTGAAGCGCGTGAACGGGCAAACGAGCTGACAGTCATCGCAGCCATACACGCGATTGCCCATGGCGCGACGGTACTCCACGGGAATCGCGCCGTGCAGCTCAATGGTGAGATAAGAGATGCACTTGCGCGAATCGACGACCTTATCGTCCACGATGGCCCCTGTGGGACAAGCGGTGCGGCAAGCGCTACAGCTGCCGCAATGCTCTTGCGCAAAAGGNGCATCGACAGGCAGNGGTAGGTCGGTATACAGCTCCCCAAGAAAGAACAGCGAGCCCGCTTTGGGATTCAGCAACATGGCGTTTTTACCGAACCACCCTAAGCCTGCTTTTTGGGCGAGCGCACGCTCCATCACCGGGGCGGAGTCGACGAAGGCGCGAAAACCAAATTTTCCTACTTCTTGCTCGATGTGCTTTGCTAACTGCGCCAAGCGTTTGCGCATTAATTTATGATAATCACGGCCCAGCGCGTAGCGGGAGACATAGGCACGGCTGGGTTGGCCAAGCACCTTGGCACTCTCTACTTCGGCGGGCAGGTAGTCCATGCGCACGCTGATGACCCGGCGGGTGCCGGGTTCCAGTTCGTCAGGTCGCGTGCGTTTGGTGCCGTGCTTCGCCATAAAGCCCATCTCGCCGTGGTAGCCTTTATCCAGCCAGTTGGTGAGGTGCGATTCGTGGTCGTTTAGATCAGTGTCAGTGATACCCACCTGCTGAAAGCCCAGCTCGCGCCCCCACTGTTTAATCAGTGCGGCAAGCTGGCGAAGCTGTTCTGCGGATAGCCGTTCGTGAGTCGGGTGTTCACGCGACGGCTGGTTGCGAGACAGTGAAAAAGTCGTGGAACTTGGCATGGTCAGTCAACGGTGGTGCGTTAAGCGCGCTATGCTAACGCATTAGCCTCTGCCACAACATGCCGTGCGTGCCTAAGCTGACACTGGCTGTGTTTAAGCGTTGATTTAGTACCCTATTAAGGAGCAATCGTGTCTACGTTGAGTACCTCTTCGCTACGCCCCCTTTATAAGGCGTCTCAAGTGCGCGAGCTGGATCAGCGCACCATTGCAGGCGGTATAGAGAGCTTTGCCCTAATGCAGCGAGCCGCCTCTAGCGCTTGGCACAGCTTTCGTTCCCGCTGGCCTCAGGCGCGCAGTGTTACGGTGCTTTGCGGCGGCGGTAATAACGGCGGCGATGGGCATGTATTGGCGGCGCTGGCCATGCAGTCGGGGCTTAAGGTGCAGCGCCTTTCCCTCAAGCCGCGAGACGCGCTTTCTGGCGACGTTGCCCGTGCNGCGGAGCTGGCAACGGCCGCCGGGGTAGGGTTTGAAGAGTGGCANCCGCACACTACGCTTGNCGGNGAGGTCATTGTCGATGCGTTGCTGGGTACCGGGCTTTCCGGCGAGGTCGAAGGTAGCATTAAGCAGGCCATTAAAGCGATGAATACGGCATCTCAGCCAGTGCTGGCGCTGGATATCCCGTCGGGTATTTCAGCCGATACTGGCGCGATGTTAGGCACAGCAGTGGAAGCTGCCTGCACGGTGACCTTTATTGGCGATAAAATTGGTCTGCATACCGGTGATGCCCCAGCGTATACCGGCGATATCGATTTTCGCCCGCTGGGCGTCAAAGCCCAAGCATTTTTTGATATTCCGCCTACCGCTTGGCGGCTGGATGATGCGCTGCTAGGCGAGGCTTTCACTCCACGTTCTCGTACTAGCCATAAGGGCAGCTTGGGGCATGTGCTGGTGATGGGCGGTGCGCCGGGCTTTGGTGGCGCAGCGCTGCTGGCTTCCCAGGCGGCTGCACGCTTGGGTGCCGGTAAGGTAACGTTGGCCACGGCACACGAACATATCACCGCAAGCCTAGTGCGCTGCCCAGAAGTCATGGCGCGGGCGGTGCGCAGCGGTGCCGATGCGGCTGAATTGCCATCAACGGCGGATGTGGTGGTGATTGGGCCAGGGCTTGGGCAAGAGTCCTGGGGGCAGGCGATGTTGCAAAGCGCGCTTCAGGCTTCCTCTCCGCTGGTGGTGGATGCCGATGCGCTCAATCTGTTGGCAAGTCGCTGGCCAGACCTCCGCCGGGATAACTGGATACTCACGCCTCATCCTGGTGAAGCAGCAAGGCTGCTGGGGTGCTCTGTGTCTGATATCCAAGCCGACCGGCCTGAGGCTGCCCGTGCATTGCAACGCGCTCGTGGCGGTATAGTGATATTGAAAGGAGCAGGCAGCCTGATTGCCGGGCCGAGCGGATTGGTGGTTTGCCCTTACGGGAATCCAGGCATGGCGAGTGGCGGGATGGGAGATGTATTAAGCGGTATGTTAGGCGCTTTGGTGGGGCAGTTTAATAGCCTGGAGCAGAGCGCATGGCTGGGCGTGATGGCACACGCTTTAGCGGGGGATGAAGCCGCTAAAGCAGCGGGCGAGCGTGGCCTGTTAGCAAGTGATCTGGCATCCTATGCACGAGTGTTAATTAACCCGTGAAGGCGGCCAACATGCAGGTGCAATTGAACGATGAAGTGGCCCACGTCGCTTTTGGCGAAGCGCTGGGTCAAGCGCTAAAAGGTCACGGGCGTGTTTATTTAGAAGGCGACTTAGGGGCAGGTAAAACGACCTTAACGCGCGGCATTTTGCGGGCCTACGGTTATCAAGGGGCGGTGAAAAGCCCCACCTACACCTTGGTAGAGCCTTATGAGCTTGGCAATCAACGTATTTATCACCTTGATTTGTATCGCCTAGCAGACCCGGAAGAGCTGGAGTTCATCGGTGGACGCGATGTGCTGGCCGACGATGCGCTATGTCTGATTGAGTGGCCGAGCCGAGGGGAGGGCTGGTTGCCCGCCCCAGATCTGCGTATTCAACTGAGCGTTGCTGAAACTGGACGCGTCGCGCTATTAAACGCCGGTAGTTCTCTTGGCGAAGATGTCATAGAGCAACTGGCGCGTCAGTGTGTCGGGATGCAACAGGAGTGTGGTGTGATTCAATGGATATGAAAAGCCCACTGGCTCGTTTAATAGGTCAGTTAGCAACTGGCTGCGCGGTTTTATTGGTAGGTACCGCTACTCTGCAGGCGGCCACCGTTGAGAGCATGCGACTCTGGGCAGCACCCGATCATGCTCGTTTGGTGTTTGATCTTACCGCTGCCGCAGAGGCCAATGTGTTTTCATTAGAAAACCCNTCGCGCCTAGTCATTGATCTTGATGAGAGCCAGCTGAATACCGACGTATCAACACTGCCGCTAGATGGCAGTGCGATTGCGGAAGTGCGAACCGGCGTGCGGGATGGTGGTGGCCTGCGGGTCGTGCTTGAGTTGAATCGTGATATTGAGCCGCGCCACTTTACGCTACCGCCTAATGATCAGTATGGCCACCGTCTNGTGGTGGATTTGGAGTACCCNGGCGAAAGCGCTGTGGAGAACCCTATCGACCCTATTGAGGCGATGATTCGTGACCAGGAGATGCTGGCGCAGCGCTCGGCTCAGGCCCAGTTGTCCGGTGTGGAAGCTGACGTTTCTACACCTACGCCCGCGCAGCCTCCCGTCGAGGTTCAGCCCGCTCAGCCTCACCCACAGCGTGACATAATTATTGCTGTTGATGCGGGGCACGGCGGCGAAGACCCCGGCGCGATTGGCCCATCGGGTATTCGTGAAAAGGATGTGGTGTTGGATATCGCCCGACGGCTGGCTGCCGAGGTGAATCGAACCCAAGGCTTCAAGGCTGTGTTGATTCGTGACGGTGACTATTATTTGGGTTTACGCCAGCGTACTCAGCTTGCCCGCGAGCAGAAAGCTGACTTCTTTGTATCGGTACATGCCGATGCGTTTACCAGCCCAAGGCCCCAGGGTAGCTCGGTTTATGCGCTTTCACAGCGCGGGGCAACGTCAGAAACGGCTCAGTGGCTGGCGGATAGCGAGAACCGCTCCGACTTGATTGGTGGCGTCGATGGCAGTTTGTCGCTGCGTGATAAAGACCAAGTATTGCGCGGGGTGCTGCTGGATCTCACCATGACGGCTACGCTCAACGACTCGCTCTCGATTGGCGGGCAAGTGCTTGAACAGCTTGGACGAGTGAACCGGTTGCATAAATCGCGGGTAGAGCAGGCGGGCTTCATGGTGCTGAAATCGCCGG
>JGI25129J35166_1000697_pt1 | contig 11026 bp, 8 predicted proteins | sample ETNvirnome_2_130_FD_35166 | JGI IMG/M metagenome (IMG submission 35166) | reverse complement strand
GTGCAGTAAAAAGGTATAGGCTAGGAGTGCTTCTTTTACGTCTTCTTCTTCGGCCGCATCGACCAAGGTATGAAACACGCCTGCATTATTATCGAGGTTTTTAAAGTACAGGTTATCGGCTAAGGCTTTCATAAAGCGAATTTTACGGTTTTTAAATTTACTCCACTCTTTAAAGATAAAACTGCCGAACACCCCCATACCAATGGCAAAGGTGATAAAGTGCTGTTGGCTCATATGCACTTCTTCACTGCGCCAGCCACCCCAAAATGCAAGCATGGCAATTAACAGTAAAATTGATGCGCCAAGCTTAGTAACAAGCACCACGGCTCCCCCGATAAGGGCTGATGAGCCAATAATGAGTTTATCAATGGGGCGCATTTTTACTTCGCTGTTTGGAAACAGCATTTCTAAATCGGCTTTGGGGACGTTTTGAAACAATTTGACGATTGTTGAACTAGGCTCAAAACCCACTGGCATGCGGCCTTTATCGATAAAGTATTGTTGGTCTTTAAAGCGGATAAAAACCGCAACCCGATCGTAATTAGTAAACGATATGTGCTTTTTTTTCAGCCCCCACCAGGTGCGTAACGTTTCGGTTTTTTGTGATTCGCCTCTGCGATAAAACACCACTTCAGCGAAGTCATCAAACTCGACTTCTAAACGCACTTTAAACAAAGACTCTTCGGTTAATGCCTCTTGTAAGTCTTGAGTCGTGATGGTTTCAAAATTAGCGGCATTGAGCACTGTGGCAAAGTGCTTAGCAAATTCGTTTTGGTACTTTCTGCGCGCCTCTTCATTAATCGACGTGAGTGAGCGAGTGTCTGAGTTAGGATCAAATGGCGCATAGCTATTTTTTAATGACTCAAGCAAGCCGTGATACTGATAATGAATAACACTTTGCAATAAGCTGCAAAACTCTAGAAATGAGGCACGGTGTTGCGCATCTAAATAATCATTGCATAGGGTGATAATGTCGTGCTTTCGAAAGGGAATAAAACGTGCGTTAGTCATTACATTGGGTATGAGTCGTTAGTGATGGCACAGATAATAAGAAAATATCGGCTTGAATGCGACACNTTATATCCTATGGTACTAATTTGGGTAATTTTATTACCNCTTATGTCTTGTTTTTAGATTAATTACTCCAGCCCAAATNCTGGTTTTTAGGTGAACAGAGTGTAATTTTCTGTACATCTATTTACCCTTTGATACTGTTTGNTCACTTGCTGTAAATTGTAGTTATGCCTATGAATGAGACGATGATTCCTCTTGAGGGGAGTGCTAATTCTGCTCCTGCCCCGATNCTTNTGAAGCAATTATTTATTAGCTTCTTTATTGTAACTCTGTTGTGTATTGTGGTGGGTTATTTATCAATTTTTAATCGTCTAGAAGTCAATATTTATATAAATGGCGTACTCTCTGATGTGATTAATTTATTGATCCTAATTTTTATCTTTTCATTTGTACAAACGTCGGCGGTTGCTAAGTTAAGTTACTTATTTTTGAGCAGCGGGATCTATTTATGGAGTATTGGCTTAACCTTCGACTTTCTTGATGAGCTGGTTTATCAACCGGTATGGATTGGTATTTATATNGAAGACATGTTTAGAACAATTGGCATGTTAGTCACCAGNTTTGGGTTGTTTTTGGCTTTGTCAGACTTAGCAAAAGCGCACAAAAACTTAGCCGAAGAGCTTAAAACAGATGTACTCACCAAAGCCTATAACCGCCGCTATTTTTACCATTTTGTTCAGTTAAACCAAACCAAAACACACAGCTTAGTTATTATCGATATTGATCACTTTAAAGCAATTAATGATGAACACGGTCATGATGTGGGCGATCAAGTCTTGATCGACTTTGTTTATCAGTGCCGACAACAGCTTGATCCGAGTATTTTATTTGCCCGCATAGGGGGAGAAGAGTTTGCGCTTTATATTCCCACAGATGATCTAAATGTCGTGCAAACGATATGTGAGCAGTTATTAGGTTTAGCAAATAATGTGATGATTTCACCCGGTAAAACGCTCAGTGTCAGTGCGGGATCAGCGATAAAAAGAGCAACCGAAACCTTTAGCAGCACCATGAAACGAGCCGATCAGGCGTTGTATCAAGCTAAAAATCAAGGACGTAGCCGCTATATCCACGCACCGTAAGCGACGGTTAATCATTTTTGCTGTAACCTTAAAAGCAACACGATTGTTAAGGATAAATGATGGGTATAGCAAAAAAGCTTAAGCAAAAAACACGGCAGTTTGTTGATTCTAAACATATGCTGAGATCAATCACGATCGCCTCGTTTTTAGAATCGACTATTGTGCCCATACCTCTTGAAGCGGTGCTTGTGCCACTTATGCAAGCACGCCGCGAAAAGTTGTGGTTAATTGCGCTGATGGCGACAGTCGGGTGTATTATCGGTGCTGTATTTGGCTATGCGTTAGGGTATTACTTATTTGATGTAGTTGGGGATTGGGTTATCAATACCTTTTCAAACCCTGAGCAATTCGAGCAAGTAAAACAAAAGATGCAAGGGCAAGGATTTTGGTTTGTGTTGAGTCTTGGCATTATCCCCATTCCGTTTCAAATTGCGATGTTAGCCGCGGGGGCAACAAAGTTTTCGTTGGTGCTGTTTTTACTTGCGACCGTGATAGCACGCTCTATTCGATATTTTGGTTTAGCGCTTGTGGTGTATTACGCAGGTAATCATGCTGAACGCATTATTCAAAAGCATAAAACCAAAGCATTGGTAGGGCTGTCGATTTTAGTGTTACTACTTTGGTGGTTAAGTACGCTGATTTAATTTATTTCGTGCCTATAAATTTAGTTATTCTGTCTATACTTAGCGGGTAATGGACGCTAATTATAGACAGGATATATCATGAATACCTTTGTGGCTGCGTTGCCCATTTTTTTACTCATATGGATGATGGTTAAGCGCAGTCCCGTGCCTTCTTATGTTGCACTCCCTGTGTCGGCATTGGCTGGTGTGCTGCTTCAGTTACTTTATTTTCAAGCCGATCCTCGTTTACTCCTCGCCAACTCCTTTATGGGCATGTTGTCGGTACTGACTCCTATTTCAATTATCGCCGGGGCAATTTTACTTAATCGAATGTTAGCGGTGTCGGGTGGTGAAACCACGATTAAGCATTGGTTAGAGTCGATTAGCGGTAATCACGTTGCGCAGTTAATGATTATAGGGTGGGCGTTTGCATTTATGCTCGAAGGCGCGTCGGGGTTTGGCACCCCCGCGGCAATTGCGGCACCTATTTTAGTCGGGCTTGGCTTTTCGCCTTTTAAAGTGATTGTGTTTACGCTTATTTTAAACTCGATTCCTGTGTCGTTTGGGGCTGTGGGAACGCCAACGTGGTTTGGTTTTTCGGCACTTTCGTTAAACGAGCAACAGGTGTTGGCTATCTCTCAGTGGACAGCGCTGTGTCATGTGGTTGCCGCTTTGGTGATACCTATGATTGCGCTGTGTTTAGTATTGCCTTTTCACACGGTGCGCAAAAACAGCGTTTTTGTTTATTTAAGTGTGCTGTCATGTGTTTTACCTTATTGGTTGTTTGCGCAGTGGAATTACGAGTTTCCATCACTCATTGGCGGAGCAGTGGGGTTATTGGTGACTATATTTTTGGCAAAAAAGGGCATTGGACTGGTTAAGTCACAACAGCCCCCCGTCTCTAATAAGCCCATAGATGGCAAGGCGTTATTCTTGGCTTTTTTTCCGCTTGTGTTATTGATTTTGGTGCTTGTGCTGACGCGTATTCATCAGTTAGGTATTAAAGTACTTTTAAATGATGAAACCGTTTGGTTGAGTATTCATTTAGGATTTGCCCAATTTGAGCTCAGTAAAGCACTGATAATATCGTTGCATGAGCTGTTCGGTACAGCCGTTAGTTGGTCATATAAAACCTTGTTTGTACCAGCACTGATTCCGTTTGTGTTGGTTGTATTGGTGAGTGTTCCGCTGCTTAAGATGAATAAAAAGCAGGTGTCGCACATGGTTCATGACACCTTAAGCCGAATTGCATTGCCTTGTGTGGCATTAATTGGCGCGTTAGTGATGGTGAATGTGTTAATGCAAGGAGGGCATAATGCGCCGATATTTTATATCGCCAATACGTTTGCTAATTTAACCGGTGAGCATTGGGTGCTATTTGCATCATACCTGGGTGCGCTAGGTACGTTTTTTTCGGGGTCTGCGACAGTGTCTAATCTTACTTTTGGGGGGATTCAATATGGTATTGCCCAACAGGTTGGGTTATCAGAAACCTTAGTGCTGGCTCTTCAATCGACAGGAGCGGCAATGGGCAACATGATTTGTATCAGCAACATTATTGCTGTGGCCAGTATTGTTGGGGTGAACAATCAAGAAGGCCCCGTGCTAAAAAAAACCTTTTTCCCTATGCTGATTTATGGGGCGCTGGTGGGCTGTTTTAGTTATCTGTTTTATCGCTAAGGTAATGCCACAGGTTGCCTAACTCAATAAAAAAGGTGTTGAGATAAGCCCAACACCTTAACGGAGTCACTTTAGCGGTTATTTCAGCGCTTTTTTCACTTCACGCCAGTCAATAATCTTAAAGTTTTGCGGTGCTTGTGGCATACGGTTATACCCATCTTGCACGATTAACACTCCTTCAGGATAGCCCGGCAGAGGGGTTGCTGTGACCGTTAATCCGTCGGTTTCGGAAACGCCGTCAATGGCACGTTCAAGGTTATTACTAATTGCGAATTTACCAGCAAATTCAAGGCGTGGCACGTTGCCGTCGATGATTTTATACAGCACATAGCTGTTATCTCCTTGACTAGACACGACTAAATAACGCGTGTCTGTGGCGTGATAAATTTCCATGCCTTCTATGTCATCAACCAACATGTCGTTGATTGTTTGTAACATCACGGGCTGTGTGCCTGCTGTTGGTTCAGCGCCAATAAACCAAATACCTTCGTCTTCTTCACCTAAAAAGAGTTCACCGGTTTTATCATCCGCGCTGCAACCCTCTGGTTGGCTCGGTACATTAAATTCTCGCACCAGCTTGGCATTAACTGAGGTGGCGTTACCGGTTAATTTGTACTGTTGAAATAGTCCCGATTTATCATTCATGAACACGTAGTTACCCGTGGATGATGAATACATACACATACCGTAAATCTCAGTCAGTGTGGTGGGCAATTCGGCTAAGTGTTGCACCCTGTTTTGTGTATCAACGGTATACACACTGATACTGTTATGAGTGCGGTTACTGCCGGTGATCCACGTATGGGCTGGGTTATCAATGCTATTATTCTGGCGTACATCAACGTTATTTAAACGGCCCGTTTCTAATGCTTGAAGCTCGTTCCCTGCAAGGTTATACACCATTAAACCGCGGCGTTTATCAGTGCCAAGAATTAAGCTGTGCGCTTTATCATGTGTGTTGATCCATATTGCAGGATCGTCAGCGGCGTCTCCAAAAGCTCGCACAGCATCTGTTTGCGCTTGTGCGGTAATGTAAGTGACCGCCTGTTTGGTAGGTTTTACCTGTTCTTGATACGGCGTATTGATGAAGCCTTTTACATAATGCCCCGATTCATCATCGTAAAAAACAATATTAGCTTTGGTGTTGTTAAAGTGGACCGCTGCTGATTCGAGTGCTAAGTCACCTGCAAATTGCCAGCTGCTGAAGCGTTTATTTTTGCTCTCATAGCGATGTAGCGTGTTATCTTCAGTGGTTGTAAACCACAGGCTGCCATCGCTTGTCGTGCTTAAGCCGCCAATCTCAGGAACCAAGTTGCCAAATGGGGCCATAAGTGCGACAGGCGTTTTATCTGCGCGCGACTCGGCATCGGCATTAATTCGCCAAATACCCACTTCTCCCTCACTTAAGTAAAGGGTTTTATTGTGATCGTCGACCGCACAGCCAGATGTGTCACTTATTCCTGCAAATTCACGTAATTCAAGGTTTAAAGGGTGATTGTTTTTGACATCATAAACCAAGGTTTCGCGAATAAGGCCGCGCGCATCACTCACAAACGCCGACACCGCGTGTGTGGTAGAGTTTGAAAATAAACACACCGCTTCGGGTTTCGCTTTTGGTGGCGTAATTCTGCTTAACGTTTTTAATTGCCATTGGGCATCTTTTTGAAGTTTAAATATAACGGCTTGGTCTGCTTCATTGTCAATACTTGCGACAAGGTAGTGGCCGTTATCAAGCGCCTTCACCGACAAGGTTTCAAAGTTACCGCTTTGTAAAGTATGGCTGTTGCCCATTTCATCAATGAGTTGTAACCCTTGGCTTTCTGAGCTTATTAACCATGTGTTATTGGTGAGTGCTGCTGCTTGTGAACCTTGTACATTTTCAGTGGGTCCAAATGCGCGAACCTGATTAACACTGTCGACAGGGGCGTTCGTTTGGCTACAAGCCGCCACTGTACTGAGCAAAATAGCACTGGCGATAAGGTTAAATGATTGTGTGATATTCATGTGATTTCCCAAGATAAAACAAGGCAGCAATGAGCTGCCTTAAAACGGTCTATTAAAATTAAAATGCGTAACGCAGCATTAATTGAATAACAGGCCCTGCTTCTTCAGACTCCAGCTCATACTCGTCAAAGTCACGGTTGATTTGATCATCAAGCGTATCGAATTTGTTGAACGTTTCGTCTTTGCTTGCATCGAGCAAATTTGAGCCGACTAATCGTAGGGTGATGTCTTGCCAGCGTTTTTCTACGAATACCTCAAGGTCGGCTCCGTAGTGTGTTGTTACTTCTTCACCCACTATGCGGCCATACGCATCGCCTTGTTTACGGTATGTGGCACCAAATGAAGCGCCCAGATCTGGTAAGTCTTGAATAAAGCCAACGTTAAATACGTAGTCAGATTGGTCATTAAATTTACGTGAACCAAAATTGTCATTAACGTCAGAGTCAAGCCATGAATAGTTAAAGAAAATCCCTGTATTTGGCATACTTAAAGCTGTTAAAGGTGTTGATAAATCAAGCTCAATCCCTTTTACATTACCATCACCGGTGTTGCGCGGTTGCAAAATATAGGTGCCTTCGCCTTCAGAACCTTGTTGGCTGGTATTGGCAATTTCAATTAAGTCACTTACATCACGGTAGAACACGTTAACACCCACTACACCGCTTTTACCTAACCGGTATTCGTAGCCAAGATCCATCCCCCACGATGATTCGGGTTGTAGGTCTGGATTACCTAAAAAGTCGTTATCACCTAGCTCTTTTTCAAGCAGAGCAGGGGTAATGTAGTCAAAATCTGGGCGACGTAAGCTACGAGCCACAGAGGCGCTAACACGGCCGTTTTCAGAAACGTTGTAGCGTAAGTGGGCCGATGGTAAGAAAAAATCGTAATCATTCTTCGCCGTCACATCATTAACATTATCCGTGATGGTTGAGTCGGTTGTTTCGTAGCGTACCCCCATTTCCCACGAGAAATCTTGGTCTTCGTGTTTGATGAGTGCGAATACATCAAGACGGTCTTCTTTAAGCTTATTTACACCCCCCGCGGCGGCTTCAAATTCATTGTTAAAGCCGGCAAGTGACAGTGGGTTTTGACTAAATTGATCCCAACTTGCAAAACTTTGCTCATTTTCATCTTCTGCTTGATAAACCGCTGTATCACGCTCTTTACCTTGCACAAATGCACCAAACTGAATGGTTTTATTTTCACCAGCAAATAGGCTATGTTGCCATTGCAGTGACCACTCTTTATCGTCGATATCAACGGTTTCTTCCTCTTCTTCGAACACCATTGGGAGTTCTGAGGTATCAATTTCGACCTCTTGCTCGTAGACCGACTCTTCGAAGCGGGCATAACCTACTTTAAATTTACTGGTGCCACCAAATAGCGGTAACTCGTACCCAGAGTTAATGTTGTAGTTAGTTTGATCAATGAAAGACACATTGGCGTTATCGGTTTCGAGGTTTCCGCCTTCTACAATTGCGTTACTTGTTGCTGTTGGGTCATCGTATTCAAATGAGCGTTCATCTTCAGTCCGGTCGGTATCAACCCAAATGGCACTGATGTCAAACTTGCTGCCATTATCAAAGGCAATTTCGTAACTAGCATTCAGTGACGTGTCGTCGCCATCGCGAATATCAGATTGATCTTCGCGGTTATCAAATTCTTCAGTTTTGTAATTTTCGTTGTTTTCAGGGCTGTCGCCATACCGCAAGCTAGATTTTTGTTTTGGGTTATAGCGTCCTTGTAAGTTTGCGCCTAGTAACAAACGCCCACCGGCAAATTCAGTACCGTACACACCTGCAAAGCTTTCTTTTAATTCGCCGTCGTCGTAACGCAGGCCGCCAGCACGAATATAACCACCGTCTAAGCTGTAGCCATCACGCAGAACAATATTAAGCGTTCCTGCAATTGCATCGGCAGAACGATTAGCACTGAAGCGCGAATGATTTCTACACGTTCGATCAGTTCAGCAGGAATGCGGTCAACAAAGAATGAGCGATCAGCGCCTGCCCCTGGTACTTCTTCACCATTAATAAGTACTTTAGTGTAAGCCGGGCTCAAGCCACGCATACGGGCGCCATCTGACTCTAATACGTCAGATAAAAATGTCACACTAGGAACACGTTTTAAAGCATCACCAGCGGTAAGTGGCTCAAAACGTTGAAAATACTCTTGTGAGTATTCAAGGGTTGGGGCCAGCTCTTGTGAACGGTTGCGATAACCTATTTCACCATACACAACGAGCTCTTCTGATACTTTTACTTTCTTTTCATTGTTGGTGTCTGACTCTTGTGCAAAGGCACCGAATTGACATAAGGCGAGGGCGCTTACAAGTGCCTTCGTTTTAAACTGTTTCATGGATTTGCTCCTACTTGTCCTTGGTTTGGTGAGCAAAGTACCCAGCTTAAATGACGCAAATGTGACAGAAAACCGCTGGCAGCCTTTAAAAACAAGCTATTAGAGGCGTTTATAAAGCATTTTGAGCTGTAATCACCCCGCTTAATCAAGGTAAATACAGTGATTAAAGTCATCAAAAAGGGGGGAGTGTCGTTTTGCTGTCACATCATTGAGCTAATATGACCCTGCTGCTAAAAATGCGAACGGGTTAGCATGGCAGCATGATTCATAGTTAGGTGTCTTTCATGCGATTTAATCCTTTTATTCATCATCGGTTTTTAACAAATGCGGTTATTGCGCTATTTGTGAGTGCTTTTATCCTCAGTGCATATGACGGAGAGCGAAAAGCGCTGGCCGACATATCATGGCTGGATATTGTCGGCGAGGGCGGCATTGTGATGATGACGCTAACATGGATATTTGCACTGCTCATTTCGAGACCCCCCGGAAAAGTCACCTGCTTTTTAGTGTTAGGGCTTGGTCTTTTTATGTTTTCGGCCTCGCTGGACTTATTTGATGAATGGTTACATCAGCCAACGAATACGTGGCTAAGTCTGATTGAGTCTTTACCTGCCCCCATAGGTATGGTTTTCACAAGCCTAGGTTTGTATCAATGGCACCAAGAGCAGTTTGTGCTTAATCGTCAGTTAAAGCGCCGTGAAGCAATGCACCGTGAGCATGAATTAGTGTGTTCAATTACTGGGCTTTATAAAGCCGATTACTTACAAACGGTGTTAAAAGAGCAGTTGAATGAGTCGCAGCCGTTGCAACTTGCGGCCATTGATATTCGTGGATTTGCCGATTTTAATGCCGAGTTTGGTTTTATCGAAGGTGACAGGTTACTGCGAGAAGTCAGTGAGCTTATGATAATGAATTGTCGTCTTACGGATGTGGTATGTCGCTATGCGGGTGATTGTTTTATGGTGCTAATGCCAAACACCACCGCGTTACAAGGCAAAGAGCTGGTGGCACAAATATCTTCGGCACTGAGTCACTGCGCATTTAAGGTTGAGGGCGAAAAACACGCGAAGTTTCAGTATGCAACCGTTGCGTTAGTGGGCAGTGAGCAAGGAGATACAGCGCACTGTTTGAGCGCGCGTTTACACGCCGCATTACAACAACAAAAACAACACAGAGTCAGCCATTGTGAAGCAGTATCTTAATCAAGATGATAAGTATTTAACCGCGCAAGGTCTGATTACGACTCTGGTAGAGCTTGCTCTAAGTCGCGGTATTGGTTTACATAAATTACTCAGAGGCACGGGGGTATTTGAGCAAGACTTAATGAGTGTACAGCATCAGTTTAGTCTCTCTCAGCAATTGCGTTTATTGATGCAGTTTAAGCTGTTAATGAAATCGGCCGACAGTGGCTTTTTGTTAGGTAGCCAACTTGCTAATGACACCTCGGTTGTGGCGCAAGGTGTTTTGCAAAGTTTGAGCATTGGTCAAGCTCTAAAGCAACTAGACGCCTTGCGTATGCAACTTGCNCCGCTGTTATTTAGCCACAGTTATGTGCATAACGAGCAGTATTATATTGAGTTGCAAAATGCTGTGGGTCTTGATGATGAAATGAGCCAATATGTGCTCGAAATTTACAGTGCTGCATTTTATCAAACGCTTAAAAAAGTGGCTGGCGAGCGGGTGCCTTGTCAGTTTGATTTCGCTTATAAACGGGCAAGGCACAGCCAAGAGTATGAGCAACATTTAGGGCTAAACGTTGCGTTTGAACAGCCCATTACTCGCTGGGTATTAAGCAAACAAGCATTAAGGCTTACAAACCCTACCTTTAGTAGTTTTCGCTTTTCACAAGTTAACTCTCAATTGGCAACATTAAACACAGCAAACAGCACCTTTGTTGAAGCGGTGAGCAGAGTCATTTATCAAAACCCAGCGCTTAATTTAGAACAAGTCGCAAGCCAGTTTGCAATGAGCTCAGCGACGTTTAAGCGAAAGTTAAAAGCTCACGGTGTACGTTTTTCAGCGTTGTATGAAGAACAAAGTAAACGCAAAGCCATATACTTACTGGCTATGCGTGAACAATGTAATGAGCAGGTCGCAATGCGCTTATCATTTTATGATATTGCTAATTTCAGGCGTGCGTTTAAGCGCTGGACTGGGCTTACCCCAAGTCAGTTGAAGGTATAAGCCGGTATTTCGTTATAAAGA
>JGI25129J35166_1000693_pt1 | contig 11053 bp, 8 predicted proteins | sample ETNvirnome_2_130_FD_35166 | JGI IMG/M metagenome (IMG submission 35166) | reverse complement strand
CAACAACACCGCCTTCATCCAGCACGATGAGTCTGTCCATTTGCGCAATGGTTGATAAGCGATGGGCAATTGCGATGACCGTTTTACCCGTCATTAAATCATCAAGGCTGGTTTGTATAGCGGCTTCGACCTCGGAGTCAAGCGCACTGGTTGCTTCGTCTAAAATGAGAATAGGTGCATCTTTGAGTAGTACGCGTGCAATCGCGATTCGCTGGCGCTGTCCCCCAGATAGTTTGACACCTCGTTCACCCACTTGAGCAGCAAACCCTTTATTGCCTTTGCTGTCTTCTAAATCTTCGATAAACTCAAGCGCTTTTGCTTGTTTTGCTGCGGCTAACATTTCATCTTCTGTTGCATCAGGTCTACCATATAAGATGTTATCTTTTACAGAGCGATGCAGTAGTGATGTGTCTTGCGTCACCATTGCGATGTGTTTACGTAAGCTCTCTTGGCTTACCGTAGCAATATTTTGGTTATCAATGGTGATATTTCCGGAATCAACATCGTAAAAGCGAAGAAGCAAATTAACCAACGTTGATTTACCGGCACCTGAGCGGCCAACTAGGCCAATTTTCTCACCTGCTTTAATGTTTAAATTTAAACCATTAATAACGGGGCCACGGTGCGTTTCATTTGCTGCTTTACCATAATTAAACTGCACGTTTTCAAAGCTGATTGCACCTTTCGATACTGCAAGCGTTGACGCGTTGGGTTGATCGTCAACCTCGATAGGCGTCGATAAAGTCTTCATTCCATCGGCAACCGTGCCAATGTTTTCAAATAGGCTGCTAATTTCCCACATGATCCACTGTGCCATCCCATTTAATCGCAATGAAAGACTGACGGCAATAGCGATTGCACCAACAGAAATAGCGCTAATCGACCACAGGTATAAAGATAAGGCAGCAATACTAAAGACCAGTAAATAATTTAAGGTATTGATCGAAAAGTTAAGGCTCGTCACTAAACGCATTTGCTTATAAACAGGTTGTAAAAACACATCCATGCTGTCTTTGGCGTATTGCTCTTCTCGCTGAGTATAAGAGAACAATTTGATTGTTGAAATGTTGGTGTAACTATCGACTACGCGGCCTGTCATTTCTGAGCGTGCATCAGCTTGGGAGCTGGCAACACGCTTTAGCTTAGGAACAAAGTAAAGTTGAATGGCGGCATATAATAGTAACCAAACTAATAGTGGGATCATTAAACGCCAGTCAGATTCTGCGACTAAAAATACCATCGCGCCAAAATACACCACAATGTACATCAAAACATCGAGCAGCTTCATCACGGCCTCGCGAACTGCAAGAGAGGTTTGCATTACTTTAGTCGCAATGCGGCCCGCAAACTCATTTTGATAAAAACTGATACTTTGNCGAAGTAAGTAGCGGTGAGCTAACCAACGTATAGACATTGGGTAGTTACCTANGAGTGCTTGGTGTAAAACCGCAGAGTGAAAAAACACCACGATAGGCAACACAACAAGCAGTATCACAGCCATTCTGATCAACTCAGATTTTTGCTCAACAAATAAAGTCGCTGGTGTGTATTGGCCTAGCCAGTCAACTAACTGGCCCATATAACTAAAAAGAGAAACCTCTAAAATAGCTAATGCAGCTGCACTTAATGACATAAAGAATAATGACAGCTCCATGCCTCGCGTATAATGGCGGCAAAAAGCAAACAAACTATTGGGCGGCTGAGAAGGCTTTTCTTTAGGAAATGGATTGGTCATCCGTTCAAATATACGATACATAAGCGACGCTTTTATAAAATTAAGTAGTGGTACTATATCATTGAGCTGGCTTTTTAGCAGAGCATTTACGATAAAAATAACGTTTAAAATACAACATTTATTCATGTATTTACATGTATTTAAATTAATGAAAACATAGCAGGAAAAANGACGCCATCATGAAAAAATTACTCTGTGCATTGTCGCTATTAGTGTGTTTGCCTGTCAGTGCGTATCAGCTCGAAACCGTTACGTTTAAAGGTCAAAAAACAGCGATTGAAAAGCCGCTGACTGTCATTCTACCGCAGGGTTACAATTTGTCTGTACGTTATAACGTGGTGTACGTATTGCACGGCTTTAGCGGAAACCATACCGATTGGTCAAACCTGACAGAGATAGAAAGATTAGCAGATCACTATAACGTCATTATCGTCAATCCGGATGGTAACTATGGTTCGTGGTATGTTGATTCTGAAGTTGATAACGCATCTCAATACGAAACATACATTGCAGATGATGTCGTTAATTTTATTGATAATACATATGCAACGAATGCCAGTAAATCAGGCAGAGCAATAACAGGCTTGTCGATGGGAGGCTTTGGTGCATTACATATTGCAATTAATAACCCTGAACGGTTTGCTGCGGTATCGGGTATCTCAGCTGGGGTTGATGTAAGGCCGTTTTCGGCAGAATTTGACTTAGCAAATGTGCTGGGCAGTTATGCACAAAATAAAGCCCGCTGGGATGATATTGCCATTATAAACAACCTTCATAAAATAGCTGGGGGCAATACGGCTTGGAAAAAAGGCGATGACAGTTTAGCGATTATGCTCGATATAGGGGTTGATGACTTTTTTATTGAACAGAATCGTGCATTACACCACGCTATGCTCACAATGCGAATCCGCCATGACTATATTGAGCGTGCTGGGAAACATGACTGGCATTATTGGCGTCGAGTGATCCCTTATCAGTTTTTATTCTTAACATCTCATATGGAGTAATAACATGTTACAACGCGCACTGGTCGTTTTAGCTGCTGCTTTTTTTATTTTTATCGGCTGGGTAATTTACCTCGCTAATACGGGTCAGAAAGCGGTGTTTTTTGATCTCGTTGCTGCCATTCCTTACGGTGATAAAGTAGGCCATTTTTGTCTGTTCGGGTTACTTACTTTGTTTATTAATCTTGCCTTTAAATTTAAAACGTTTGTTGTGGCCGGGTATACTATCTATTATGCCGCAGCAATCGTGGCAACGTTCGTGGTGTTAGAGGAGTTGAGTCAATACTTTGTTGAAACTCGGACGTTAGATTTTATTGATTTAGTCGCTGATTTCATGGGCATTGCTTTTTTTAGTGGTATTTCTGTTTGGTTATCTAAGCGCTTATACCCGATCAAAAATTAATTTTTAGTGGTTTAGTGACTCGCTTTGTTTCGGCTATACTCAGAATATGGGTTGCTTAGAAGTCGCTTATGAATACAAAAACATCTGAATATTTACCTGATATTGTTGAGCTTTTACTAGACGCTGTGTGTGTTGTAGATGTTAAAGGTTGCTTACTTTTTACAAATCCTGCCTTCGAAACTATTTTTGGTTATTCACCTGGCGAAGCAATTAATAGACAAATGCTCGATTTTGTTTACCCCGAAGACAGAGCAAAAACCATACATGCAATTAACCAAATAATGAACAACAATCAGCACCCACGGTTTGAAAATCGCTGGGTAAGAAAAGATGGCCGGATCGTGCATGTTTTGTGGTCTGTGTATTGGTCACAAGAGAAGCAAGTAAGAGTCGCCATTGCGTTTGACATAACAGAGCAAAAAAAAATCGAACAAAAGCTTATCTATTTAGCAGGGCATGACCCGCTCACTGACTTACCAAATCGAAGCTTTTTAATAAACCAACTTGAAGAATCACTGTCAATCGCTAATACGCTTTCGTCGGTGCTTGGGGTGTTGTTTATTGATATAGATGGATTTAAGCAAGTTAATGATATTCATGGTCATGCAGCAGGTGATAAATTATTAAAAACCATCGCGATGCGAATTCGTCATGTGCTTAAAAAAAATGACAGTGTAGGTCGCTTAGGGGGTGATGAGTTCGTTGTCATTTTAAACAGTATAAAGAACAAGCAAGACATTCTTATGTTGGTCGACACGTTAAAGAAAGAGATAGCAAAGCCACTTGAATTTAACGATGCCGAGCTTGCTTACTCCCCTAGTATGGGGGCCGTAATGTTTCCTGAATATTATGGTGATGCAGAGTATTTGATTCAATGTGCTGATAAAGCCATGTACCGTGCCAAGCATTCGGGGGGGAATCAAGTTGTGTTTTATAACGATGATATAAAGTTACCCGGCGCTCAAAGTATTAAACCATAAGTAAAAGTTCAACTGCGACTCAGACTATCAAGATAGGTCTTTAAGTAGACACACATTACAAAAAGCAATCGCCTTTATTTAATAGAGGCGCTTAATACCTATCTGCTGTGTTAAAAGTTTTAACCTAATAATCTGTCTTCTAACTCATTACTATTGCTTGAAGCGAAATATTAGTTAGCCTTGAATGATTCATTGAAGGAGTGACACTATGTTAAAGCGAAAAACAATAACAACGAGCAGTGTTTTGTTTGGCTCATCATTACTATTAGCAACGGCTGCACACGCCACAACGCCTGAAGTTAATAANCAACGAGCNTTGCATGAAATAGCNAGTGCNGTTTCAAAGACCCGTATAGAGCAAGATATTCAAACCTTGGTTGATTTTGGCACGCGACATACTTTATCAGAGACTAAATCAAATACTCGTGGTATTGGGGCTGCAAGACGCTGGATAAAAGCGGAGTTTGAAGCAATTTCAAAAGCGTGTGGCCAGTGCCTTGAAATCATTGAGGTCAAAGACACTATTGCTGGCGAAAAACGTATTCCAACCCCTGTTGAAGTGGTAAATATAATTGCCATTCAGCGAGGGCAGGTTGACCCTAATCGGATGGTTATGATGTCGGGTGATATCGATTCTCGTGTCAGTGATGTGATGGACTACACCTCAGATGCACCGGGTGCGAACGATAATGCCTCAGGTGTAGCGGGTGTGATTGAGTCTGCGCGAGTGTTGTCACAATACACATTTAATGGCTCGATTGTTTATGCCGCACTATCAGGTGAAGAGCAAGGATTGTTTGGTGGTAAAATATTAGCGAAATACGCGCAAGATAATAACTGGCGAGTACATGCTGTCTTAAATAACGATATGATCGGTAATTCTACCGGTATTAATGGTGTAACAGATAACACCACCGCACGTATTTTCTCTGAAGGCACACGGGTTATTGAAACCAAAGAACAAGCCCATAAGCGTCGGTTTACCGGGGGAGAAGTCGATTCTGCGAGCCGCAACCTCGCACGTTACATCGATACAATCGCCGACAAATACATAGAAAATCTTGATACCATGTTGGTGTATCGATTAGACAGGTTTGGGCGTGGAGGGCATCACCGCCCATTCAACGATGTTGGCTTTGCTGCTGTTCGTATAATGGAAACCAACGAAAATTATAATCAACAACATCAAGACTTGCGCACCGAAGATGGCATTACATATGGTGATACAATTGATCATGTTGATTTTGCATATGCTGCAAAGTTAACGTCATTAAATGCAGTGAGTCTTGCGTCAATGGCATGGGCGCCAGCACCACCAACGGGAGTCAGTATTTCAGGGGCCGTTAAACCAAGCACCACCTTATCGTGGCACCACAGTGATGATCCTACAATTACAGGCTATAAAATTTACTGGCGTTATACCAGTGAACCTCAGTGGCAATTTAGTCGTGATGTTGGCAAAGTTACAACAGCGACGTTAAAAAATGTGGTGATTGATAACTACTATTTTGGTGTTGCAGCAGTAAATAAAGACGGTATTGAATCACCCGTTGTTTTTCCGGGAGATGTGGGTGCATTCGAATGGGCGAATAATGAGCCCTAAAACCTAATAACACGTCTTTATTATAAAGTGATCGATTTGTCTCATCAGTGAGTTTAAAACTAGTGAGACATTTCAATAGCTTGAAAAAGGAGCTGACATGCAATATCTAGAAAATATNCTGCAAACTGTAAAGGATTCTAACCCACACGAACAGGAATTCCATCAAGCCGTTGAAGAAGTGCTTACCTCATTAACCCCAATTCTTAAAGAAAATGACGTGTATCAACANAATGCGATTGTTGANCGTTTAGTTGAGCCTGAAAGACAGATAATGTTTCGCGTGCCTTGGTTAGACGATAAAGGAAANGTGCAAGTTAATCGGGGATTTAGAATCGAATTTAGCTCTTCTCTTGGTCCTTACAAAGGGGGATTACGGTTTCANCCGAGTGTTAATTTAAGCGTGNTCAAATTTTTAGGCTTTGAGCAAGTTTTAAAAAATGCGTTAACAGGGCTTCCTTTAGGCGGTGCAAAAGGAGGGGCTGACTTTGATCCAAAAGGAAAGAGTGATCATGAAATTATGCGTTTTTGTCACTCTTTTATGACAGAGTTGTACCGACATATTGGTGCACAAACCGATGTGCCTGCAGGTGATATTGGTGTTGGGGAGCGAGAAATTGGCTATCTATTTGGTCAGTACAAGCGGATTACAAACCAATATAATGGGGTACTTACAGGTAAGCCCACTCTGTTAGGGGGCTCTTCATTAAGAGTCGAAGCAACGGGTTATGGTATCGCCTATTTTCTTAGTGCCATGCTTGATGCTAAAAATGATTCACTAAAAGGTAAACGTTGCTTGGTGTCAGGGGCTGGAAATGTTGCCCTGTATTTAATGGAAAAACTGTCACAATTCGATGCGACTATTTTGACCTGCAGTGACTCAAAAGGCACCTTATATTGTGAAGATGGCCTTGATGTTGAATTAATAAAACACTTAAAAAAAGAGCAGGGCGCTGCGCTGCGTGATTACTTGAACGAGCACCCACAAGCAGAGTATATCCCTGTGAGTCAGTATCCAAAAGATGGTCACCAAGTTTGGTACTTTAACGGCGATATCGCATTACCGTGCGCCACACAAAATGAAATAACTAAAAAAGATGCCCAAGCGCTTGTCGATAATGGCTGTAAAATTGTCTGTGAAGGTGCAAACATGCCAACGACCGCTGAGGCACACGCTATATTTCAAGAACACGATGTATATTTAGGTCCAAGCAAGGCTGCTAATGCTGGTGGGGTTGCAACGAGTCAATTTGAAATGGCGCAAAATGCAAGCTTGCAAACATGGCGGCCACAGCAGGTTGACGAAAAACTGCAACAAGTAATGAAAAACATTTTTGATAGAGTATCAGCAACGGCAAAGCGTTATTCAAGTGAAGACGACCTGTCGCTCGGTGCAAACATTGCGGGGTTTGAACGGGTTGCTCAGGCGATGCTTAAGCAAGGCGTTGTTTAACTCGCAGAACAGCTAATTAATGTTAAGAATGCGCTGCTAATGAAAATAGCTAGCCACTTTTTTGCTACTAGACTATGTTTAACATGCTTATTAAAGGAGTTAACTTATGTCTTATGCCGACGGTTTTGTAGCTGCTGTACCCACAGTAAACAAAGAAAAATACCTTGCACATGCTGAATTTGCAGCCGAAATATTCAAAGAATACGGTGCGTTAAAGGTGGTCGAAACCTGGGGGAGTGATGTACCCGATGGTGAAGTCACTTCATTTCCCATGGCTGTAAAAGCGGATGAGAATGAAACGGTGGTGTTTTCATGGGTCATCTGGCCTTCAAAAGCTGTTCGCGATAGCGGCTGGCAGAAACTAATGGAGGATTCACGTATGAGCCCTGAAAACAACCCCATGCCATTTGATGGTAAACGTATGATTTATGGTGGTTTCGATATTGTATTAGACAAATAAGAAGCGTGTATGTGGGCGTGTTTAAGCCCATTGAGTTTTTCTGTCTGATTGCCTATTTATGTAAAGCTCAGCCTTGCTGAGCTTTACTGTTTCTAAACTACGAAAATGCCTTTTCGTTGAGTAGTTCTTGCATCTGTTCACGCATTTTGAATTTTTGCAATTTGCCTGTAACTGTCATCGGGTATTCGTCGACAAAGCGAATGTGCTTTGGCACTTTAAAATAAGCCAGCTTGTCTTTTAAAAACTCACGAATGGTATCTTCGTCAAGTACGGCATCTTCTTTTGGTTGGATCCACGCACATACTTCTTCACCATATTTTTCATCACTGATGCCAAAAATCGCTGCATCCTGAATACCTGGGTAGGTGTATAGTACTTCCTCTATTTCACGAGGGTAAATGTTTTCGCCGCCGCGAATGATCATATCTTTAATACGACCAACAATCGCTACAAAACCGTGTTCGTCCATCACACCTAAATCGCCAGAATGTAACCAGCCGTGTTCATCGATAGTGGCATTGGTTTTTTCTTCATCGTTCCAGTAACAACGCATAATACCCGCACCTCGGCTACATACTTCACCGGGCACACCAATTTTTTGGATATCGCCAAGTTCATCAATAATTTTCACCTCGGTATGGGCAAGTGCTCGTCCTACTGTTGTCACTTGTTTTTCCAGTGGTGAATCGGTTTCGGTTACATTGTTAATCGGGCTGCATTCAGTTTGTCCATAACCAATAACCACCTCTTTCATGTGCATTAATGTTTGTACTTTGCGCATGACTTCCTCTGGGCATGTGGAGCCAGCCATAACACCTGTACGCAGGCTTGATAAGTCATAATCAGCAAAGTTTTTTAGTTCAAGTTCGGCAATAAACATAGTGGGTACGCCATGAAGTGCTGTACAGCGTTCTTTTTCAACAATATCTAACGTTGTTTTCGGATCAAAGGAATCACCCGGAAAAACGGCAGTAGCCCCTTTACTAATACACACTAAATTGCCCAGTACCATGCCAAAACAATGATATAACGGAACTGGAATACATAATTTATCAAGATGGGTTAGTTTCATGGCTTGTGCCATTAAGAAACCATTATTGAGAATGTTTTTATGCGATAACGTTGCGCCTTTAGGGTTTCCTGTCGTACCCGAGGTAAATTGAATATTGATATCTTGATCTGCTTTTAATGTTGCACTAATCGCATCAAGCTCAAGTTTATGTGCATCAGTCGCACGTTGCATTATGTCGCTAAAACAATACATTCCCGCTGTAGGACGTTCGCCAATGCGAATGATATTTTTCAAATGGGGAAGTGCTTTAAGATCTAAATTGCCTGCATTTGCATTTTTTAGTTCAGGTGCAAGTTCATTTAGCATGTCGATATAATTACTCGATTTAAACTCATCAGCGGTGATGAGTGTTGAGCATTCGACACTGTTTAATGCGTATTTTAGCTCGCTTGGGCGGTAGGCAGGGTTAATACACACCATAATGGCACCTATTTTCGCCGTGGCAAATTGTGTTAAACACCATTCAATGTTATTGGGTGACCAAATACCCACACGATCGCCGGGTTTAACGCCAATTGACAGCAAGCCCATCGCAAGTTGGTTAATCTGTTGCTGGTATTCTTTATACGTAAGGCGGATATTTTGATGATTAACAACAATCGCGGGGTGTTCTGGGTAATTGTCGACAATGTTATCTAGGTACTGACCAATGGTTTGCTCTATGAGAGGAATGTCAGTGCGACCTTTAAAATAGCTTTGTGTTAATGGGAGACTGTTATTATGTATGTTCTTTGCTTGCATTGTTTTCTCCGTGTCCTATTAAAATGTTGTCATGGACTTGATGCGAAAATAACAAAAATGAATACACTGCGTGTTCATTTAGTGTCAGCTTACAGTTTTAACTAAGCATAGATTGTCGACAAATAAAAGTCTTATAAGACTAATGTACAGTGATTGCAGCTAAATTAAGAGAAAAGAATGGTTTTTGGCAGGCATAAAAAAACGTGCCGTAGCACGTTCTTTTTAAACAAGATAAATTACGCTTGATCTTGTTTATAGGTTTTTCGCATTAAGTACACATAGGCACTGATAAACGCGTTTTCTTGAAACTTTTTCAGTCCAGTGTCTTCAAATTCGATAGGCAGTGGATTGCGTTTAAGCTGCTCTTTAATTGTTGTTGCGCTGAAAATTTGCACATCTAACTCTTCAATAAGTTGAATGGCTGTTTCCATTTTGAAACCTTTAGCACTGCCTGCAAATTTACCTTTAGGTTGACGCTCTTTAATTGCAACAGAATCAATTTGGTAATCTTGCATCAGTTTTCTAAAATCAAACTGAAATTTGCGCATAACTTCTGTGTCATTACCATCGCCTAACGTAAAGCGAGTTTGTCTTACATCACGGATATCAAACACGTCGTTATCTTTCGTTAAAATACACAGTAGTACATCGCTACCTGTAATTTCTACACCGCATGTTCTCATAGTTAATCTCTAAATAACTTAATTTGCGCAATTATAGCAAGTAACGTCCTGAAAAACAGTTGCTTTAAAAATGAATTTTAATTGCAATCGAACTATGGTCACTTACTGTAATATCTTCTACTGCTTGGTGGGGGTTTAAATGCGCATCATAGCTTTCGTATTCCAGCTTTGAGACCTTTGATAGTGCGCATTGTGGATTAAAATGCGCAGAGACCAAAATATAATCGAGCACGTTTCCCTTGCCGTGATAATAGTGGCTAAACGGCTTTGTGTTGTTCTCACTAGCAGCGCAAAATAGGTAGGCGTCTGTTAAGCCGACGACGGGTTCATTATTTGCTATACAGGGCTCGCAACGAGTCGGGTGAAAGCCTTGTGTCATAAATGATAATGTTGGGCTTGTCAGCACGTCGTTAAAATCGCCCATCACCAAGGTGGCACATTGTTTTTCACGCTGTGTTTTTAACGCATCGTAATAAACAATAGACGCCTCTAATGAGCGTGATATTTGCGATTGCATTGCGCCAACTGTTTGGTGCAGCAACTGCAATAAGGGATCTTCAAGGTTATGTATGTTGAGTATGTGCGCCATAGATTGCACACGTTGTGATTTAAAATGCACAACATAACAGCACACCTCACCAAATTCAGGAAAGTCCAAGAAACACTTTATAGGCGTGCGATTAAACTTAAAATCACTTTGGTTGTTGAGGTATTCAAGCAATTCTGGGCAGGGAGTCAAAGGTTCGACACAAGTGAAAGGGTATTTACTGGCGATAGCAACAATAGGATTAAACAGCACTTGAGGGTACAGCGCATCGTGCGAAGGGGAGTCAACGGTTTCAAAATAATCATAACCGGCTTCTTTACACTGTATTTCTAATGCGTGAGCACTAAAAACCTCTTGAAACGCGACCACATCGGC
>JGI25129J35166_1000677_pt1 | contig 11216 bp, 12 predicted proteins | sample ETNvirnome_2_130_FD_35166 | JGI IMG/M metagenome (IMG submission 35166) | reverse complement strand
TTACGGATCCTGAGAGCTTCCAGCCTAGGAAGGGCATCTTGACTCGTTATGGCATGGCAGCGATTACTCCTGCTCACCGCTTCTATCGAGTGATCAGAATTGTTGGTCCTAACGCCAACTACCTGACCACGCCGTTCGCTAGGAACGCTAGTGTGCAGGGTACCGCAGTAACTGGTTACGAGTAAGATAGTTAACTTGTAAAAAAAGAAAAGGTTGAGAGCCATAAAAAGCTCTCAACCTTTTCTTGTTTGTGGGTATATAAAGTAGAGGAATTTATTTATGACGCATCAAGTTGCTCCTGTTGGCCCTTTACGTCCTAGAGTCACTTCGTATGGTGATTCTTTTGGTACGTTTAAAGGTGTTCATCTTACTGATCATGTTTCTACAGGAGATATAGATCAAGATAAACTTAATAAAAATACTTTAGTTGATGGTGTAGAATTTAATATATTTGAAACTACTATTAAGGATTATATATTATCTAAATTAGGTCATCCTATTGTAAGAGTGGAGTTAGCTCCTTTACAATTAAAAATTGCTATTGATGAGGCTACTACTAAGCTTTCTTACCATGCACCCGTATGGACTAAGCAATTTGCTACTTTTGAAGCGTCTGCACCGTGCAACTTATATGAGATTCCTTCTTTTATTCTGAATAATCTTACATACGTTGTTTATAAGAAAACTCTCCTAAGTATACAATCGCAGGCGGGCACCTTAGAGTTTGACTTTTTTATCAAATACTTTCAGGATAACCACTTGTTTGGAGATTTCCAGGTTGGTGAGTTTTACCTAATGCAATCTCATCTTGAACAAATGAGAAAGATATTATCTCAGGAAGGTTCTTTTGATATTATTAATAATAAATATTTACAAATATCTCCAAAACCGGCTCAAACGACTCAAGATGTAATTCTTGAGTATAGAGCAGTAGATTCTAACACTATCCATCCTGCTTATAGGAATTGGATCCAAAAGTATGCACTCGCTGTTGCTAAGGGTATCCTAGGAGAGATTAGAAGTAAATACGCAACGTTACCCTCTCCAGGTGGTGGAGCACAATTAAATGGGACTGCACTTAAACAAGAAAGTGTTCAAGAGATGGAGCAGCTTGTGCAGGAACTTCTTCAAGAAATTGAAGAGCCGCCTGCTTTCACTCTGTATTAATTAGATGAAAAAAAACTATAAAGTAACTACTCCTATGCCCATGATCCCTGATATTGATCATGAGGATAGCGAGTTAAGTTTATTTGATCCCACTAATCCTGATATCAATATGTTTAATTTGGTTGATGATGAGATTATTAGGTTAGGAGGCTCAAAGCTTTATTTATATAAATTCTTCAGAAGTGAAGACGAGTATGACGATGTTTACCTAGAGATTAAGAATAAAGCGATTCATTCTGAGCCTATGCTGGTTCATGGACATTATGACCCTAAAGTCTTAGAAGAGAATCTCACAGAGTTTGGAATAGAATTAACTAATGATCAAATATTTATCTTTAACAAAAGTTATATTGAACAAAAATTAGGCAGGGAAGTTATCCCTGGGGACGTTATAAAGCCAGCATTCCAGAATCAAAAGTATGAAATATTTGAAGTTCAGGAAGATGCTTTTGAGTCTTATGGGGTGTATCATTTAAATTGCCATGCCAAACTCCTGAGGGATTCACCAGAGATACAAGATACTCCTCTTACCCATATTTCAGATTTCTTAGGAGGTTACGAAGGACAGGAGAGTGAGTTATAATGGCTAAAGTTGATCCACAATCCCTAGTAAGTGATTCCTCCACTAGTTCTCTATTAACTGATCTACAAGAGACTTATGAAACTGTCGCTGGTTCTTTTGCTTATAACTCGTCTTTAAGAAGTGCGACCAGGACTACAAAGCTAAAGAGTCAATTACTTGACTTATATAGAAAAGAAAGTAATATCCCTAGAATTTATAAAGAAACTCTAAGGGCTATTATTCATTTATTTAATAATCTCTCCGTCATTGATTCAGAGGAGAAGATAGTACAAGTTACATGTAGACACGGTAATCCAGAGAGGGTAGTAGCTAAATTAAAACAAGAAGACAATATCATTCTTCCAATTATTACGGTAACTCAAACTACCAGTGATAATGATGATAAGAGAAGAAGGTATAATCCTCTTTTGGTAAATGAGAGATATTGGGATACTAAGAAGGAAAGAGCCTTTAGGCTACTGAGTTTTGTTCCTCGCCCTATTAATATCAATTATAATATTAACTTNTGGTGTAAGTATAGGGCTGATGTTGATCAACTATTAGAACAAGCAAGGTTAAACTTTAATCCAGAGGCTGATGTTAACACTCCTTTTAGCACTAGAACAAAAGCATATATCATAGGGGAAGAGGATAATTCAGAGGTTGCGGTTGGAGATACCGCAGATAGAGTAATTAAAAAGACCTTAAATGTGACGGTAGAGACTTATATCCCTAGTCCTAAGTTTTTAGTGACCTCTACGGGTAAAATTGAAACGTTTAATGTGTTGGCTGGATTATATAAAAATTAAAAATATTATCAACACTTTCACGTAATACGGCTAAATATTATAGAGGAGTTTATAATGCAGGCAAAGAAAACAAAGGCTAAAACCAAGGAAGAGCAAGAACTTCAGCCATATATACCTCAAAAAGCAGTAAGAAATGAATGCTTACAATCGTTAGAAATTTATTTTATAAAGGAATCAGGTGAAACTGAAAATTATTGGTTGCAGCCTAAAGAGATAATTAAAATACCTTCCTCTGGAGTTACATCTCAGTTGAAGCTACTTCAAGAGAGAAGAATGATAAAGATGAGAGACGTTTAAGGAGATAATTTATGCCATCATATGTAAGTCCAGGTGTTTATGTAATAGAAAAGGATTTTTCGCAGTATGCTCCTTCCGTTAACTCTTCTGTAGTTGGTTTGGTTGGGTTCGCATCTAAGGGACCTACCAATAAAGCTACCCTAATTACAAGTCCTAATAGACTTGTTGATATTTTTGGTCTTCCAAGTGAAGGAATAACTGGTCAAGGTTTAGAGGGCGCGTTAGAGATTTTAGAGACTACTAATAGTATGTATTATGTTAGAGCAGCAACTTCAGATGCTGCCGATGCCTCTGCTTCTATTGATTTTGGGTCTTGCCCCGCTGTTGCAGTATCTAATGCTTATATTGGAACTGCTGCGGCGTATCCAGGACCAGCACATCAGAATGCTCAACATTATACTTTTAGAATTCAAGTAACTGATAATGCAGGAGTTTCACAATTTGCTGCCCCTGGTAAAGAGTTTTCAGTGCCTTCGGGGACTATTACAGCAAATTCAGATGCCTCCAGTCAGGGAGTGGCTTTACGCAAGGTTATAGGAGGGTCCCTCCATACTGGGAACGCTGGCGCTTTCTTTGATAGTACTACTAACGTGTCTGGATATATCGTAGGATCTTATGCAGGTTCTGGAGCTTCTCTAAGTATTTCAGCTTATTCTAGCACTACCGCAGGAGCCGTGGTTCCAACAGCAGGAGCAAGTGGAGCTACAATCTTGTCTCAAGTTTCTCCTTCTTCTGGAGATACCCCAGGTGCTCTTGCTAGTTCTATGACTGTATATGGTTCTCAGTTTACTGACGCTAGTGCTGCTAAGGGATTTGGGTATGTGGTTGAGTCTTTGTATCCAGGAGCAGGATATAATCTTGGTACTAAAACTAATGGGGATACTAGTGGTAATAGTATTACTATTGAAAATATAAACGGAGAATATTTTGATATAAAGGTTAATGAAGATGGAGTTACACAAGAAACCTTTAGAGTTTCTTTAACTCAATACAAGAGCTTTGTTGAGCTTATGATAAATACAGCAGAGACTAATCTTAAATCAGGGATCATTAAAGGTAATCTTAATGCGTCTGCTGCTACCTTTACTTCTACTGCTTTGACAAATTATGTTAATCAGATATCTAATATAGGCACAGCAACCTATGGGCTTACTTATAAGGATCCAAACGGTACCACACATGTACTAGATGGAAATGGTAATCCTAAGTTTGTTAAAGCTATTGAGGGGACTTATGGATTAGGAGGTGGAGATAATGGAACAGGTACTACTAATCAGAATACTACTGCTCTAATTGGAGACGCAACCGTAGCTGATAAGACTGGTATGCAGGCTTTAGATGATGATGTTCTAAACATCTCCATGGCTGCTATTCCTGGAATATCTACTGAATCTGTTCAAAATGCTCTAATTACTTTAGCGGAGTCTTCACAGAATTTCCTTGCTGTAGTGGCTCCTCCATATGCAGTGGGATCAGTTCAAAACGCTATAGACTGGACTAACGGATTAGCAACTAGTAGAACTGCTGCTATAAATAATACTTATGCGGCTGTTTACTGGCCTTGGGTGAAGGTCTTTAGTGTGCATGATGGTCTTGATAGATGGCTAGATCCTTCCATTTTCGCTTTGAGGCAGATGGCTTACACTGATAATGTGGCTGAAACTTGGTTTGCTCCTGCTGGATATCTTAGAGGCAGATTGACTAAGCCTAGTGAAGTTGAAGTTAAGCTTAATCAAGGTGATAGAGATTCAATGTACTCTGGAGGTAACGTTGTTAACCCCATTGTTAACTTTGTACAGCAAGGAATTACGATTTTTGGTCAGAGAACTACTACTCGTAATGCTTCTGCTCTCGATAGGGTTAACGTTCGTAGGTTAATGATTTTCCTTCGCAAGGTAATATTACAAGCTACAAGACAATTTGTTTTCGAACCTAATGATCAAATTCTTTGGGAACAAGTTGAGCAGGTTCTCAATCCGTTCCTTGATGATATTAAGAGGCGGCGAGGAATTACAGAGTTCCGTGTTGTTTGTGATGAAACCACTAACACTTCGGCTAGAATAGACAGAAATGAGTTATGGTGTAAGGTTCTCCTGAAGCCTACTAAAGCAGCAGAAATCTTGATTTTCGAGATTAACCTTACCAACCAATCAGCGCAATTAGGAGGCTAATAAATTATGGCATCGCGATCAGTATATAAAGGTATAAGAGGGTTTAAACCAGGACAAGGGTTACCTACAATTTCAACGGATCTTGATTCCGTAAGAGCATATCAATTTGAAATCCAATTTGAGGGAGTCCCTGGAGGTCCTGGTAAAAGTGACGATCTCACTATAGCTGCAAAGCAAGTGACTCAAGCAGGTATGTCTGTAGAGGATATAGTAATTGATAGAGTTAATGATAAAATTTACTACCCTGGTAAGGCAACGCCTGAGTTAATAACCGTTACATTTGATAACTTGTATNTTAAAGAAACCTCAGACACTTTGTATAAATGGTTCCAGAATACTTATGACCCATTAACTGGGGAAATGACGAAAAATTCACCTCCTGGAAGGGGTGGGGGTGGAACTTTCAAAGCTAACAAGATGACAATTTTACAACTAGCTAATAATATGAATCCCCACGCTGCTGTTGAATGCTATGGCGTTTGGGTTAAGTCGTGGAAGACGGCAGAATTCAACTATGCGACTAATGAATTCCATACTATAGAAGTAGAATTCCGCTACGATTTCATGGACCATATTGCGAACAGCGAATTAAGTTAATGTTCTAAATGGATGTGATTTAAAGGCCCAATCTAAGTTGGGCCTTTTTTTTATCATGCTATAATAAAGAATGAAATATTACGAGCAACTCCTGGAAAGTTTTAACAAGCTAAAGAAGCGTACGTTTAAACTTACAGTATTGGAGCAAGAAGATCCTACCAATGCTATTATTGCCTTATTTTCTAATGCACAAAAGGGGGACTTTCAACCTCTCCCACCTCCTCTAGATAGTTTTAAAGTTAGAATATCTGATGATAATTCTATTAATGTCATGGATTTGTCTATGCAAAGGCAAGCTAAAGTAACCAATCCACAAAGGCAGAGAGTTGAAGAGACGGGAACCGCAACCGAGATTTGGCAGAATATGATTGCTGCCTTTACAGGACAAAAGCAGGGAACTCAGACAGGGCCAGGACAAACACCTCCAGGACAAACAGTAGTGACACCTAGAACTATGCCAACGCCCCCAGGACAAGCTGCTATGGAGAGTGGGTTTACAGATCCAGAGCTTATAGGTCCTGGAAATTTATTCGAAGAAATGAGGAATAAAGCTAGTAAGTTATGCGATAAATTACTAGAGATGGGGATTGATAAAAGCTGTAATCACTTTTTAAATTATTTTGGTGGAGCAGCGTCACAATCTCCAGAAAAAGCGTTTGCTCCTAATAGGACTAAATGGAGTTATGACGAAGAATATAAAATACTTACCAAATCTAAACTTGAAGAACAAGAATCTAAAGAGGCCATAAAAAGTATTGATTGGTTATTAGATCAACTTAATTCTGGTAATCTTATAGATGGAGTAGAGCTAAATAAAAGATTCGCCGTAGCGGGTGATGGATCTGTTTTAATAACTATAGGGCCTGAATCTAGTGAAGGTTATATTCTAAAAGATAAACCAGGAGTTTATAAAGCTTTACTATATGCTGCGATGGAAAAGGTGGATCCGACTAGTGTTCCAGATGCGATGTGGGGAACTGGTAAAGTACCTTTAAAGCCTAATGGTCAGCCAATGGAAACAGCAGATCCTTCGTTATTTGAATTACCTACATTTACACCTAGGGTTAGCTCTGGGGCTGCTAAAGGTATTAGGGGCAAGATGCTAGAGGAAGTCTATATGTTGCGTATACTAGCCAAACATTGTGCAGAAAGTCGGAATGCTTTAAACATGAAGGGAGAGGAACTTAATACCCCAGCATGTGTCATGTTTAAATCAGCGTCTGAACGATTTCAGAAACATAAAGCCAACTGGCCTACGATTCATGAATGGGCAGCAGAACATGATTTAGGAGCCGCAATTAAAAAAGATGATGCAGGCTTATACGAGGTAGTTAAAGCTTCTGGGATACAAGGTGAGAATCTAGTTAAAATAGTAGGAGCTATGTTTGCATTATCAGAAAAAATTGATGATGCTATAGGGGTCACTATGTCAGTTCCTGTAGGGTTGAGTCCTGGCGAGGGAGAAAAACCAGATGTAACATATGTGTGGAATACTGAGGAAGAAGCAAAAGCAGGGTTAGAAAATTTAGGATTTACAGAAGACGATATTGCCACGGGTATGATTAAACAAGGCACCATAGGAGAAGCATTCAAAGGATCTGCTATCCCAGATTTAGAGCAATATTATAGAGATAACCATGACCCAGATGGAACTGATTTTGTTTTCTATCATGGAACTGGTCTTAAGCATTTTGAGGGGGGTGGAGTACATAGTATGCACGCTGGGGTTAGGCAGCACGGTTCTTTAACTAAAACTATGGCTGATCCTGAATCTCAGATGCGTAAAAGAGCGGCAGAATATTTTAATCATAGCACTCTAGAAGCAAAAGCAGTTAATGCTTATCATGCAGATAAAGTAAATGGAATATTAGGAAATGTAAAAGCAGGAGTAACCTTACAAGATGTCCCAGATCCTACCAATCCTAAAAAGAAAGTCACAAGGGACCCTCTATTAGATCTTATAAGCTCTCATCTAGATGCAACACAAACAGATTCTGATTATCATGAATTGCGTAATGATGGGCTTAAGCACTTCATGGAAAAATACGTTAGTAATGGAGCATGGACTAATAAGAAACAAACTCTTGAGGAAAGAGAACATATTGCTGAAGGTGTATCTAGGCAGCTAATGTGGAGGCGTATGAATACTGATCTACATAGTAAGGATACTGCAACTAAAAAGACTGCTCTAAACTATTTAGCAACTTCAACTTTTATCACTGGTGGGGCTCATGATGATACTACATCAACCAGTGTTAGGAATTTAGAATCATTTAGGCATATATCAATTATACATAATGAAGGCATGAATTTTGTTAGAAATGCAGTGAACGGTGTCGGAGGTATAGAAATAATATACCCTACAGGTAAAGATGCTGACGAATACGGAGAAGGCAATTCACTAAAATTTAGAGATAATAGTAACCCTGACAGCTACGTGACTCTAAGGCTAACAAAAGATAAAGGAGAACCTAAGTGGTCAGTTGAATATAGTTCAGGGTTTTTAATGGCTCATGATAGATTAAAGAGTACACAACCTTCTTTACAAGCTGCGTCCACTAGCTATGGTGATATTGAAAATATGATACAGGAGTATCTTGATAATCAAAAAGATATGCTTTTGAAGATTTTGTCTAGTTGAACCAAAAATTTATTTCTTCTTTCAATAAGTCCTTCAGTCTGACTATAATATAATCTTTATATATTAAAGACTTGATATCTAGATAATCATGAAGAAGATACTTATCTAATATACATAATATTTCATTCCTGTCTTGTTGCCATATTATTATAAAAGGTTTATTAGTTTTTATAGAATCNTTNTTAGCTTGATTTATAAAACCTACAAGTTTTGAATTAGAACTAAATAAACTACTTAAGTTTTCTTTATTATAGCCTTTTTTGCACTCAATTGTAAATTTAAATTTTTCAGGAGTAATTAAGTCTCCATGTATTTTTAAATGTTCAGGAAGTTTATGAGTAGTAGCAAATGCACCACTACCAGGAGTTCTACAAAATTCTTGTGTTTCAAAAGTAGAATTAAGTAAATTACAAATTTTTCGTTCAAATGCAGATCCTTTGGACCTACTGTTAATGCGTTTTTTTGGTGTTCTTAGATTAGATAAATCAAAATTGTCTTTCATTCCTGTACCTCCAGACTATTATAGATCATGGCTGAGACTATCAAGTTAAATGTTGAGAGTTGGACAATTGCACAAAAGGAAAGAAGCAGAGGACGTATGAAATTTCAAATTAAGTTAAATAAGGTGGAGACAGAATCCTTTAAGGCGTTTACAGAAACCGTGAAGCCAGAAGAAGTAACTCAAGATGATTTTGTAAAGAGCATTTTCCTTACAGGCATAGAAGCAATGAACCAGAAGATTATGAATATGGTTGAAGAGTATGCTAAGGCGAACCCAGAAGATTTTAAAGCTCAGTTAGTAGAGATGGAAGATATGGCAGCTTCGGGAGAACCTGAAGAAAAATCCAAAGGTTCTAAGATAGAGATAGTGGATTGATCAGTAATATAATTTTCCTAGATAAGGAAAATCAAATTAACAAGGTTCTTAAAGACCAAAAAAGAACAGGCAATAAGATTCGCCTTCTATTTGTATCCCTATGGGATAGATGTTCTACATTACTTATGGATAGTTTAGAAGACTACGAGGGTGATATTCCTATCTACGTTGCGAACAGTTTTACAATGCCTCATGCTTTTGTAATCCACAAGATTACGAAGGCTCCAACTTTAGTTACATTGCTGAGGGATAGCTATGTAAAGGAAGATTATCTTTCTAACATTTATAATGAACTTGGATGTGAGCCGGTAACTTTTTCAATATAGTTATTGATTTTTTCGTTATACTTCTTATGCTTGGTGAATAGCAACTTGAGATTGTTTAGTATGATAGTTGTGAAAAAGTTGAATGCTTTTCCTTTGCTAGGATTGAAGTTCCTAAGTGTCTTCAGTACTAGAAAAAAGCATTCTTGTTTTGCGTCATCTTTTTCCATTTTGAACCCAAAGGAGTCTATAATGTTCGATATCAATTTATCAAACATTTCCATAAGTTCCTCTTCGTGTTCTTTTTGGTTTTTCAAGTACTTAAGGATAAGTTCTTCGAATCGCTTATTGTCCACGTAATGCTTTTTAGCCATACATTATAATAGTAATGCCAGATCTGCAAAGTATTTACAACTTATATGAATTGCCTGATAAGTGCAAGGAATGTACTATTTCAAAGAGTACCAGCAGACCTTTCCTTGCGTGTATGGATCAAAAAGATCTGACTCATACAGATGTTCTGTTTCTTTCCGACTCGTATAGATTTGACCATATAGAACGTATGGCTTTTTCTGAGGGTGAGATTGATCTCATCACTAGTATTTTGGAAAACTTGGGAAAATTTACTTGGGGAGTGTCCCCTTCAGTAAAATGTCCAGGTGTAAAAGAAGTGGACATGTCTCCCAATAACATGAACATTTGTAGAGATTATTTGAAAGAGACTATTCAGGCTGTAAATCCAAAGCTTATCTTTGTATGTGGAAACTTGGCTATGAAGATGCTAATTAAGAAGAGTGGAATTAGCAATAAGAGAGGTAAGCAGTTTCTGTATGAGGNTTANCCAGTAGTCCCAATTTTTCACCCATTGTCGGTAATTATTGAACCTCGTCACAAGTTCTTGTTCGAAGCTGATATTAAAAACGCTATCAATAAATACATCTTCAAAAATACTGTAAAGACTCAGTTTGAGTACAAGGTATTAATTGATGTGTCAGAGATGCAGGAAGAGTTGGATCTTTTGATAAATACTGATAAGACCATATCCTGCGATATTGAGACTACAGGATTAAACTTTTTAACGGATAAGATTATGACTGTGGCTTTTTCTGAAGGCTCCCGATCCTGGGTGGTACCAATAGACCATCGAGAAGTTAAGTGGTCTCAGAAAGAACGTGAGATAGTCCTAGGCTTGATTAAAAGGGTACTTATGAACCCAAAGAACAAGAAAGTGTTCCATAATGCCAAATTCGACATGAAGTTCCTAAAAAGGTATGGGGTTGAGGTTTGCAACGTGTGGGACACCAAACTCATGCATCACCTGATTGATGAAAACGCTCCTAAGAGTTTGATGGACTTGGTTAAGATTTACTTCCCTGAGGAGTTAGAGAAGTTTTAATTTCTATTATATTCGACTACCTCGCCAATCACCTAACTCGTTTTCCCATTGATCGACTATTTGGAGTAAAACTTCAAAAACTATCTCTTCTTCCATTGACATATCTTTCTGCTCTTCCGCAATAAGTTTTTTGATAATATCAAGTTTGAATTCTTCCAACGTAACCTTATAGGTTAGAAATATATCAGACATTTTGTCCTTCTAAAGATTTCGTTTAGAGGTAATGAAGCGGCTCGTCTGCAACGCTCCATCCGTGGTTCGGATCTGGTGCTGGCGCTTTCTTTTTTGCTTTTGCCCTTTTTGCAGCCGCTTTCTTTCTTTTAGCAGCTTTTTTTCTATCTGCCCGCTCTTTCGTTAGAACTATTTTTCTTCTTTGTTGTCCTGTTAGAGGTTTACCAGTTGGGTCTATAAGTTCGCTTCCCAATCTAACACGCTC